>Ga0209363_1002193_pt1 | contig 10107 bp, 9 predicted proteins | sample WorMetexBAHAMAS3_FD_187385 | JGI IMG/M metagenome (GOLD analysis project Ga0209363, IMG submission 187385) | Marine gutless worms symbiont microbial communities from Max Planck institute for Marine Microbiology, Germany - Inanidrilus exumae... | ecosystem: Host-associated > Annelida > Digestive... | reverse complement strand
GACGAAACATCCATAGTTTGTTTCAACAATCGCCAATACTACCTTTCAGCATCTCACAACTGCACAAAATGGCTATAAAGCAGTTGAATGAATGAATGAGTGAATGAAAAAGCGAAAACTAAAACGTATTCGGTTCAAGCCACGAATGAAGACTAGTATAATACACAAATTATACAATGCGTTAAGGATACAATATTAAGAAACGGTTCCTGGTATACCCGGTTATGGAACCGGTTCTGGAACTTTAGAACCGGTTCCTTGGAACCGGTTCCTACGTCAAATCACTACTAACAGCACTAAACAGCAGCTGTTAGCTCACAAATATGGCCGCCACTAAATGTATAAATAGCTATAACGCAGGCTACTAATATGGGCGAAGGTCTTTCGTTCTAAACTCTAGCTACTGAAGACGATGCCGTGTTATCTCATCGTTATTGACATTTGGAATGCTGTATTTCCGAAACGGTGCAAGATAGAATGTAAGTTTGTATTAATCACTAATAGGAAGTCGTATATGAGCTTTCGATTGGTAGCAAAATCGGTGACCTTGAATGACCTTGAACGGCAAAATGGCCCTTATTTTGCGTTATGTTATACCGAATTTGGTAGTTTCCGGGCGCATTGCGTAAAAGTGGTTGACAAAGCCATAACTATGGACAATTTGCGATTACTGTGTCTAGTATAGTAAACGTCTGCAGAGGGACTGCGCGATGCCCACGGTATAAATTCCTAGCAGATTCGTAAATTCAAGACTTAATGCGCAGTACTTGCCTAGCTATGGTCTTGATAAGAAGTCGTATATGAGCTTTCGATTGGTACCAAAATCGGTGACCTTGAATGACCTTGAACAGCAAAATGGCCCTTATTTTGCCTTATTTTACCGAATTTGGTAGTGGCCCTTATTTTGCATTATTTCACCGAATTCGTGTACGATGTCGTCGTAAAACAATTGTTAAGCTTACCTCGGTTTCAAAATCTACTTTTGACATATAGCTTATAACCATATTAATACAACCTTCGCAATTAGTCAGCGAATATTTAGGTAAGAAAAGAAACAAACTCTGATAACTCGGTGTGATGGGCGTTGGTGCATAGATGATTGGGTGCATAGATTACCATTGACGCGTAGTTATAGTAGACATTAGGAACGCAGTTTAATGGGCGTAGGCTCTGGCCTCAACATGTACGATGTCGTCGTAAAACGTTCACGTTCGCTAACTCATCTTCTGAAGAGTTCTTGTGAATAACTTGAGTGAAGCACTAAAACAAGCAATAGGCGTGTAGGCTAGTGTTCATTACTGCAGCTGTCAGTTATCATAAAAAAGACAACAGTAGGCCTCTATTACACAGTGAGAGAAATCTGTTAAGCCTGTGACACACAGGCGACGTAGGCTGGCTCACATTGTCGGCCGATACTGTCAGGCGACATTTTTGACGTCCTACATCGACGACCGACAATGGCTTTGTATGTGATGTGGACTGATTTGTGCTGTGTTTACTTTTACCTTTGTCTTCAGCCCTTGACTTTAGGCCATTAAGACCTTGTGGCTGTTCACTTGTGTGTCATCATAAGAAGTCTTCTGGATCCAACGTGTAACAGAAATCATTCCAGTAATTGTCCAGTCTACTATTAATGGCATTCACTGACGGTGCAGATACTACGTCATTTGGAAGTCTGTTCCATAAGTTGACAACTCTGAAGGAGAAAAAGTTCGCTCTCAGCTGTGAGTGGCAACGTCGTTTCATCAGTTTGTAATCATGTCCTCTTCGACCCGACTGTGGAGCCCTTGGTAGCAAACTGTAACCAGATGAGTAGATTCCATGGATAAATTTATATACTTCAATCATGTCACCGCGATATCTACTGTATACCAAGGATAGCAGATCCAAAATTTGTAATTTTTTTGGTATGGGAAGTGTCGTATAGCATTAATCAGTTTGGTCGCTCTTCTCTGAACCTTTTCTATTTGTTCAACATCTTTCTTGAATCTTGGGTGCCACACCGTGTTAGCATATTCTAGGTGGGGTCGAACTAGTGCAGTAAATAGCTTCTTTATAACATCGGTATTTTGTATACAAAAGTACGTTTGATAAGACCCAATATCTGATTACGTCTGGCCACCACATGCCCAACATGACCAGTGAACTTCAGCTTATCATCAATCCACACGCCCAAGTCTTTCTCCTCTGATGTAGATCCCAGCACTACTTCGTTTCCAGACTCTGTCATGGAATAATTGGCTCGAATATTCGCGTGCCCAATATGCATAATTTTACATTTAGTACTGTTAAATTTAAGCTGCCAGGTGTCAGACCATGTATGAATCTGGTTCAGATCTGTTTGCAGTATTGTACTATCTTGAATACTGCCCACCTCTCTGCTGATCTTCGTGTTATCTGCATAATATGACTTCAAGAGCTCATCAGAAGATGAGATAGCGAACGTCAACGTTTTACGACGAGTTCGTACTGTCGTACATGTAGAGGCCAGAGCCTACGCCCATTAAACTAAGTTCCTAATTTATACTGTAACTATAGCGTCAATGGTAATCTATGTAGTGCAACCAATCATCTATGCGCCTCGCATATTATCAAACCGAGTTATCAGAGTTTGTTTTGCCTAAATAATGCTGAATAAGGGGGCAGATCGTATTAATATGGTCATAAAGTATCAAAAGTATATTTTGAAACCGAGGTAAAACTAACAATTGTTTTACGACGACATCGTACACGAATTCGGTGAAATAATGCAAAATAAGGGCCATTTCGCCATTTAAGATCACCGATATTTGTACCAATCCAAAGCTCATATACGACTTCTTGAGCCGCCTTCTATGAGAAGTTTTACGGTACAACATTTGCATAGAAGTTTCCGTACATCTCATTTATTAGTAGTATCGATATTCATATATGTGGAAGATACAGGATCTTGGATGTTGCAATGTTCACTTGATGCCCTACACAATTGGTCTGAGAAATGTCTGCTAAATCTTAAGGATAATTATATAGACTGTGCGCACGCACGGTCTATAAGCGCGTGTAATGTGTTGTTGACCGTGCGCGTTCTTTTTGTTATGCCCCCAAAAGACCTGGCCAATGACCTCATGATGGCAGCGAGGCCGTAGAACGTGTGCGGTCGAACTGCGTGCAACCGGTCAAGTAAGACGTGAACCACCTCAGGACAACGCCACAGAGACCATAGTACGTCCGCAGACGTTGCAGCAGTGAGTGGTGGTCTACAGTGTCAGACGCTGTAGACAGGTCCAGAAGAGACAGTATTGCCATTGTAGAGAAATTTGGCTCATATTCTTGAATCGTGATAAGCTCGAAGAAGATGTAGTCATAACCAGCTAGTGTAATTAAACTGTCTGCCACGAGACCAAATACTTAAATCCATCGTAAGGTGCCATAGCTAGCTAGCCATTGCATGCTGAATTAAAACCAAGTATAGCTTGCTGAAGAGAACCGAAAGCCTGCCATAAATTTGTAAGCCACGACTCATCTGTGTTTTGCTTAAAGCAGCATCAAAAAATGTCGTCAATGATGACTTTGTATCTAACGGTATAGTCAATTAGTAGATAACAATGTCAACATCAGTGCCATATGTAAAAGGATAGCATGCCAGAGTGCTGAGTGACTCAGCTGTCGATATATATTTATCGGCATACGAGTCTTAATTGGTTACTTGAGTGTAATAATTTTTATTGTGTTGTGTTTTTGACAGATTGATCAGCCGACTTTCTGATGTCAACAGACAATCAACATGCTATGTGCACAGTGCATACAGAAGGTGGGCCAAAAACCACACATATTCAATTCGCAATAGCTGACATAGTGAACATGTAGTATAAATGTTTTAGCAAATTTATACACAAATCATTTCAGATCACACTTAATGAAAGAATGACTATAAATCTTAAATTATTTCAAATATCTGAAAGTTGTGGCAAAACAAGCTTCAACTGAAATCGTTAAAAATATCATTTTTGGCAAAGTAAGATTCAACTAATTTGCAATCATATATGTAACCACTGCATAAATAGTGAACCCAACTCTGTAGTCTTATTAATTCTTCTATCTTTTTGGTGAAAACATTTTCAGTTTTTGCATCCATAAGGTGTAATGAATAGTAGGCAGCTTTTAGTCCACGTTGTGTACTGTGGCTCGATCAGTGTCTGTCTGGAACAACTGAATATATCATCAAGCTATTAAGCCAGATTTCTGACACCAATCATCATAATAAAATTACACTGTTGACAAGTGTACGTAGGATACCGAAAATTTGTAACATCAGCTAATATCTTATCACATCTTGTAAACAACACAAGGTGTAATGATTATTGGTACAAAACACTAACAGAAAGTCATATACAATCTGTTGTCAATGACTATGACCTTTGAAGGTCATTTCAGTGACAGAAAATCCCTCTGAGACTGATATTGTAAAAACTACAGCACATTAATACTAATTGCAGTGATCAAAACTAATGTATGAGCTGCTAATTGACTTGAATGACTATTTAAGGTCAGTCGTATCTTGTACAGTCAAATTAATATGATATTATTGTGGCTTTCTAAATAGACAGCTTATTACAAGTGATCTTAAGTGACCTGCTCACCTCATCTATTTGAGACCTTTTAAAATCCAATACCTCGAAAACTATAGGTCATATTTGCTATAGCAGAATAGAAACTTATGTGTTCTGTAATTACCCTCACCGGCAGCTATACAGCCGGCGTCGCCGACTGTATAGCCGTCGGCGAGGGTAGGGCGTTAAGTGGCGTCGGTCTGTTTGTCTGTCTGTCCGTGCTGTAAAAGGAAAACGGCTTGAGCTGTCGAGACCAAACTTGGTACACATACACTATAGTAGTCGCTCGGCATGCATTGACCAAAGGTCAAGGTCACAGTTATGAAAACCGTCACGGTCACATGGTTGCTAGTGACGCGTGCTGCTACGGCCTTGTGCTGCTGCTGCCGGTGTGGGTCTGCATTTCGATATGAATGCCTGTTTTCTACTTCACTGTTGTAAGCAAGCTGAAAGAATGCTCAGTGTCACATCCAGCCTCACACAATTAATTAGTAATATCTCAGAAATAGTGCATGCTAGACACCTTTACCGTAGATGGCTATTACGAAACTGATATAAGGCATGTTGAGTAGCACCATTTCTCATCTGATTTTCATGTTATATTTCACCCATTGCAATTCTTTTGCAGACAGTTTTACACGACGTCATTATAAACACTGACATAGCCTAGAATTAACTTAACAGGTTTTGCACAGAGCATTGTATGGTCCCCGTGTGACAGCGCAGCCTCTTCTCATTTGAATTGAGATTTTTAACTGCACCAATATTTTATGTGCTCAGTTAGTTTATGCTATCTTCTTTACTTACTTAGCTTATTAGACACAGTATCATTTGTAGCGAATATACTAAATGTGTGGTTTCTCTGCCTCTGGCCCTGTATACGATCTTGGGTCAGTAATGTGCTTTGATTCATTTGTTTATTTTGGTGCTATATAAATTGTCTGTTTGTTTACTTAACTTACTACCTTACTTTCTTCCTTGCTTATACTTTCTTCCTCACTCGTTTACTTCCTTACGTAGTTACTCTTTCCTTCCAGAATAGACCTGTTCCATTTCCAAGCTGGAGGTTCTAGGAGGCGTCCAAACCTTGGGCGCGTGGTTTTAGCCAGCCGCTGCCAATTTTACCGTGGTTTTGTCCAGCCGCTGTGACCTAGTTACCGAAGCGCTTGCCAGCCCACACAGCGGTTTTATCGAGGCGCTTTCTACGCTGACTACAATATGAATGATTCGAGATGGCGTCTAACGAAATGACAAAATTTGTAATTTTGTGCCGTTTACTATTAAGTTCATGGCGCAATTTAATGAAAACGTTACTAATTTTATTCTTTACAACGTATGTTGCCTCTTCAGATGTTCAAAAGCAACGCAAAGTGCGTTTGCTTCCCGAATTATGTCAGACTGATGCACTGTGGGCCGTGTGTATTGCTTATCATTACACGACCGGCCGTGTGTACACGGCCAGATGGCGACTTATTAAAGACACGTTTAATTCGTCACTATTAACCCAACACTAATCCTGCCCCAAACCCTAAACCTCCTAACCATAACCGTAAAACCGTAATCATACAGCCGGCGACCGAGTGTATAGACACATCACATTACATCACACGCAAGCTTGATCACACGGAGAAGGGCCAAGAATGGGAAGGGCTAGCTAGAGTGTAGTTTACTGGGCGCCGTGGAAATGCATTGTAACAATTTCGGGTTAGTATTAGGGGTACTTAGGGTAAGCACTAGGGTTAGGATTAGGGTTAATTTAAGGTTGGCTGTTGCTATGGGTTGGGTTGATTTGGGGATGAATTGATGGTAAACCCAACACTCTTGCCACCATTCATTGGCAAAAGCAAGTAGGCAATTGAATTAGATCTAGCTATTATGTGTCTGGGTAAACATATTAACACAAAAACATCAAACGTAAACATAAACATCTCCAGCCTAATCAGCTAACGCGCAGCGCACTGTGGTATTTCCACAATTTTGGCTTGCCAGCTGCTGTTTACCAGTGGCTGGCAATAAGCGGCTGGCTAAAACCACGCGCCCCTGGCTTTAGTTTTTTGTGTTAATTTTATGTTGTAGTATACTTCTTATGGATGCAAGTTTGCTTTTTAGGTCGATTCCTCCGAGTTGACCTAATACAGTGGGTCTCAAATGTCCGTCCGTCTGTCCGTCCGTCCACAAAAAGTTTCTTCGATTTCAATGAAATTTGATATGTAGGTAGAGGTTGACGAGTGATGCATGACGGTATACAGTATGACCCGATCCAAGGTCAAGGTCTCGAGCCCTTGAAAGTCAGAAAATCGGCCATTTTCAAAGGCTATCTCCTCCCCCATTTATAATGGAGGCTGGCAAATGCCCACGGATTCTTAAATTAGGGGGCAATACCTAAAGCTTACCGGGGCCGGATTTCTGATTTTTGTCCTATTTTTGTGTCACGTAACTTTGCAGTTGGCTGTAAGGAGGAGTCGACCGCCTGTCCCGTATGGGGCTAATTTATTTTGTGTTCGATTTAGTTTTTTAGTACTAAGCTGAGAGATTGGCTGGGTAAAACGTCTCCGAAATGACCTATTTTGTGTCATGTGGGATGCAAAACTTTAATCAATTTCTCTGCCGCTGCTGAAATTCCTGTAGGTTTTTGTTCACGTGAAGAAACTTGTAATAATGCTCTGTTTGTACATTGTTTTACATACAAAATTACATTTGTTGTGGTGTGCATGTGCAGAGAGTTCCTTGGAGCTTGAGGCTAAAGGTGATCGCACTGACACAACTGAGCATTCACACAATGACAGGCGAAGGCCGAAGGCTGTGTGACAAACGGTTTACAACGAAGAAACACTTGAGCAGACGCAGACCATTACGTGTTGGAAAAAACTGGTATTCATGCAGTGAGTGCAAGAGACGTTTTTCATCTCCACGTGCCCTGCATCGTCATAGAAATACTCATACAGGTGTATACAAGTGCACAGAATGTGGCAAGTGCTGTGATAGTAGTGCACACCTAAGAGAACACGGGCAATGTCATTCCGAAGAGAAACCGTTTGAGTGCACTGTTTTTGGCAAACTATTTACTCGGTCATCTTATCTTGTTGACCACAGCAGACTTCACAGTGGAGAGAAACCGTTTGAGTGTACTTTTTGTGGCAAACGATTTACTCAAGCAGGTAGCCTTGTTATGCACAGCAGAGTTCACAGTGGAGAGAAACCGTTCGAATGCACTGTTTGTGGCAAACGATTTACTAAACCAGGTAGCCTTGTTGAGCACAACAGACTTCACAGTGGAGAGAAACCGTTTGAATGCACTGTTTGTGGCAAACGATTTACTCAATTAGGTAACTTGTTAGGCACAGCAGAGTTCACAGTGGAGAGAAACCGTTTGAATGTACATCACACAATGAAGGTACTTGGTTCACGTGTGACATTTGTCAGAAGAAATTCAGCCACAAGGTTTACCTTAAGAGACATGTACTTCGACATGAAGGTGTGAAGGTGTGTGCCTCCAGTGAAGGTCCAGCTACTCATCAGACTGTGCATTCAGATTTTAAACAGTTTTGCTGTGGTAAATGTGGTAGGTATTTTAAATACATAAGTGGTGTTATACAACACTTTGAGAGATGTTCTGATGATAGACTGGGTATTATCAGTCTTTTTAATCCACATATTTCTGAGTGACCACTGTCACGGTCACACACCACTGTGTTAATGGCGATAATACAAGCCACTGTAAGAAAGTGGATTTTGACTTCGACAAAACTGAAACCACTGAAATATTTAAACACTTTGAGAGTTGATTGCAAATAATGAAGTGATGTTGTGTCACTTCATATTTTTCTCAACGTTGCCCAATACTTGTGAACTAGTTGCATTATGTATGTTCTACTGAGAACGACTCATATTTGAAATGGTCTGTTTTGTGTTGAGTTGGATATTCACTTGTATTTCGTGACTAACAGTTTGTATGTGTTGTTGCATGGATTGGTTTTGTGTGAGTTTTCTGATGACTCTATTAATAATAATGATAACAATAAGTGGTCCAAGCTTTTGGACAAAAGGCTGCTTCACATTTTGTGTCATTATTAAGGACTGTATGATCCATTTCACTGCATGCCGTTATTGGTGACTGAATGATCCCTTTTGCAGCGCATGCCACAGCAGAGACACGCAATGCTTTTCATTGGGCCGCACAAACCCCAAAATTTCCCCTTCCCGTGTTGGATCTCGACTCAAGTAATGCGTAGTATTTTTGGTCCCACATGAGTCGGCCCCCAAACGGCACCTCAACTAGTTCAGCCATTTTGCAGGGCTCGTGAAGGTAACAGACAGACCACGTTACTCGTAACTCCGTCTGTAGCAATAGTACCTGTATTAACTATTGCTGCGATGAGGCCTAATCACAGGCTGTGCGGTAGCGCCAGCCCTGTGTTAACGGCGACTGGCTTTGTCAATGGGAAAAGGCAATTTTCGACCCCCTACAGAATCGACACCCCTCAACCGATTACCAAAAAAGTTTCATAGTTCATTACGTCGGCGACCCCTACGGCTGTGCAAAATTAGGTGCATATCCGTCCACGGGGGGCTTCTGGGCACATGGGTGAAATATAACCAAAATTATCAAAACCTGCATAGCAGGTTTGGTATCATAGGCGGCGCTCATCAGGGGCTTGGGGGGCTAAGCCCCCAAATTTTTCCCCACATTTGTGGATGTGTATTGAAAGCAAGTTATTAAAAAATTATAAAAAGATAGTAGAAAGCACGCATAAAGTGACTATACTTATTTTTGTCTAGTCTAATGTATCTTGTTCAAGTTGTGCACGGTTTCTGTCGCTGAAGTGGCACTGACATTCCTGGCAAGATGAGCTTAGACAGCCTAGACGTTAGTCAAAGGCGGCCACTTTGCGGAAGGGAAAAAAGTGGAAGATTTTACCCCAACCAACAATTCCTTCATCTGTCCTTGACGTTGAACAGTTCCGGCCTCCGGGGTCCCGCCTACATTGTTTTGAATCAGTTGTTCAAGAGCTTCACCAATCAACGTTTATAACATTCATTAGAATCAGCATTGCTCACCTACAACGCCTAGGCTATTAACCGCTTATTATCGTTGTCACTTAACGCCGTTTCTTAATTGTCACTTAATTTTCACTTAGTTGTCACTTAATACGCTGCTGTTAATAAACTTTATCGACTTGCACTTGCAGTAAATTTCTGCTATAATATTATTAGCTAACAAACATAAATGGTCTACAAAAATTGAGGCGGCAACTATATAGTGATGATCCGATAGGACCTTCGGTCCGATTTGCGGCTGTATGTTATGTAAGGCAAGAACTCATCAGGAGATGAGATAGCGAACGTGAACTTTTTAACGATATCGCACACGTACTTTAAATACCGAAAAAGAGAACATACTTCGTTTAACAAATTAGACGATAGCTAGGCAAGTACTGCGCATTAAGTCTTGAATTTATGAATCTGCTACATAATTTCCACCTTGATGTTATATAATATAAACTACCTAATTCGGTAA
>Ga0209363_1002191_pt1 | contig 10108 bp, 2 predicted proteins | sample WorMetexBAHAMAS3_FD_187385 | JGI IMG/M metagenome (GOLD analysis project Ga0209363, IMG submission 187385) | Marine gutless worms symbiont microbial communities from Max Planck institute for Marine Microbiology, Germany - Inanidrilus exumae... | ecosystem: Host-associated > Annelida > Digestive... | reverse complement strand
TATGTCAGTTGCGATAGTAGGCTAAATACGGCGAAAGCCTGTGCTTACTCATGCCAGCATCGTCTGTGGCATGCTGGCGTCGGTGAATTCGGTGAATTAATGATAACTTAACTGTTTTCGCTAGCTCTCATGGCTGAGGCACTATTAAGCGAAATCTGTCGAAATCGGCGTTTTCTGAAGGGTGTGACACTTTGAGCGCAAATTTTAGGTAGATGGGGACGTCGCTCGCAATCCATCTATGGACCGTTGATAGGGGAATTATGTGGCTACAACGTTGCTGCTGTTAGTTCTCGCACAAAGAAACTTTACAGCAGACGTGTTTCGAGAGAAGTTTAATTGTACTGGCAAAACTGCAAAATCGCGTTTTGTGCCACCCTTTGGGGGACTTAGGGGTGTCATACACGGTTCATCTATGGCTTGTCCCTGGGCTATCACGTGGCGTTTTTGTCTGCGTCATCCTATGTTTGGCCGTTTTGGTACAATACTGGCGTGTGACAGACGGACAGACGGACGGACAGACAGACGGTCCACACTAATACCCGCGCTAGCATAGCGTCGCGCGGTTAATTATAATAATAATGATGATAATAATAATAATAATAATAATAACACTGGAGCAACGATCATGAAATTTTTATAGGATGCAGATAGCGTTCATCGGGGGTGAAAGTCTCTCATCTGTTTTGCGATCGGCCCAATAGTTATCGAATGCCAGTGCCCAGTGCCCAGTGGAGAGAATAAAGACAGGTTGTCAATTTTCGCCGAAACGCGCCACAAATCGATTATCATAGCAACAACGTCTCTTGAGCGAGCCGTCACAATTGGAATCTTTTCTTATGAAGCCGACGTATCCATGTATGTTTACTGAAAGTTTAGCGAAGATCAGTCCAGGTCGTCTGGTGGAATCATCGGAAACGTGCGTGTTTTTGCCATGCATGTACCCACCCCTCATGGCACTCATGCAAATGCGCAATGCGCGTGGTCACGTCACGTGACCCATTTTAAATTTTTAGTCCCCTATGATATCTCTGGAACGGCTTAAGCTAGAGACTTCAAATTTGGCGCGCTTGTTGACCATAGCAAGTCCCAGCCTACGGACGAGAAACTGTCCCTAAAAGGGCCATGGTCAGTGGTCATTGTCATGTGACCTCTTTAACGTTTGGAAAATAAGCGATAATATCTCTACAAGGATAATCAGTCGTCAAATTTTGTACACATGTAGGCTACATCAATTCTAGCAACAGGATGACATATCACCCACAAAAGGGAAAAGGTTGTGGTTACGTGACTTTTAAAAGTTTGCCGTTTGCCGTGATGCAGCGCGTCGCGCGGGTTCGTCAGCGATAGCTGAGCTATTGTTATCGACTTATCATAAACGTGGTCTGTATCGTAACAACGTATGACTCGGGAGCGTTTCCGAGATATTACCACATTTATAGTGTGCATGACTGTCTGTGACGTTGAGAACCGTAGCAATGTAGGATCTACAAATAATACGGCACCATCAGGGGTTCAGTGGATAACCGTTTCGTTTATTATTTCGATACCGCTACTTACGCAAAACGTTATTCTGCCCAGCACATGAATGCAAGTTGACCTTTGCACTTTCGCGTGTTGACGTTGAAAGCGAGGTTTGTTGACATTTGTAATGTTCTGTTAATGATTGTGACGAAATTCTGATATAAATAGTATTTATTTACTGGAAAATGTCGTTTTTGTCGTTGTGGACGGGTATTTTGCTGCACTTTGGAGGTTGTGGTCATCGGTCTTTTGCTGTACAACCGTCGTTGACATTTTTGACGTCTATCGATAATTATAGGTCCTCCTGATAGCAGCAGGTCATTGACCCCGGACAGCCGCAGGACACGGGAGGACGTTGCATTTAGACGGCATGACTACTCTGCACTGTGAAAGAAATGTCACATAAAATTGAACTGTATGTACACGGTGGACCAAAAACCGGACAGATAAGTTTGCGACGATTAGAGGTGTGTGTGTGATATGTCAAAAGTTTTCAAATTTTGTCTAGAAAAAATATAAAACCTGCATCCTTCCGTCTGTTGGCCCACTTTTTATGTATCGTTATGTATCGTTTTATTCATCGGCCAGTTAACCTTAAAACAAGTCTCCGCTGCCGCTGACTGACCCGGGCGACGTGGTGCCTCGCGCCCGCCGTGTTGTACACAGATGTAGATGGTCAGTGTGATAAAAGGTTGACTGACGACCATGCACTAGTTTGTCACACTGACCGTCCTCCTAAGTTGACACACCTGACATGATTGATAGGGCCCACAGTTTTCCGCGGCAAATTTTGCCAGATTCCGCGGCACCATTTGCCAAATTCCGCGGCTCACCGCGGCAAATTCTTGGAATTCCGCGGCTCACCGCGGCCGCCCATTTTACAGTACATTTGTGCCGACTTTGGCCCGGTTATGCCCCAAAGCTTTAGCATTATTGTCACATCAAACTATTAAACAAATATTTTACACCTAAACTTTGAGGCGGTTGTCATACTTCAGGGGTGGTGAATGGCCTACTGAGAGCTGTTGTGCCGTTAAACAACTACCGTACTCACTCACACCTAATGAGTTATGAATGATAATTAGTAAAATTCCAACGATGGTCCTGCGTATAGTGTATGAGCGATTGCATCAATGAAATCACTCAGCGTGTTTACTAATTAAATACAACAATAACAACTTTACGACAAGTTGTCCTAAATTTTAATAAAAAATATCGGAAGTAGACCTAGACCGAAAAAGCGTCATCACTCATCAGTCGATCGTGCAGTCTGTTTCAGTCACCAGTCATCTTCAACTAAAAAGGTCCAGCAAGTAAAAACTTAAGTAAGTAAGCAAACTGAATGTGAAAACGTGACACTGAAATCAACAGGCCTGTGTAGCTGTCCAAAGGGACTGAGTGCCACAATTACAACAGCAATACAGCTTTATGGAATTTGGCCGTTGCCGCGGAATTTCCGTGTTTACGCAGAATTCCATGAAATTCCGTGAAAACACGGAAATTTTGCGGCAACGGCCAAATTCCGCGGCTCGGCTCAAAATTCCGCGGCTCGCGGAAAACTGTGGGCCCTAATGATCGACGTTACAGCTATACCTGCAGCCGTTCCAGGGCCACCAATCACGCCCCTTTCAGGGATGATTTACCATTCATGTGCTAACACTTGCTGCTGTTAACCTACCTACCAAATTTGAAGTCCATCTCAGCTCACTACGAAGATATGAAAGGTGATACAGAATGTCGAAAATGGGGTGGTTTGGGGTAGTTGGGGTCACTCAACGTCCCTGGAAATAGCACCATTCGATAGAGTGCATACAAGTTCCTGTTAGCCTTCCATAGGAACTATGCCCCTATCTAGCATTGTTTCGGAGGTATAGCAAGGTATAGGTCGAAAATTGCTGATTTTAACCTACCCCACCTCTGTTTGGCAACCCCGTTTGGGGTGACCCTGTTGGCATTTCACCTAGATTGTTGATACCACAAAACCAGAGTCTCTGGGCTATCATATAGCATTGTTTTATATGATGCTATATTTAGCTGTTTTGGTACAGTGCCGACTTGTGACGTAGATGGACGGACACATGACGACAGCATATACCACGCTAGTATAGCATCACGCGATAATAATCAGTCCGAGTTATGGCACCTTCATGCCATGTATTAGGCTGTTAAGTAATCACCCAAAGCACGTGTCGACTGGAATTAGGATGGAGTCATGTAATCATGCCTTGAAACAAAAATGAAATAACAGCATATGAAGCACACAAATAACCTGATTGCCAGTGTTCACACTCACCATCTTTCAGCTAAGTGGTTACTGGAAAATTCGTGGATTCTCCATTTTGTGGATTCTCAACTGAGTGGACTAGTCATCTCGAGAACTGGTCAACTTGCAAATGCCACCTCTACCAGTAGTTGTTTGCTTTGCTTGGTATTTTGAAACACCACAAGCAAAATTGAATATGAAAACACAAATAAGTAGGCCAGCTCTGAAACCAAAGCCTACAAAAGCTTTCAAAGTGTTAGTGTTATTTAACATATTTACAGCTATGGTTAGTGGCGGCGTCCATGAGTTGACTAGTCTGCAACTTGACTACTCCACGTGCAGTGGCGGATTGAGGGGTAGGCGACTAGGGCAGCTGCCAGGGCACCAAGGGAGGGGGGCACCAAAGAGGGGAAGGGATAGCAAAAATAACTCGAATCTGCCTAACGAAAAACGTGGGGGCACAGTCTGGAAATCTTGCTCAGGGCACCAGAAACCATGTCCACGAGTTGGCAATCCACAGGTTGTTCAGTTAGCAACTGAGAGACCTACAACAAGCAGTCCACGGTGGTGGAAATTATATTATGAAATTATATATATAAACTAGATAAATGTAAACACTGTTTGCAGAAAATGAGCGAAATGTTTCATGATTGAGTGATTGGGGTTCACTGCACTGCTTGTCATACATCACAAGTCGAGTGGCAGTTTTTGTGTTGTCTTTCACTAATCTCACACTGTCGTAAGTTTTCCAGGTATTGTACCCTTGAGGTGTCCTGCATTTTTTCTGCAGTTACCCTGTGGTGTCCGGTGGCTTTGAGATGTATAGATAATTAGAGGACTAGACATGTGTGAATACTGTATGGCTGCACCCGCTGCTGATAGCCATGTATTGATGCTAAACGATTACGATGTGACTTTCAAATGAAGGTAAATTGGTAATGGTAAAAGGTAAATTATTCTATAAGTCTATAAGTAGTTTGAATATGATTGACTGTAGACGCTACTGTTTTATATTAAGTTAGTGTGTACATACCTGTGTTGGTCACTGAATAACCAGCGGTTGTCAGACCTGAACGCTGTGAACTAGCACTATACTGGTGAAACTACACTGATAATTCATTCTGTGATGACAGGCTAGCAGGACCTGCCCATCTAGCCAATTGGTCAAAGCACTCAGGTGCCATGTGCAGTAGAGCATGATACGCTCAGGAGTTTGGGTTCAAACGTCAGCCCGGGCACGTCCGCATGCCAAATTATTTCTAATAATTGCTATGCACATGATGAACAGGGAGTTAATCCCAGGCAGGAACGAGAGGGTTCGACGGTGTTGTCTATAAACTGTGACCATTGCTGACACCTTGATTAGCAGCATCAAGGTGTTGGCTGTGCTGGCGTGGCTGAAGCAAATAGACTTGGTCGGCCACTGACTGATGCAACACACAGCACCAGAGAGTAGGCCATGTCTAGAGAGGGCACGCTAGAAATACCTGAGAAGCTGTTCACTCTGCCTTTTTCTGCACATCACACACACATTGCACACACCTACCTCTCCCTGGGCTAGCGCAGTGAACCATTGCACGGTCTCAGCACTGAAGTCCAGAAGTAAGCTGGACTTCTGCCCGCATTAAAGAAAGAAATAAATAAAGGCTAGCAGTTTGTGTTTCTTTGCATGCCAGAAGAGAAATTCTGGCTGCTTGAGAATGAATGTTAACTGATATATGTTAATATATGTGTCACAAAATCTGAAGAAATTGAAAGGTTAATTTTGTGTGACATTATGATGTGGCCATAGATAACATGTGCAGAAACTTGTGAAGTTTGAACGTGTGGTTTTTGAAATATGAGAAGGCTGACAGAGATACAGACATGCTCTAGTGGCTAATACATGCTACTGTCACGTTGGTAATTTCCTTCTAGTGAGTTCTGGGTGCTGGCTGAACAGCAGCCTGCAGGGAAATGCCATTCTTCTTGGGTATTGATGAAACAATCATAACTTACTTGTGCTATTGTCAAAGTTGATAAATTTCTGTTACTTCTGCTGTTCTCAAGCTTTTATAACACAGCAGATATTACATGGACAATTTGCTTGCAGTCAGTTTAAAGCCATTGCTGTGATACAACAAGAATTATAAGACGTTGCGAATTTTACGCCCTGAAACATATGTACAGTGTGAGTCAAAAAACAATACACTTGACTTTTGATCATAGTTCGTAACTTCGGTAAATGTAGACTGATATACAAAATTCTTTCAACACTGTCACTGTCAGATTGCTGGGGAAATTTTATACACATATATCATAAAGATTCTCCACCTCACTTTAAATATATTTCTATACTACCTTGTGAAACTTGACGATTGCAATTGCTGCCAATTTTAATGGCATATTGCACACGATACCTCAGAATTCACCTTGCAAGCTATGAAGCAGCTTTAGTAGCTGATGTCTAAATTCTGTGACTACAAAATCTGGAAAACAATGCAGCAGTGCTCAATCAATCGATACTGGGCGTTTGACATTCTGTGTCATGGTAGCATTTGTAAACTAACATGGGCAGTGAGTGTAAACAAACTTCTAACGGTCGTACATTTTGACAACACTGCATTATCTTAAATCCACGCAGATCATCTTGTAGGGTGGACACATTTCCAACAGTATGGCTCAGGCAGGAAATTCTTGGCTAAAAACACAATTTCACCTACCACACGCATTTGATGCCTCCGTTATGGGTGACCCCGCTGAAATTTCATGAAGATGTTTAATGTGGGAAAGCTGTAGAGTTCGTATGCTACAGGGCTGCATTAATTGCTCGACAATTGGTGTGGTTTGTTTGAACACGATACCAGCATGTTTCGGACAGGCAGACGGGCGATATTGCTACATCTGTGTCTCGCTTTGTCTAGCTATGATTTGCTGACGTGTGACTAAAACAAAACCTCTGATTGCATTGACTCTAAACATTGTATGTTATCAGTTCTTGACTGTGCCCTGTTCCCTGTTGTTTTTGTCATCTAAAAGTCAAAGGTCAGGGTTACTGTAGTGGCAGTAAGGTAGTAGAGTGTATTGTGTCTCTGCAGGTTTGTTGGATCAGTGTGGAAACAATGCAGTCTGGGTGTAACTCTGCTGTGACCTTGAGGCATTCTGCAAACAGTCTGCAAGCAGTGTATTACAATTATCAAGTCACAGTGGCCACATGGGGAATGTAACATCTGACTTGATTGAGACGGCAATCCAGTCGACTGATAATGATAGTGATAGTTTAGCACATGCGACCGATCCAGCGAAGCTTGAACTGTATCGAGTACTTCGTGAGAGGATGTCAGACGGCGACACCAATCAGAATAACACGACTGTGGCTACCAATAGCAAGTCGTCCGGTGATGCGGCAGATGTGGCACCAGTGCTGCCGAGAGAACCTGCGATGATGGCGCCAAAGAAGAAATTCTTGATTGGCTATCGAGGAGCCAGTGATGATAAGCCAACCAGTGAACAGGCTGCTGGTTCCTCTGCAAATCCTGTCACAGATGCGGTCAAAGTTTCTCCAACGGCATTGTCGACGCTGGCGGAGGTTGCGAGAAGTCGCAGTCACACCGTATCTCTGCCATTCCGTACCCGTGGGCCACCACAGCCCGAAGCACCTCGACGACCTCTGGTTGAGTCGAAGCCGGTAGAGACCGTCAGTTCTGCGGTGACAATTAGGTCATGCATAATGGCTGCAATTGATAGTCGGATTGGCACACCTATGGGTGCTGGTAGTCACATCAGCACGTCAGCTGCAAGACCACGTCCTCATCCAGTAGCCAATGAAATGTTGCCGTCACCAGTTGAGAACTTCTGTGTTGATAAGCGTATGATGCCGCCACAGCACCAGCAGAGAACAGCGTCCATTGTCAGTGTAGCTGGATCATCGTACAGTCCTCGAGGTACCCAGCAGTACCAGCGAGATTCAGCCGGAGTGCTCGAACCCAGTGGAAGGACTCAGCATGCCAGGGACAGACTCACTGTTCTCCCGGATCTTAGCGGTAGAATGGCAGAATCCGCTGGTAGACAGATTTCCGAGTCTCATGTTCTTGGAGTCAGACACGGTGCCGCTGTCGTTACTCATCCAGGCATGGAGCGCCCGGTCGACAGAAGGATACTTCCACCTTGTGCAACCGACCGTCCTCCACCGCAAGTGGTTGACCGACGGTTTGCCATTCCACCGGAGTACTGGAAAGAAGTGGCGACCGACGACTGGAGAGAGGCCAGTCATCAGGTACCTGACCGTAGTGAGGTGAGACTGGCCGCAGCTGGACACGAGGCTTACGTGCCATCACCGGCGTCACGCCTTGTGGATCCTGATATCACAGTCACTGACCGTGTTGCACAGCACTACATACCGGCCGACACTCGTCCGCCAGTGCCGCCAGACCAGTCCACTGGTCGTTGCAGTGAGTTCACACGTGGCTGGGCAGTACAGCATCTGCCGACCGACAGCTACCGACATGCCGGCAGCGGCACCGTGGAATTGCCGTCCCGGGAACGTCGCGCGGCCCGCTCTCATTACGACTTAAACGTCAGGAAATACCCGGCGAGTGACGTCAGAATGTCGGCGGCTGACTATGGCATCCCAGTTGCCTCAGAGCTGCAGTATGAACGTCGTCAGCCACCGGAAGCAGTACTGATCCAGCCTGTGGGTGTTCCTGAAGCAGAGAATCACTATCGTCGACTGGGACCTCATCCGGCGCCGCTGCAGCCAGTTGAACCGTCTGTACGACCTCGCATTGCTGGCCTGACTCACGGCGATCCGGCGGCAGCCTATGAAGCTGCCTTACCGCAGGCTGAGTCGAGCAGGTACGCTGGCGAACACGTGTACCGTGGCGGCAGGTATGACGTGGCCTACCGGTCACGACCCATTTCCGACGTACTGACCCCGCCAGATCCCAAACAGGCGCGACGATGTTCACCCTACCACTCAGTGCCCGGAGCAACGAGGTCGTTGTCAAGGACGCCGGGGTCGATGTCTGGGGCCGGATCATCGTCCGGTTCATTCCGTGGAGAGTCCGTTCCACGTGTGACGTCGGAGTGTCCACTGGACTTGACCGTGCGGAAGGAGCACTCGATGACGGCGGAGGCTTTCCTGCGTCGATGTCACGACACGTCGCAGCTGTCTAGTCAGTACGTGAGTCCAGGCAGACACGCGACTGAGTTGCAGTACTCCAGTTTCCCGTCACAGCGCTGGACGTCGACGAACAACGAAGGACTGGAGTCGTCGGTGGACGTGCGACGACGGACGGCTGCCGGAGCGTTCATCCCGGCTGAACCGTCGTCGTACCCGGGTCACGTGGTGCACCGGGCTGGCGATGTTCGACAGGTTCATTCTGCCGTGCGAGGATACACGGCGCATCCAGAGTCGGACGTTCGCGGACTACAGACGACTGCGTACCCGCCACACCGGCGCGCTGACGACGAAGACGTCCACGTGATGTACGCCAGGCGCGATGTGGATCCACGCTGGGAAACTAGCCGTCCGCAAGCTCCCTGCATGACTGCGTCTCCCGTCGTTAGACCGACGTACTGGGACGGTCGGTACGTCACTCGGCCCAACGCGGAACTGTCAGAGAGCGTGGCTGACTGCCGCACTCAACAACATGGTACAGCCGCCGCATCGTACGTCGGTGACGTCATACTGATGAGTGACAGGTCGCAGTATGATGCCCGTCTTGCCAAGACAAATGACACAGAAGTGACGGCGATGAGCGCTGATAGTCGTGGCGCTGAACTCTCCGTAGCACTGTCACCCCAGAGTCTGCCAGCTGCGACCGCCAACCGCCGCATACCGATGGTGCAGTTGCTCGGCGGTAAATATTCGCCCAACGACATCCTCTACCTGTGCTGCAGGGTCTGCGGCTCCAAGTACGGCAGTCTGAGAAGCTTTCGGATGCACTTTGCCAAGGTTCACGGTCAGGAACCGACGCCTGAGAACTTCACAATCCAGACGATATCGGACGCGAGGATCCAGGCGATGTCGCAGCAGGCGCGGGAGACGACCGTGGGAGATGACGTGCCACCCACGCTTCAGATGGAGTCGACGGACGTGCCGATGTCGGCGGTGGACAAGAGAGCCGAGTTCGGTGCCGCCAAGCCGCGGTCAGTGGCCGAAGTGCAGCCGATGCAGAAGAAGTCCAGTCCAGTGGTGGTCGTCGACCAGGGACCGCCGACTCCCGTCCGCAAGCCGTCGCCGGAGGAGGCGACCAAGAGGACCGGCGAAGACCGTCGGATGAAGTGCAAGAAATGTGGACAGTTCTTGACGCACGATCTGTCGGCGCTGAGGCAGCACGAGCG
>Ga0209363_1002190_pt1 | contig 10110 bp, 7 predicted proteins | sample WorMetexBAHAMAS3_FD_187385 | JGI IMG/M metagenome (GOLD analysis project Ga0209363, IMG submission 187385) | Marine gutless worms symbiont microbial communities from Max Planck institute for Marine Microbiology, Germany - Inanidrilus exumae... | ecosystem: Host-associated > Annelida > Digestive... | reverse complement strand
GTGCATATATGTAAGACATTATAAACAGTAATGACGTTGATGAGTACTACTCATAAACGTCGACAAGACCAAGGCAATGGCGAGCGACGGCATAGCGTGCCGCATACTCAATCAAAATGATTAACTGGAGCTAGTTGATACGTTTCCGTACCTTGAGACCCTGATTACAGAAAATGGTAACGGAAATTACGGCTGACTCGGTCTAGGCGATCCACCAGCTCCTGTAGTTCTGCCTCCGAAGTGGCCAACATGATGATGTCATCAGCGTAGTGAAGGTTCGTGACTATTCGCCCTGCAATTTGTAGTACACCTTGGTGACGACGGAGACCCTCGATGGATTTCATCTCCGCTAGAATGCTGAACGGGGCAGACGTGTTAACTGTGATAGGCAACAGTGGATTTCCGTGTTAATCAAAGGGGCGATATATTAACAGTTGCGGCCAATATAAAATGGGGACAGGACAGACTTCTTAAGGAGGTGCGACTTCTTAACGATCATAAAGTCGCCGGTGCAGAATTTCCGGGTACAGAAATTACTGTGGCACCGGCTTCTTATCATCGGATGTACTGTCATATTAATTATGGCGCTGTTAATGTGGCGTTACTATTGTTATGCTGTTAGTATCACTGTCACAGCTAGTTTGGTCACTGTTACCATATTCGCAGTGGTAGCCCGTATACTTGGCTGGACAGTTGCACTTGTACGTGAAATGTGTTGGGTTTGTCCAATCGGTAATACACGTGCCCCCGTTCTGGCACGGATCGCTTGCACACGGACCTATCGTCCCTGTATAAGTCACAAACACACACAGACAGTAGACTCCGTCAGCTGCTCTACGTACGAATGAATGAATTAACTGACCAATCAGTCAACCAATCAACTATATAGTGAGTAACACGTGTTTAACAAATTAAAGGGACTTAATTTAGCCCGGCGGCAAGCCTGCACCACGGCCTATGTTTTGCTTGCGTTAAATTCTTCCTTTATTTTTTAATGATCCTTTGAGCAAAGCTATCTCAGGATCCATCAGACCGATTTTCACCAAACTTTCACCGTATTGTAAGTATTTGATCGTAGATTATCGATTTACCCACCCCCCTTAACGATCGCTCAAGGGATGCTGCCATGGCAACCAATTTTAGCGTCAAAATTGGCAAAACTCGGAATATCCACCTTTGCTCGTAGCCCCGGCATTCTGAAAAGGATTGCAATATCGCCATTCTGATTTTAAAAAGATCATCTGTGATGATCTAGCTACATTACGTGTAAATTTGGTGAACTTCAGCCCAGTAACTGCGTAGTTTAAGAATGGCAAAGAAGTACATCCCGTCATTTCTTTATTTAAAATAAACCTTTCAGACAAAATTACCTCAGGATCCACCGGACCGATTTTCACCATTTTCACCATACGGTAGGTATTTGATCGTAGATTAAGAATCTGGCCTTTTTTCGATCGCTGAAGGGACGTTGCATGGCAACCAATTTTTAAGGCCAAAATCGGCCTATACTCACCTTTGTTTGTCACTATTGCATTAAGAAAAGGAATGCAATATCACCATTCTGATTTTTTAAAAAATTCATCTGTGATGATTCGGCTACACTACGTGTAAATTTGGTGAACTTTGGTCCAGTAACTCTGGAGTTTATGAAGGTGAAAGATGTACACCCCATCGTTTCTTTCTTTAAAATAAAACTTTCAGAAAAAATATCTCAGGATTCACCAGACCGATTTTCATCAAATTTTCACCACATGTTAGACGTTTGATCGTAAATTACTGATTTGACCCTCTTTTTTAGATCGCCCAAGGAACTTTGCCATGGCAACCAATTTTAGGGTTAAATGGGCGAAATCGGCCGACTCACCTTCATTCGTCGCCTTGGCATTCCTAAACGGAGTGAAATATCGTAATTCCGATTTCAAAATATTCATCTGCGATAATCTGACTACACTGTGTAAAAAATTTGGTGAACTTCAGTCCATTAACTCTGGAATTTAAGAAGGCAAAGGTGTACAACTCGTCCGTCAGCAGTTTGGCTACGCGGTGCCACTGCTAAACCTTGCGGGGATCAGTAATGAGTTTCTGGGGCAATACTACTAGGTTTTCTTTTACCTATACGCTAGAGGGCGTCACTGCCATGCCGCGCAGGCTACACGCTAGGCTCTGCGACGCATTTCTAGTTAAAAAAAGGAACGAAGTAAAACAGACTAAATGTAAGAAGACTAGATTGGACCATTGGAAAACTTCTATCTTGCTTAATTACAGCCAACGGGATAGTACCTTCTAAAATTAAAAATTTATGACGTCAAATAGACTTCGAAGTAGCACGTGATCGTCGTATACGCCTAGCATGCATAAATATACTTCACAGAGAAATACTAGCACGAGAAATATCGATGTTATAGCGTTATTGCGCACCAAGTTTATTGCGAGCATCAGTATATCATTAAAATTCTTAGGCTGAATCGCAGGGTTAACTTACTGCTACATAGTGACCTACTGTTACATACGGAACAGCATGGTTGGTCGGTGTGTCTGTCTGGTGGTCACGTTCGAGTTATGCAAAAACAGCTGAACCGATCGAGATGCCGTTTGGGGGCTGAGCTGTGTGAGCCAAAGGAACCATGTATCAGACGAGGTGGAATCCCGCAAGGGAAAGGGCAATTTAGGGGGTAGTCTGGCCCGTTGAAAAGCATTAGAAGTCTTTGTAGGTACAAAATCTCAAAACCGATCGAGATGCCGTTTGTGAGGCTAAGTCACTTGGGCCCAAGGAACATTTGAAAGAATCCATTAGCCGCCGCAAGGGGTGACAATACTGCGATGCAACCTTTCTTCAAAATTGTTTGACCACTTGTTGATGTGGTTACTGACCACAGTTGGTACCGGTGTTCTCCGGACGACAGAAACATATGTATGTGTAGTTTGTCAGAACCTCCTTGCACGTTCCTCCGTTCAAACACGGTCCAGAGAGACACGGCTGGGCAACTGTAATGCAGACAATAATCGTTCATAATAATGACGAACCTGTTAAGTTATGTTATGTTTTGAACTTACGCCTAGAGTTATTGATTCAGTAAAATGCAGGCAGGTAACCACCGTACATAATAAGCAATACCTGTAAAACTAGAAAGAAGAAAATGTCTTGTAAAGGAGCAATACTTTACTGCCGTAAAGCTACATTTACGTCGTTAGTCGTTACCGCTTACAAAACATGGCCACGTTGCACGAAACTTAGGGCCGGTTTTCCACCGAAAATTAATCTTCCATTAACGGTAATGGGAGATTAACTCCCACTAATGGGAGTTAATCTCCCATTAGCGTCAATAAAAGATTAATTTGCGGTGGAAAAACCGGCCCTAAGACTGAAAGGTAGACGATGAAGTTGGGGAGCACATGCTCCTGGTCTACTATTAAATCAACCATTGGATAGCTGAACTGTGATTGCCCTCTGGCGTCTTAAATTAAATTGGTGCTGACTATTATGATGACGACAAATTATTAATAATTCGACTGTTTAGTGTCGTATCAATTGAAGCTTTAGCACCCAGAAGCAAAACTGTTGTTCAGTAGAGTCAGATGTCTGTAACTTTTACTTTACTACTTGCGAAACTTTTATCAGTACTTTTTATTTCAACTTAAGTAACTTTTCTGAATAATGTTTGTACTGCTATTTAAGAAAAAATATTCAATTACTTTTACTCAATTATTTTATCACGGTACTTTGTACAAGTCTTCCGCCAAGCCCAAATTTGAGGGAACAACTTTTGAAAAACATGTGGAAAATCAATGTCCCTATCAAAATATCGTAAAATTTTGTTTAAAAATCTGCATTCGTTTTGTAGAAAACGGTTGGAAAATTTCCACAAAATATTGCTTTTTGTAGTTAGGAGAATTTCCTATGAAGGTTGGTTGGTTGGGAGATTATCATCCCCTTTCAGCACAAAAGTAGGCTGTATTGGGGACAAAGTCTTGGGTGAAGGTTTAGTTCTGCCAGGTAAAGGATGGCCAACGATACAGTAACCTCCCAACCTCGTTGCCTTTTTGTTCAGTGACGACCCAAAATGGGAAAGGATAGGTAAGGAAGGCTCATTTAAGTTATAACGCTAGCGCCTACAGCAACCACCACAAAACCCATTTATTATTTCAATGTGACATGTTGCATAATTGTTGTTCAGCAGTTCCTATAAAATATCAGTGGCTAAAGACTCTCGCGTAATAATTCCGTGTGGGTCTGGCTTTGAAATGCTTTTCTTAGGTAAAACCCAAAAGAAGCATTCGGGGGCCGGGGACATCCCGCCCACGGTACCAGATCTGCCCCATCCACCCCGATTTTTTACAAAGGAACATTTATCATCAACGAGGCTTATTGCTGCCAAGCTGTAGTGCAAATTTCAATCGGATTCGTTGATCCCCGTCTTGTAAAAGGTGTGTAATTTTAGGTCCCATTGATGGCAATGCCAACGCAAAAATTCAGTTGGGCGTAGAAATTTTTGGGGAATGATATAGAAAAAATCTGTACTCCAAAAAGCTGCACATTGCCAAGGTCCACGGTAGTGCCAGATTTCGTGACGATATGACGACATTTGTAGGGACACTTAGACGCATAATAACAAGATCGCATTGCCCCGGCTCACAGGCTCCGAGTGAAAAACATAATATATACGTTTATTCGTCACGAAGACAGAATAGGCCTACAGCAAGGATTAAAAACAAACAGACAGACATACAAACAAACGAACACTACAACTAATACCTCAACTACACAGTAATACACACAATATAAAAAGAAGAATAAAAGAAAAACAGAAAAGGAGAAAAGAAGAAAAAAAAGAAAAAAAGAAGACAATAATAATAATAATAATATCAAACGGACTATAACGGAGTCAACTCATCCACGCAGCATATAATCCTTACTGTCTGCTGCACACAACTCTTAGTCGATGTTTTCATGTGTTCCAAATGGCCGACGGTTACAGACTCGTTTTACACATGCCCGCAGTCGATAGAAGTGATTGAGACAGTTGTGACTCCGTCCCGACGATTTCATGCGGTAGACGTTTTAATGTGACAGGCAACAGTGGATTTCCGTGTTAATCAAAGGGCGACATATTATAAGTCGGGAGAAATTATAATGGGCTAAGACTTTTTAACGAGGATCGACTTCTTAACTGCAATAAAAAGTCGCCTTAGCGGAATTTTCTGGGTACAGAATTTAACGTCGTACCGGCTTCTGTCATGTTAACTGTCATAGTTATGTAGCTGTAAATGTAGTGCTATTATTAGCACGCCCGGCATCGCGATGCCGCCGGCGGGCTTATGTTTTACCGATGTTACTTTCTTTTTTAAATGTCGCCCCTACCATTCGAAAACCGGGCAGACTGATTATTGCGTTAACACTGTCGATAAAAGAATTGCTAATGCTAAAAATGTGGTGAACTTTGGTCCAGTAACCACTGAGATCTTGTGGCTCAAGTGCATGGGCGGTGAGTGCACATAGCTGTGCGCGGGTGTTTAAAGGTCGTTCGCTAGATGGCAGTAGCATAGCCAGTCTGTAGGTCAGAAATGCACAGTCGCGTTTGCGCATGCCAAACGGGCTACACGTTAAGCTTTGCCCTTTTTCTAGTTGCTTATTATTATTATTATTAAAACTAGTTTGATCATTGTTATGGGCCTACCATATTCGCAATGGATGCCTGTATGGTAGGCGTCACAGCTGCAGATGTACGTATTATACGTTGCGTTTATCCACTGCGTAACACACGTGCCTCCGTTCTGGCACGGATCGCTCACACACGGACTTATCGTCCCTGTATCAATCACAAACACACACAGGACACTCCATCAGCTGTTCTACGTACGAATGAGTGACCAATCAATCAACCAATTAACTGTATAGTGAGTAACACGCGTTTAACAAATTAAAGAAACCAAATTAAAGCATTGACGATGTAAAACTAGATTAGAACAAGAACTTACGCCAGTGGCACTGACATGTATCCACACATGCCGATCCTACGTCCACACGCCGCATTTCACGAACGGCGCATCTCTAGTGTGACGTTTACGTCGGCGCATCTCTACGGTAACGTTTACATGCGGGTGGGCGTGGTCCGCGCGTCGGCCAATTCGTCCGATTTGGGGCTTCTGGGGAAGCAAAGTTCCCCAAAATGTGAGATTCCCTGCCTTGGACGCCGATGAACCGCCGAGCAAAATGTCACGCCGCTTGCTTTATCCACGGCGGAGAAATCCGTAACCGTACAAACACACATACACACAAACAGTAACCGATATATCCACACCTTGCCTATCGGCATGTGTGGATAATAACTGAAACTTGCGTAATTACAGCCAACGGGATAGTACCTTCCAAAACTAAAATTTGTGACGTGACTACTAAGATGTTTCACGTGAATCCTACGTGAACAGCCTAGCACGTAGAGTACGCATAAGCGCACTTCACTGTTCACAGATAAAATACAAGTACAAGAGATATCACTGTTATTGCGTGAATGCGCACCAATCTTGTAGCGTGTATCAGTTTGACATTCAAATTACTGTTGTGATTACTCACCGCAGTGGATACCGGTGTTGAGTGGGGAACAGATACATCGGTATGTGTAGTCTGAATGATCCTCCTGGCACGTTCCTCCGTTCAAACACGGTCCAGAGATACACGGTTGGGCAACTGCAATGCAGACAATGACGAACCTGTTATGTTAAGCTTCGAACTTAGGCCTAGAGTTATGGATTCAGTTAAAGGTGGGAGACTTCTTAACGAGGAGCGACTTCTTAACGGCAATAAAAAGTCACCAGGGGGGGGGCAGAATGTTCCGGGTACATAGTTTAATGTGACACTGGCTTCGAAGCATCATTTCTTTGGCACTGTAAATGTAGTGTTATTATTATTATTATTATTATCTGTCCATATTATGGTCATAATATTACCCACGTGTCGGTGTCAAGTCGACATTGGTGTCTGACTTGTATACGGTAGATCGCTGATAAAATAATGTGATATGCGTGTTACGTGTCTTAAACTAGTCACTGTTTGTTTTTTTCTGCTTTTGCTTTGTTTGTATTTATGTTTTGTGTTACTGCCTTATCTGACTATCACTAGTTGGTGAATAAGATTTTAATATTATGCATCGCCGAGATAGCGGCCTCTTGCTACACACGGAGTCGAGTCGCGTGGTCGGTCTGTGTGCGTGTGTGACTGTCTGTCTGTTGGTCACGTTCGTCAGCCCTCCGAAAACAGCTAAACCGATCAAGATGCCGTTTGGGGTGCTGATTCGGGTGGGCCAGGGAACCATGTATCAGACATTGGTCCAGATCCAGCCAGGATAAGGGGCAATTTTAAGGAGAAAAGTGGCGGCCCATTGTGAAATATAGGGACACTCTACCGTGAGCTGTGCAAAAACGGCTGAACCGATCGAGATGCCGCTTGGGAAGACGACACAGGTGAGCCCAAGGAAACATGTATTAGATCCCCATGGGAAGGGGCACTTTTAGGAGATGTTCGTCCAAAACGGAACAATTGTAATAGTAAGCTGCGCAACAACGGCTGGACGCTTACATCTGCGCAATAAACCGATGGAAAGCTCTTGCCCTCTGCAATATACAGGTGTAGCTCGTTAGGGGATCGACAGTTGCATTTACGATAAATAAGCGATTTAAAACTCAAGACTTTTCCTCTTCAAGCAGCAAGATAAGGCGTGCAGGCTGCGCGGCTGTGGCGTCACGCTTCAACCAATGGGCGGCAGCGTGCGTTTGCCGTGATGCCTAAAATAGCACGCGCTTCTATGGCGCAGGGAATAGGGATGCACGAATCGTTTAATTCTGAAAGCGTTGAAACGAAACGTTTTCAGGCTGCAAACGATTGAAGTATTCGTGCGTGGGGGATCAACCGTTGCCAAAATTACTTTGACCACTTGCTGTTATTGTTGTTATCAATAATTATATAAGTTTGGTCACTGTTACCATATTCGCATTGGACGCCTGTATAATATGCGACACAGTTGCAGTTGTACGCGGCGTATGTTGTGTTTATCCACTGCGTATCGCACGTGCCCCCGTGCTGGCACGGATCGCTTGCACACGGACCAAGTATCACTGTATCAATCACAGACAAACATACGTCTCCACCGACTGTGTACGTACAAAGCAATGAACACATAAACATGACTTGATTACTTCGTACCACGGGTGCATAGTATTAGGATAAGCGTGTCTGTACGTATGTCTGTCTGTCTGTTTTTTCTCTCTGTCCGCTCGCATATCTCACAAACACATGTCGCAATTTCACGATATTGCCATATTGCCTGTGATGAACACATGCACTTCCGGTTTTGTGGATGACGTCACGTTTACGTAATGGAGCGAATAGGTCATTGTATCATACGCCGCAGACACCCGCACCCAAGTCTCGGACTCTGGACGCTTTTCACCAGAAATGATTGCGACGGCTGCACGGAATCCGCGGTCACGACGAAGTCCGAAACGACAAAGTACGTCCTGCAACGGACCGCAAAAGCTCACCACAGCATTACTCTCGCGCAACAAATTTCCAGTGATCAGTGAGGGTAGTATTTGAACCCCCAAAAATCAATACTTGGGATGTGTAACTCTCTTGTTAGACGTGGCGTTGCATAATTATGAACGGCAATATAGATCACAACTATGCAACGCCACGTCTGACAGGAGAGCTCGTTCGTTCGTTCGTTCTTTGCACGCAGGGGTCCAGCCTACTCTGGACCCCAGCGCTGAGACCATAGCGGTCCAGTGCGCTTGCCCAGGGAGAGGAAGGGAATTGGTAGGTGTGTGCGGTGTTAGCGACGTGTATAGGGAGAATGAGGGCTTCAGTAAGAGTGAGCAGCTTGTCGGGTATTTCGATAGCGCGCCCCTTTTAGACGTGGCCTACTGTCTGGATTAGCCCTGACTGGCGCTGTGTATTACGCCAACCAGCGGCCAGCCAAGTCTATTTGCTTCGACTCACGCCAGCGCGGCAGGTAGACTTGACACTGCTAGATCAAGGTGCCTGCAACGGTCACAGTTTATAGAGGACACCGTCGAACCCTCTTTTTTCCTGCCCGGGATTATCTCCCTGTTCATCATGTGCGTAGGAATTATTAGAAATAATTCTTTGGTAGGCGGACACGCCCGGGCCGAGTCGAACCCCGGTCACTGAGCGCTTCACGCTCTACTGCACATGGCGGCCGAGTGCGCTAACCACTCGGCCACGAGAGCAGGTTACAGAAGAGTTACATACCCCAAGAATTGATTTTTGGGGGTTCAAAGTCAACCCTCACTGCATCACTGGAAATCTGTTGGCTTTTCCGGTCCGTTGCAGGACTGTCATTGATCTTACAAACGCTCCATCGATCGGCTGCGTGCAAATTCTGGCGATGAAAAGCGTGAGAAGAAACACACAAAACGGAAATGTTTATCTCGGACTGCCTTTACGGACTATTGCCCGGACCGTTTCTTCTGAGCTACTCGTTTTTTAATTTTTTAGTTTGTCATTATTTTTTTCGTTTTTGTGCCGTGCGCTAGATTAAGGTGGCCATCTCGTCAGCTTTTGAGAGCACGTCAATCTACCGTATCGTATCGTATTTTATAGGCCTTGAGAAGAAGGACGTGCATGTCCTACCAGGATCGGCATGAACGATGAGCACGTCGCTTTGTCCACCGCAGATCTGCATCGAATCACCAGCACACGTCGTGTGACAGTTCACTGCCGTCTTAGTCGCAGGGTCGAAAATATATCCGCACAAACACTTGTTTCCTTTCCAGGCCCCGGCAAACTTGTATCCCTAAAGCGCAGAAAATAAATCGAGTAAAATCAGCTATCGAAAAAAGTGAACTGTGATGGTAGAAGTAAAAATACGGCAGTAGTTTTGAACATTCGAATTTTGCAAGGTAATGCAGAAACGCAATGTGATAAGGTGAATTTCACCTTATAACCTTGTGTTTCTTTCACACGGTAAAAGTATCTGTGGTGATTGTCTGCAGGATAAGAGGGGAGATTATTTGACCAGCTCTGTGCTGTTGTGCATCATAATTGTGCACATCATATGCACACCTATATAATGAGCAGTTCGTACACGGTTGACT
>Ga0209363_1002189_pt1 | contig 10110 bp, 9 predicted proteins | sample WorMetexBAHAMAS3_FD_187385 | JGI IMG/M metagenome (GOLD analysis project Ga0209363, IMG submission 187385) | Marine gutless worms symbiont microbial communities from Max Planck institute for Marine Microbiology, Germany - Inanidrilus exumae... | ecosystem: Host-associated > Annelida > Digestive... | reverse complement strand
TGAGAACCGGCTGCCTGGACTGCCCCACCCCTAAATCCTCCACTGGGAACGAGTAAATCTGGGGGCTTCTAATTAGGTACATGCGTAGGCCGACCATGTACGATAGATCACTCCCTCAGGACGTGGTCAGCGTCACGTGACCTTTTAATTTTGTGACCCCGTCCTATCCTCGGAACGGGCGAAACTACGCACTGAGGCTTCAGTAACAGGCGGCAATTGTTCGGTAAATAAGTGATCATAACTTGGATTTGGTAAACGCACTGAACCAGGTGCTAATCGAGGCATGACAAATAATTCCCAGAGGCGTGCTCGGGGTCACGGGCCCGTCCTATCTTCGGATCTGTGCAGATCAGTTACAGTAACTAACAGCTTAAGCATGATGGAGTACCCCAAAGGGGGGTCACGTCACAGGGTTGTAGTACTTGGTACTTGGATATCAGGTACACATACTTGTACTTGACAGTCGTGTACTTGCATATGAAATGAATTTAAGAAAAGTCGTACAGTAACCGTTCTTGTGCTGATTTGGATATACACCAACAATTAGTAGTTTGACCACAAACAGGCGATTAGCAACCAAGTTCCCTGGTGATACTTGATGCATTGAAACTACAGTAATGTACTTGTACGTACTTGTACATCCGGTACTTGTCCACAGTAACAGATTACTTGCTACAACACTAAACGTAACCAGTTTAAATCACAAATAAGTCACAATATGTTGCAACTCGATGCAGCAATTCAACAATAAATCATTTTTTTTCAGTGTATGCCTAAATATCAGCAATGTATTGACGTCCACCCAGTTTAAGGTCATAGTCCACAGATTTCAAGAGTGAATCCAGTTCATAATCAGTATTGAAAAGCAAATATGTAATGATATGTATGCACCAGAAATGGGTCAATTACATTTTTGTCAATTACAATTAAATTACAATTACATTTCATTTTATCAATTACGATTACAAATTTACAATTACAAGCAATTACAGTCAGGTCAATTACAATTACAATTACAAAATTGCCAATTACAATTACAATTACTTTTAGTTGCTTGCTAAAGTCGCTACTCCAAAAAATGCAAACAATGGTTCATGACCGTACGCCGGTGCAAAGCTTACACGACGTACTGCTAAGATAGTTTGTTGCCCAAAATCTCAGTAGACTCCTCAGCAAATTTAGCAAACTCGTTATTAAAGATCTCATCATAAACTAAAGATGTCGTGTCGCTACACTACCTTGTAAAATATTTTCCTTTAAAAATATCAATGTTCAAAAGTTATGTGAAGCGAACCACCACTTTGAAAATAGTTAAGCAGTTACAACGTAGTTGCTAAAATAATCGTCCAATGGTTTTTATCATCGTTTGATTCACTGACAAAAAGTTGCCACACCAACAACCCATGTAATGAATGATTAAATGTATGCACCCGAAGCAATCAAGAAGACGTCTCAGCATTCTACAACAGAGGTAGACAATTTTCTAATGCAAAGTGTCATTAGAATTTTGTACACTAAAGTGGTGTTTTTCAACGCATACCAGAACCTAACAGGGCGTGGCTGTTAGGCAACCGCAGTCTGACTCCGGTAGCTTCTGGTAGGTTGCTGGTATACCAGGTCACCATAAATTATTTCATATAAGGAAAGTAGGGGGCGTGGCGCGGTAGGTTTGGTAGGTTCTGTTAGGCGTTAAAAACACCACTTTAGTTCTGTTATGTCGCTACGGTAAAATGCTTTAATCCTCACAATAAATAAGTAAATGAGAAAGGGCCCTTGTAATTGTTAAACAGCAATTACAACTGGTCAATTACAATTGTAATTGACCCATGTCTGGTATGCACTGACATACAGATACAGGTATAATCAGTTCACAGCTGATTCAACGTGTTTGATTACGACAGCACCGCACCACATCGCCGTCTTGCCTCGACGTGCAGCAACGCGCGTGGTTAATTTCCCGTTGTGTTGCAGCGCCAGATCCGGTGTGAACGCGGCTTGAGACTCACAATATATTGCTGCTTGATTCAGCAATTAAACACATCAAACAATGTAGAAGCAACGTTCGACTTTGTTGCCAAAAACGGCAATAATATCGTTCTCACCACAAACAACAGACCAACCAGCCACTTTCCACGTTTCCCCGGCTAGACAGTGCTACCACAGATCCTCAAGCAAACTCCTCAGCAGTATTTGTTAGCGATGGCTACCACACAACCAGCAACGTCAAAGCAATAAAGGCATAACTACAAAAATAAAGTCATGCTGTATAATACCACAAAATGATATAGTAAGAAGTTGAACGTGGCCATCATCGGCAATGCTTAAAAGCGTAAATATGTAGTAGCATGCTGTGTTCCGTTAGTCTAAATTGCCAAGCACGCAATTAACTGCAAAGCACATAATTAATACAAAACCATGTTAAACCCCGTCCACACCAGCAACAATGTCGAAGCAACATTTGTCAAATGCTACAAAGTCGAATGTTGCTTCGACAAAGTCGAACGTTTCGTCGACATTGTTGCTGGTGTGGACCGGGCTTTAAAACTTGAAGATGGACTTTGACACCCCAGCGACGACGTGGACGCCTTCGCCACCTCGACGGCCTGCTGTGACCTTGACCTATGACCTCCAGAATCTAATCAGCTCATCAGCAAGATATCGTGATAACAATATCAGTCCGGATGAACGAACGAACAAACTCGGCGGACAGACAGCCCGAAAACATAGGCCTACTGAGAGAGTTTATTTGCCACAAAAATAAAAAAGACATACAAAATCATAGCAAATATATCAAAAAGTGGCATGCTACCAGATAGGTAAACCCATCAAGCTGGTCGCCTTTAGTACTAATTATATCAAATATTATAGGATGCAACGTAACAAAACAGAACATACGTGCAAACGGGTGTGCACAGTGCAGCAGATATGTCTGGGTAAGAATTAATTAACTGAACATACAAAGAATCATACAAACTATAAATATTTACAACAGAATTTTGTTTAGTTTATTAAAAAATAAAACATCAGAAGTGATAGTTTTAATTTCTTCAGGTAGAGTATTCCATAAAGTACTGCCTTTACATTTTATTGATCTTTGGCCCAAAGAACTGGCAAATAAATACACATGCAAACTGTCTTTAGTACGTGTATTAAAATAAATAGAGAATATAGCTGGCAACCTATCATGATGGTAAGTAAACTTGTGGACTAATTCTACTATCTGGCAGTTGTGAAGAGCAGGAATAGAAAATGTATTAAATTTAGTATATAACTCAACTGTGTGAGTATCTCGTGATACGTTCTGTAGAATCCTCAATATTTTATCGATAAGAATTACTAGTTTATTTATGTTCTTCGTATGGGTGTTTGAATAAATTTCTATCCCATAAACCAAATGCGAGCAGCGAGTGTACAAAAAGCAAAATAAATCATTTTCAGAATATCCAAATTTAACATATTTCGTATCTTATAAAAAATGCTGGTAAATTTAGTGATTTTATTATAATGAAATTAATATGGTGTTGCCAGCTAAGATCCGAGTCAATATAAACCCCTAGATATTTAGAAAACTCTACCTGTTGAAGAACAGTATTACCAATATTCAGGTTGATACGCAATTTTTCTTCACTAGAAGCACCAAACACAGTACAACAACTTTGATGTACCGTATGATAAACTAAGTTTATTGGCTATAAACCACTCACTGAGGAGTGTTATTTCATGCATAGCTGTAGCTTGCAGGTCTTCAGTAGATTTAACGTAGATAAACCAATTAGTGTCATCTGCAAATAGTTAACAGTTGAACATAACGCTTTCACCGGTACAGTCGGGTGGCAAAGACAAAAAACTGTGCATTCACAATAACTCACTAGAAATCAAAAGCTACGCCATAATGGTAATGAAACACCGACAGGATTATACATAAACATCGACCTTAATTAACGAATTGTATCTAAATGGTTCCACACTACATCTCAAAATGACAAGGCAGTGTTACGCTATCATCATCATCATCATCATCATCATCATCAGTACATTTGTAGTGAGTGCGCCTATTACAGTTAGAACACAGGTGCATTACAGGCAGTGTGACGCTAAGGCTGATTATGTCGATCACAACAAGAGGTGACAATCGTTTTGACTAACTAAAAAGTAAAAACAATAAATAAATATGCCACAATTTTTACTGGAGAAATTCAGTGCCGAATTAACCCCGTAGACGCGTAAAGTAAAAAAGGCTTCCCATACTCGTTACCGAGCGTTGGGATGATCCCGCTGTACAGGCAGTTAGTCCGCAAGTCATCCACCCGGCGGTAGGCTGCCATCACTTTCCGCCGAGCCTGCGGTTACCTTCCCAGCCGCAGCGCAACACCGCCCCTTGGCCAGTACCACGTTATACTGCTTGGTGAAAGAGACACATAGGTGCGAACAACTTGACCAAGGTTGTTATGCAGCTTTGCCCCGAGTAGGATTTGAACCCACGACCTGCTGATCACAAGTCAAATGCTCTACCCGTTGCGCCACCTTGTAGAACCATAGGCAGTCAAAATCTTGGGGTTCCCTTGAACTTGAAGCTCAACGTGCATATATACCTCAAGTATTATTACTACAAATGACAACGTTTACGTGGAAGCTGGCAGTTCAGTTGTTAGTGGCTACACTACACTAATACAGTATCTTCTCTACTGAGTCTTTAACGTTAAGTTTTCGTTCCTTTAAGTAACATTTTTTCTAACTTTTGGAAACAATTTACAAAAGCTTAATTGTTATTTTCTTTCAAGAACAAATCAGTACTATTATCATCTGTTGTTGCGTGGCCCTAAAAGGCACAGGGCCTATAAGTGAGCGCCTGGTCTGCCTATTTGAAAATCTTGCACTGAAGAAATTACGCCATCAAAAGAATAAATTAAATCTTAGTATGCTTGCACATGTCAGAATTTGGTGTCACAAATGAAAATCTAGCGGACTAAGTGCAACTGCAAATGAATGTGCAAATTGTTATTTTTAGGTTTTACATCTTTTAGGTTTATGTTTGCACCTAAACCCAGAAAACCAACTAAGAATCATGCAAGCAACGTGTCGCTAATATCTACCACACATCTTTACTGTAACACTAACGTCCATTTTTCGGACCAGCCGAACCTGACAATTTTTTTGATGTTATGCCACAAGTAAGCAAAAAATTATATACAAACACATCTAAAGACTACAGTGTCCACAGTAGAATGCTTTAGTGGAATTATACTTTCAGCCTGCTTCTCAATGGCCAACGTCGTTATCACAAACTCTGCACACATTTCTTCAATTTTTGACCAATTCATCTAGCATTTGCATGTAAAAAGTGGTGTACCACCAAAACGATATGCAGTGCGTTGAAAATGGCACCCGGCATTCCTTTTCCTTCATCTAGAACACTGAAAACTCTATCAAAACGCCGACGCTATTGTTTATTATGACCAGCCACTGATACCGAATGGCTAGGTTAGCGGAAACGAGTGTAACAAATAAAACAAAAAGAGACCAAACTTTATCGTTGGCATACAGCATCTGATGTCACGATATTCAATTGGTGATGGAGATTTTTTTGTATCACATGAGAATTTTCACCACTACACCTAAAATATATGCAGTGCGTTGGAAGGGGCACCCGACATTCCTTTTACTTCCTGTAGAACACTGAAAACTCCATCAAAACGCCGACGCTATTGTTTATTACGACCAGACAATGATACCGAATGGCTAGTTTAGCGGCAACAAGTAAAACAAATAAAACAAAAAGAGACCAAACTTTATCGTTGGCATACAGCATCTGATGCCACGATATTCCTGAAAAACTAAAACAAACACAACAAAGCAAACATGCATCTGTAACAAAATATACTACAACATAAGATGAACCCATAAAAACTAAAGCCAGGTTTGGTCACCTCCTATGACGTCCGGGTTGGAAACGGAGAGGGCCTTTGCTGGTTTCTGTGCTTCATAAACTTACTTACTTACTTACTTACTTAGACACTTACCCACTTACTTACAGCCCCGGGACCCACATGGGGCACCAACAAAAGTGAAATGTTGCAGGGAGCACAGATCGACCTTCTGCTCACCTGAGCCATATTTCACCTTTATTGGTGTAACGTGTCATCTCTCTGTGGCAAAAAACTGAAAAATCGACCTCTGATTAAGCACAATACTTCTGGACAATCCAGCCGATAAAAGTGAGTAACAAGCAAATGAACGGGATGTTTACTATTGGCAATATTATCAGGTGTACCAAAACGATATAGACAGGAGTACATCATACACACCGATATTCTCTAACAGCAATATAAGCACCAGAACAAGCACAGAAAAAACTTACTGTAATTCGCGCTACTGTAACAATAACAAAGACATGCCCATGCGGCCCAGTGGTTAAAAGCATTGGGGCGCCATGTGCAGTAGAGCGTGACACGCTCAGTGGCTGGGGTTCAAAACTCAATCCAATCAATTCCTTTACTCTCCTGGGCTAGCACATTGGACCTACATAAGGTCTCAGCCCTGGGGGCCAGAGTAGGCTGGACCCTTGCCCACAATAACGAATGAACGAACTGACAAACAATAACAAAATAAGGGTGCTAAGTAATTTGGCAAAAGGCCAGATCGCCCGCCAGCACATTTCCCCTTCAAAAGAACCCTTTCCTGTGGGTATCTGGACCCCATCTAATACATGGTTCCTTTGACCCACATGAGTCAGCTCTACACACGGCATCTCGATCGGCTCAGCTGTATTTGCAGAGCTCACATGTGACCAACACACACACACACACACACAGACACACATCATGCTGCATGTGACACCTGTAGCAAAAGGCCGCATCTATGCACTGCATGCCGCCTAACGACGCTTAAATTTTCATTACGGAACATAAACAACGTCGGTATCAGTGTATCATTGACATGGCTTGGGTGTTTATACGACAACTTAAAGCTGATTACTGACTGACTGGTGTTATTTATGTTAACAAAAAAGAAAACATTCATTAATGAAAATAGTAATTGCATTAATGGAAACGGAAGAAAAACGTACAAAACTAAAATAAAACAAAACAATACGTAAATGAACGAAAATTTGTAAGCAGACATAAAATAATAACTTCTGCACTAACAGATTGTTCGCTCTGTTCTTCACTGGAAGCTTAACTTCAGTAATTTGCCATAACCTGGTTGACCCAAAAAAGTCCATTTGCCAAATTATTATACAAACAAAAACTGGCTTCAGATTCTCTTCTTTGTAAAAGCCGCTGCTTTAAAACAGCCAAATATCCTCTCACACCACACTCAGGCATGTTACCATTAAGCCACTGTGACACTGCAGTAAAATAGTAAGCATAGTGTATGAGGTGGTATAGCAAAGTTCATTGGGCCAATGTCATCACTATTCCATATTTTCCGGCAATCGGTCAAAATGTTGATGAGATATTGCAAAATGGTTTTCAAACTACAAAGTCCGCCATCTTGGATTTTAAAAGTTCGAAATTTTAAAGACCGGTCAGGTTTGGAGGGCCAATATGCATCACTTTGTCAAATATCATGCCGATCAGTCAAACCATTGTGGTGATATGGCCATTTTTTGATTTTTCAAGATGGCGACCATCCGTCAGCTTGGATTCTAACAGTTCGCAATTTTAATGTCTAATTCAGATGGCGAATATGCTTCACCGTGCCAAATTTTGTGCTGATTAGTCAACAAGCAGCAGAGATATGGCAGTTTTTCGATTTTCCAAGATGGCGGCCTTCCGCCATCTTGGATTTGTTTTACACTTGTTTGGACCACTCACGAAGAGTATATGGTGGTCTTTGTCACTGTGCAAAATTTGGCTGCAATAAGTGCAGTAGTTTCGATAATATGCAAGTTTTAATATTTAGCACGTTGGACTTGAAAATGCCTATTCATGCCCCCAAAATACATTTTTGGGGTATTTGATCTCTAAAATGGGAAGAAGTACGAATGCAATCCCAAAAAACATGCTGATCATCAAAATTGGTACACTGGCGTGGGCTCGGCACAAGCTGAAGAATAAAGCAAAAAAAGGTATTCTAGGAAACCAAAATGTCATGTGTTCACCCAGGCCACCCACACTGTCGCAGTGCCACATGGATTTGCATGGGTGGTTAAACCCACAACGTAGTTATACGTTCCAAGTTTCATTGAAATCCGTTCGGGGTTTCTGAGCCCCTGGCGGTCATAATTTGCCCTTTCCCATTACTTTGGCTATTATATTTGACAACAGCTTGTACTATCATACAAGCCGCGACCACAAATTTATAAAAATTGACCAAATGAGCTTCGTTTACTCGGATTATCAGATGTGGAAATATATCCACAAACAGAACAGTTAGTACATTCAACAACAAATCCTGAAGTTGAATCAAAATAAACTACATCATTATACATAAACTATGTACTTTCACAACATTCATCTACCAGCTGTCACAGGACACAAAATTGACGCAAAATAGATTTGCCAGTTTCGCATAAATTCGATACAATATAAAAATGCCGGCCAGTCAATGACCCAGCAAAAGATGATAGGAATGAAAAATAACAAATGAGTATTACTGCTGCTGTGTTTACATTACTGCAGCTTCTTGTTTCCGTTGGACAGCGATGGTGCCTCCGCAGCTGACTCAGCAGACTTCACCGGTTTTCGATAAGACTTGACGTAGAAGTCAACGAACAGCACAAGAAAGATGACTGCGTAGAGGCCGATCCAGTATCCGAACATGAGCGGATAATTGCAGTCAGAGTAGAAGAAGAGTTGAGATGCGTGAATTGAGACTAAAAGAAACTGCGTCTGCAACAATCACATCAACATTATCTCACAGCATCTGCAACAAATACGGTAATGTTCGATCCAACAAAATCATCACGTAAATTGCAACAAAAATGGGCTGAGTCCCGCAGACTTTGGGATGGCGGAACTCACTGCACAAGTTAAGGTTTTACATCCCACCCGACAAAAATGGGTCATTTCAGAGCGTGTACAACCCCCAACAATTGCCCTTTCCCCTTGGAGGCTCTGCACTCTCATCTAATACTTGGCTCCGTGGGCCCACGCGAGTCTTTGCCAAAAATGGCATGTTGATCGGTTCAGCCATTTTTGCACAGCACATCGTAGACTGTCCCATTACTTTACAATGGGTCGCTACGTTTTCCCCCAAAACTGCCCTTCTCCTTGGAGCATCAAGTCCCCATCTAACACATGATACCTAGGGCTCACCCGAGTCATTAAGCCAAACGGCATCTGGATCAGTTCAGCAATTTTCGTACGGGTCCCAAATGGTATGCTGTACAATGCATTGTCAGTGGGGAAGAAAAAACCAAACATGCCCCCTCCCCTTCGGATTGCGTCACCCCGCTGGTGGAGGACCAAGCCACGGCGACATGCGCCAAAAATTTGGTAAAGATCGCATGTGTGGTTCAGGAGATATGCTCGCGGACAAACCGACACACACACACACAGACAAAGACACACACACCGACGTGCTCATTACAATTCTTTCGCCACCGCTCCTGAGGGCAAAGTAACTAACAACACTAAAAACCAAAGCCTGCTCTGGTCGCCTGCTATGGCCTGGAAATGGAACGCGCCTCTTCTTAAGGAAGTAAATAAGTAAGGAAGTAAGTACGTAATGAAACGACTTATGGCGCTGGAGTCTGGAATCAACAAATGAAAACCGGCGCATTACAGCCGGGAACATGTAGAGGGCTAATGTAGAGGAGTTAGACGTAGTACGACTCCATTCTAGTCCGTTTTACATTAACATACATGACACGGAGTCACTCTCTATAGGGATGCATGGGATTTTGAAAATATCAGCCTAAATATCATTAAACATCGTCATATCGTCACGAAATTTGGCACGTCGGTAGACGGCGGCAAGACGCAACTTTCTGGAGTACAGATTTTTGATATCTGTCCCCTAACTCCAAAAAAGTGAAATTTTGTGAAAATTTTGTGAATTTTTCACCTTGAAAACTGGGTCTCCGTCCACTGTCAGCCTATCGTCACCAAAGTTTTACACGATGTAGTCCCCCAAGACCCATACCGAGTGATGACGTCATTAGGC
>Ga0209363_1002188_pt1 | contig 10110 bp, 6 predicted proteins | sample WorMetexBAHAMAS3_FD_187385 | JGI IMG/M metagenome (GOLD analysis project Ga0209363, IMG submission 187385) | Marine gutless worms symbiont microbial communities from Max Planck institute for Marine Microbiology, Germany - Inanidrilus exumae... | ecosystem: Host-associated > Annelida > Digestive... | reverse complement strand
GTTGCTAGTTGTTATGGAGTACACTGCCCACTGCAATCTGTTGGCATGATTAAATCTGCTGTTTGGACATCATTTACAGAGGCATTTAACTGCTAGTTATGCTTTGATTTTGTGTTTTTGTGTTTTTTATGTTTTGTGTACTTTATGTCGTATGTAGATTTTAGTATCGTTCTTTGTATGGTTTATGTTTTATGCTTTTATATCTTTGTTTTATGTGGCTACCTTATGGTGTAATGAATAAATGAATGAATGAATATTAACCTCAACCCTGGCCACCTTTTTGTTCAGCAGCCACCCACAAAGGAAAAGGGATCAAGAGGTTCATTTAAATTATAACGCTAGCGCCTACAACATGGGGAGACCAAATATCACACCGCAAGACAAAACTAAATCAACTGTGACAAAAACAAGCATGCATCCTTAAATAAAAAATCATATAACAGAAAATCAACACAAAAAAAACTAAAGCCATGTTTAGTCGCCTCCTACGACATCCGGCCTGGAAACGGTGTGGGACTATTCTGGTAGAATGCAAAGGGATGGAAAAGCAAGAAAATAGATGAAGTGAGTAAGAAAGGGAAAAGGGAAAAGTAAAAGATGCTAAAAGTAGAGTAGAAGTTTGGGAAGTGAAGGGATAAAGGGGGGGATTGCCCCGTGCCCACATGGGGCATCACATTAATGAACTCTTACACAATAACCTAAATCTTTTAAAGCAAGCATCGACTTGATAAGAACTGCTAGAATTGACAACAGTTTGGCAACTTGCTCATGGACAGCAGACAAGATGAGAGTGACAGAACAAAACGTACGTTATAGTGTTCTGATGCACGGTGTCCAGCTGTGAATCATCATCATCAACTGTGGCAGCTCGATAATCCAAACTCTGAAAATGCTTCATCGCCCTACACAGCATGCCACTCCTGCATGCAACGACAGCATAAACTGCCGAGAACATAGGGAAACGTCGGTGTAAAATTGATTGGTATATAAAACTCATGTCGAAAGTTCTTTCATTTTTGAGGGCTACCAGTCAACTCGGCACACGACCAACTCGTCACATGTAACGAGTTGACCTTTTAATTTTACACAGCGCGTGACGAGTTGACCACACGGTTGTGACGAGTTGACTGTTAGTGGGACGAGTAGTTGGTTCCTACTAACGCCAATTGAAGTATGCCAATAAGTGCGCCTAACGTATGAACTATATACGTAATCGGCATTTTAGCATGCAGTTGGTATCCGCCCGCTATAACTTAACGTGGACGTGGTCTCTTTGTTAATATAATCATTAAAAAATGAAAATTCCGTTGGTCTAGAGTCAGTCAATGTTACGAGGAAAGTGCCAAGTCAATTTGTTCATGTGTGTCAGCTTGTGGCGAGTTGCTTGTGACTGTGTGACGAGTTGACTAATACAATGTGACGACTTGACCGTGTGACGAGTTGACTGGCAGCCTTTTTGAGACACCACATATGAAAGCTAAAACACCAAGCTACAGAACTGTGTTATAGCTAATCGGCACAGAGAAACTGTACAGGTTATTTCCCAGCACATATGTATAATATAAACTGTGGTCCAAAAAACACCGACCGATTATTTCTTAAATAACTCAGTAAAAAGTGAACAGCAGATAATTTTTGGTATAAGGAATCCTGAGAAAATTCCACAACAGAATGTTACGAATTTGTCCACCTCACCTGTAAAATGTAGTTACTGTACTGTAAAAAAATCAAAACAGTCAAATTTTGCAGAAATAAGTCATCTTGAGCATTCTCAGAGGCAAATGGACAAGTTAGATTAAATGTAAGTAAAGTAAACAGTGTATAGCAGTTAGCAACAACTTAGCCTCACCGCTACGGAAAAACTCACATGCCATATGAGATCACACAGTGTCACCTGCCACCCAACAGAGGTGAGAATCCTGCCTTTACACACAGCCTAAGCAGGTACTCGATTTAGCGACACTGGAGGGATGCAAGGCTGAGTTGACCTACGTTACATGAAAGCAAAGAACAGTGGAAGCAATGGCATGAAACAACAAAATACCATCAGGCCAAACAGATTCTGAGACAAGCAAATGTTAGCTTTACTAAGTACACTCTGCGGCTATCCACAGCTGATTTAAGAATACTCACCAGCCTGCTAACTGGCCATACTGATGTAAATCGGCATCTGACTCTTACGCAGATCTGAACTGACCCAGTTTGCCCCGTGCCAGGAGGATGAAGAAACAGTACTCCACTTGCTAAGAGAGTGCAGTGCTTTGTCTGCTAAATGTGCAAGCATCCTAGGTTCCCCGTATATTATGCCCGTATTACAACTGAGACAAAAATGTTTTAGCCAAAACATTTTAATGTTTTAGCCAAAACATTTTAACTAAAATGTTTTAGTTAAAACATTTTAGCAAAAAACTTTTTCATTTAATGCCTGTATTACAACTGAGATAAAACGTTTTAGCTACAATTTTTGTTTTACCCATATCACAACTGAGGTAAAATGTTTTCACTAAAACATTTTAGCTAAAATGTTTTAGCTAAAACATTTTATCTCAGTTGTAATACGGGCATTAGTTATGAGGAACTAGGTAATGTGCACTGGCAAGTTCTTTTGAGGCTTCCAAAAGCCTCACAGCATTTGTAACCCATATGGGGATGTGGGGTTGTGCAGTGGTTCCCCGCATGTTAGTTATGAGGAACTAGGTAATGCGCACTGGCAAATTCTTTTGAGGCTTGAACAAGCCTCAGCGTTTTTAACCCATATGGGGATGTGGGGTTGTGCACTGGGCCCACCAGATAACAACATCTCCCCACGAAGAATAAAGGAAGATTATCAGCACTGACGAGAACTTGGGTCCATGTTGTTGTCGCGACGGCGCATCGTCGAATCTCGCCAGAAATGTCAATCCTTTGTTTGGGTCGTAATGAAACAACATCGGGCTGCATCCGTGACCCTGCAGGCAACAAGCAGAACAACTGCAACAGTTCACTGCCCCACTTTATAACTTGTCAACGTTTAGCAATGCACAGACAAACCCAGACAGACACCCATGCAGTGCTTGTTTTACAGCTGCACGATTTACAAAAAATATTACGAAAAAATCCTAAGTTTAGCATACCTTTTTCTCAAGTTTACCTTGTGTTTATCATATGTAATAAAGTTAAGATTTTCATAGATTTTTTAAATGTAACTTACTAAAGCAATCTTAAACGACTTACTAAGTTCTTCCTATATATATATGCAAACAATTCTGTGAAGAAATGTTAAGTTATTTGTGAGAAAATGCATTTTTCTTATTAAGTTGATCTTAAGTTTTGTGTAAGCTTATCTCAAGATTTTCCTAAGTCACACTTTATCCTAAGTTGTTCCTAAGATTTTTACGCCAGTGCCTACAACAGGGAAAACAACTATCACACCGCAAGAAAACTAAATCAGACATGAAAAATGAGCATGCATCCTTAACTAAAAAATACATGTAATATAAAATCAACACAAAAAACTAAAGCCATGTTTAGTCACCCTTTACGACATACAGCCTGGATATGGACTGTGAGTATTCTGGTACAATGGGAAGGGATGGAAAAGCAAGAAAATAGATGAAGCGAGTAAGAAACGGAAAAGTAAATAAATTAGCCCCGTACGGGACTGGCGGTTGACTCCTACTTACTGCCAACTTCAATGTCACGTGACACAAAAACTGGGTCAAAAATCAAAAATCCGGCCCCGATATGCTCATGGCATGGTGCCTTAATTTAAGAATCTGTGGTCATTTGCCAGCCCCCATTATAAATGGGGGAGCAAAATGGCCAAATTTCCGACTTTCAAGGGCTCGTGACCTTGACCTTGGATCGGGTCATACTGCGCACCATCATGCATCACTCATCGACCTCTACCTGCATACCAAATTTCATCAAAATCAACAAAACTTATTGTAGACGGACGGACAGACAGACATACAAACAGGCGGACGGACACTTGAGACCAACTTTATTAGGTCGACTTGGAGGAATCAACTTAAAAATACTAAAGGTGGGGAAGTGAAGGGATAAGGGGGAATTGCTCCGGGCCCACATGGAGTGAGATATTGTAGTAACAAGATCTGCCCAGATAGATGGACAAACAAACAGACAGCCCCAAAACACAATGCCTTTGCCGACACTATCGGTTGGTGAAGGGTTAAAAACCATCCTTGTTATTGTCAGGAGCAATAAACAGCAACAAAGAAATCAATACCGACACATACCGCAGCGACGATGATGACAGGTGACACCCAAGTCACTGCAATGAGTGGCAAAGCATTCGTCTTTAGTGTCATTAACCTACATCCATCACACAATACTCAGTCTACTTTCACCTATCAGCACAACGGGTGGAGCTTTGGACTTGCGATCAACAAGTCGGGGGTTCAAATCCTACTCGGGGTGAAAGCTGCGTAACAACCTTGTCGACCTAAAAATCACTCGGTGGCCTTATCCTTTTTTCATCCGTTACTGTTGATCCCATTAGATGGTGCAGTGGCGCAATGGGTAGAGCGTTGGACTTGCGATCAACAGGTCGTGGGTTCAAATCCTACTCGGGGTAAAAGCTGCGTAACAACCTTGGGCAAGTTGTTCACACCTATGTGCCTCTGTCACCAAGCAGTATAACTTGGTACCGGCCAAGAGGCGGTGATGCTCTATGGCTGGAATGGTAACCGCAGGCCTGGCGGAAAGTAATGGCAGCCCACTGCCGGGAGGATGACTTATAGTCACCTGTGAGTTGACTGCCTGTACATAGGGATCAGCTCTGGGCCCAATGCTCGGTAATGAGTATGGGAAGCTTTTTTTAAACCAGGAAGCACTAACTGACTGGGATCAATGGTGTGAGACACTTGAAATTACAAGCCACGTGTGCTTTCCAATTCATGTGCAAACATACTGCAGTTATCAGGGTTCCCACTATCTTTTGATATTGAAATTCAAAGACTTTTCAAGGACTTTCAAGGACCCTCAAATTTCATTTTCAAGGACCAATTCTCGATGGAAGTTTACAGCGTTAGTAGTAGAACAGCAATATCTAATGTTTATTTATGTGACGATGGTACAGTAATAAGGTAATTAAAGTAAGTAAGCAAAATAATATGCATTCCAGTCCTATACAATGCTGTTTAATGAATTTAGTGATCGCAATGTTTGACGTCATGGTGAAATCAAGGACTTTCAAGGACCTGTGTAATGAAATTTAAGGACTTTCAAGCACCTGTCCTCTTTTCAAGAACTTTCAAGGTCTAGGAGAAAAAAATTCTAGTACTTTCAAGGATGCTTGGGAACCCTGAGTTATGTGCTACAACTCCCGAGATACGGGACTTAGAAAGGTTTCAAACAGCAGAACTGACCTGCAGTGGTAATGGTGCCATTCAATAGGCCACACATGATTTCCTATTATTCTGCCACTATCATTGTGACTATCATTCATCATTTCCTAAATAGTAAATATTATCAGTTATTTCACAACAATATTAAGAGGTCATGCAGTATCAATTAGCACATGGCCTTTGAAGTGCCCAGCTTCATCCATTCCAAAAATATGATTGGGCCCAAAATTTAGAAAAAGGGTCATGTGACCTTCAGCATGCCCATTAGGGGGTAGTTCATCGTCACAAAGCTAACGTTTTATATAAACCACGCATGTACAAAATTTGACGACTGTAGCTTCAGCCATAGAGATATGATAGTCAGCCTAGCATTTAAAATGGGTCACATGACCCTGACCACGCCCATTTCAGAGTGATATGTCATCTTTAGGCTAGTTCCTATGATTAACCTATATGCCAAATTTAATGTCTCTATCTTCACCTGTTATGAAGACATGATAGGCTATTATATTATTACACAATTATATTAGCATCCTATTGTATTCCTATTAGTATGCAGCTATCGCCAACACCGCTGATAACGTATCAAGCCTCCATCTCTGCTGACAATAATTATCATTTTCCCATACTGGGATTTCGCATGCACGAGTTATTATCTTGTGACTTGGAATGTGTTTTAAGTTTCTCGGTTTTGCTTACCCGACCTATTTTTCTGCAGATATCAATGTTAGGCTGCAACATCAAAGGTACACCATATGGAAATTCATTGGGGTTGCTGCAGCAGGATTTCTATAGGCCACATGTCTTTCCTTCCAATGGCACTGATACTCCACAATGTATATTAATTTTTTAACCATGCGATGCTACACTAGCGTAGTATATGCCGTCATCATGTGTCTGTGTGTTCGTCCGTCTGTCTGTCCATCTGCCATAAGTCGGTGTTCTACCAAGACAGCTAAACCTAGGATCATGCAAAAAGCGCCAAAAAGAGATGGAGTAGGTAAGAAGCGTCAATTTTCAACCAATATCTCGCTATATCTCAGGAACGGTGCAAGATAGGAACATAGTTACGACACAGCGCTAATAGGAACTCGTATGTGCTCTATCGACTGGTGCATTTGCGGTGACCTTAAGTGACCCTACAACCCATTATCGAAATTTCGTATCACGTTTCATATCTTCGTAGTGAGTGGAGTTAGAGACTTCAATCATGGTAGGTAGGTTGACGAAAACAAGTGCTAGACCACACATGGCAAACCATGTACTTCCATGGGGAACTATGTGCAGATGTTTCCTTCACAGGAAGCGCCCAAAAATTTAACTCACTACACCATGTTCCAAGTCCTCATCCCTTTTCTTCTTCTTTCAGTCCTTGTTTAACGAGTCTTCTTTTACAAAGTTACTCCAGGTTGTGTCAAAAGTCCCAAGGTCTACACCTTCCGAAAATTTGCACTCTCATAAGGAATATCCCAAAAAAATCTGCATTGTATGAATTGTAGGGTTTAACGTCCCACTCGACATATTATAGGTCATTTCGGAGACGATTTTACAAGTCAGATGACCCAACCAACAGTGTAATAGCACTGAAGAATGATAGTCTTCCAGGTCAAGGGCCAATCCCACAGGCTCAGCACACTAAAAGGTAAAGAAAGAAAAGAATGTAATCAAAAAATTTTTGTACATATAGCACCAAGTACACCGAAGACACAGAGGCGCTCGGAAGACAGCTAAGCCAAGCAAGATCAAAGCCCGATCCAGTCGACAGTGTACGAACTGCTCATTATATAGGTGTGCATATGATGTGCACAATTATGATGCACAACAGCACAGAGCTCGTCAAATAATCTCCCGCCTTACCCTCCAGACAATCACCATAGCTCAGATGTTGTCTGTTGGAGGGGAGGGGGACCAAAAAAATTCTACAGACAGACAAACTAGGAGACTGACAAAGAGTTAACAAAACCATACCTGCAGTACAATGCATGACTAATTATTATATCAGGTGAAACATGCTCAGTAATGTGTCATACCTGTTGTTGTTGGCAGCATCCGCCACAGTAATACAACTGTCGTGACTGACCCACGCGAGACGTGATCCATCCTTTGAGAAACTGACGCCATGCATCCATCCGCCTGTCCACATTTAAATGAGTTAGGATCTATAGACTTACTTGACACAGAAATAGGTCATTCCAGAGACCTTCTTCCCAGCCAATCACTTATCATAGTACTGAAGAAACTAAACGCAGAAACCTAAAGCCAGGCTTGGTCACCAGTCTGGAAATGGATTGAGAATATTCTTTGAGCCCCGGGGCCTTCACAAAGGAAATTTTGGAAAGGAAGTGTATTTATATAGGGCCATTTTATGTACTATGTATATCTCAAAGCGCTCAGGCATGGATCACACAGTTTTATCTGCAAATACACCATGCCTGCCTTTCCTTCAAAAGCGTTCACCAGATGGTGCCACCCCTCACTGAATTAGAAGACATCCAATTGCAGCTTCATTTATCGACCCCAAAGAATGAAAGGCTGAGTTGGCCTGGTTAGTTGACCTATAGTTAAGTGGACGGTTTACGGTTTACCAACACCGCCATCGCGGTGTTTTACAGTGTTCTCAGCGGTCTTTCTGGTCGCTGTTTCCTCACTTACCAAAATAAGTGGTTACCCGTCAGCTACAGGTCGAGCGCAGGACAGGGAAAGTTCGCCAGCCAAAGACCGACGTTCTACCACTGTGTCACAAAACTAACCTGTGCCTGTGCACAGATATATACAACACACAAAACTATACACATACAGTAAAGGAGCTGATTTTTAACGTGAGCACTTGTCAATCAAAGGCTCAGAAATACCCCGACGCAGAGTGAGACTCTTTTCGCAGAAGAGTGTAATTTTGGTGCAATGCCCCGCCGACAACTCGAGCAGTCTCCACGGGAAATAGTGAGGGACATGATAATGGAAACTATGATAATACCACGGCAAATGCAGCAATTACAACGACAATGCTAACTTGTCTTGTGGGATTACTGTGGGAATGATAAAAAATTCACAGTAATACCACGGTCACAGTAACACCATGAGAATGACAGCTATAGGTGTTAAACAAAATTCAAAATTCAAACACAACATAAAAATTAACACAAAAAACTAAAGCCAGGTTTGGTCACCTCCTACACCCTCCGGCCTGGAAATGGAACGAATCTATTCTGGAAGGAGTAGGTAAGTCAGGAAGTAAATACGTAAGGATACTAATAAGTAAGGAACAAAGTATAAAAAAGAAAGTAACGAAGAAAGTTAAGAAACAAACAAACAAATTATTTATATAACGCCTAAATCAACAAATGGATCAGGGCACACTACCGTCCCTGAGTGGTAATGAAGCCCCGATTCATATGGTGGTTTTGGCGCGATATAAATTGTGGGCATATGAGGCACAGTCATTGTGGAAGTCATTACGTTACGCCTGCTCTTGTGTGATCGATGAGAACAAGAAAGTAGTAACAGGTGTCACTTATGACCGCTCTCGATTCTCAGAATTTGACAAATTCATTTCCCAGGATGTAGAAAAAAATTCGAGTCTCGCAACGACCCGTTAACATCACTAAGCAAAAGATGTCATTGAAGATGCACAGAACAGATGAAATGACAAAAGTACCATCAATAATCAACACAAAAGCAAAGCATGCCAACCTGCGGCACTTGTAAATTCTGCCATTAGGTTGGCAAACGGCATTCGGCTGCCCCACTCCGTCGGACCAGGTTTCTCATCAATTTCTTTGATATACGCAGAAAAAACCCTGTAACAGGCAAACACGTGTGACTTATGTCATAATCTCAGCATCAACAGAGTAAGTAAGAAATCAATGACACGTTATTTTACACTTACACGTACAGCAATCGTCATAAAACAAATTTACTGCTCATCTTCTCAATATGTCCGCTTTGCCAACACATTTGGCATCTTGTTACTGATGCCATTATATAACATAAATGCAAAAAACTGTCGTTTTATAACAACGTGTAAGGCCCTTAATTGACACATTTGTGAAACAGGTAGGTTTTAAGCTGAGAGTGAAAGAGAGAGGGAGTTATGGATGAGCAGAGTGGTGAAACAAAAGAGGAAGAAGTGATAGGCGAAGGAATAGGTGAATCGAAAGTGGAGGAACTGGTACCAGAATGAGGTTGACGAAGAGATAAAGGGAGTTGATTCCAGAGACATGGTGAAGCATAATGAAAGGAGCGATCAGTTATTTTAAGAGAGGATGATGAAGGTGGCCGAGCAAGAGTAACGACGGATGAAGAGCGAGTACTGCGAGGATATTGAACAGAAATAAGGTTATGAAGGTATGGACTATGGAGGTTGGAGTAATTGTGAGATGGCTGACAATATATGGCTCATGAATGCACATAACATGTAAACATCATTCCACTGAAACTGCTCTGCTCTACATTCACGATCATCTCATCAATGCAATAGGATCACAAAAAGTATCATGCCTTTGCCCTCTCGATCTCTCTGCTGCCTTTGACACCATCGACCACAACATCTTAATCACTCGCCTCTCATCTTGGTTTGGTATTCATGGCTCTGTTCTCAGCTGGTTCAAGTTCTACTTATCATCTCGCTCCTTTCATGTTAAATCTGATGACAACCTCTCTTCCTTCCACACTTCCTCTTGTGACGTTCCCCAAGGCTCTGTTCTCGGCCCTCTACTCTTCGTCATGTACACCACACCTCTCAGTACCCTTATCTCTTCTCTTT
>Ga0209363_1002187_pt1 | contig 10111 bp, 8 predicted proteins | sample WorMetexBAHAMAS3_FD_187385 | JGI IMG/M metagenome (GOLD analysis project Ga0209363, IMG submission 187385) | Marine gutless worms symbiont microbial communities from Max Planck institute for Marine Microbiology, Germany - Inanidrilus exumae... | ecosystem: Host-associated > Annelida > Digestive... | reverse complement strand
GGCCTACGGCGGCCATTTTGAAAAATGGCTGCCACGCCCAAAGGCACCCTGGGATCTTGTGCAGACAAGTGGATTATTATAGGTAGGACTCAGGAGTATTCAGCCCACCATGTCTGCAATCCCCCCCCCATGGGTGCAGCAGGCCCTATAGTGGGCCCATGGTCTTATGGGTATGCTACACGTACTCTAATCCCTAAACTCTAATCTTAAGACCGGTCATACTAAAATACGCAAGCACCATGGCACCCATGGCACCGAATTTATTGGTTGTAGGTGGGGCTAAGGCGGAATTAGCACAGGCACTGGTGCCATGCGAGACCGGTGCCATGTAACAAAATTGAACAAACTATACATAATATAGGACCATGGCACCCATGGCACTGATATCTGATTATTTGCACATAGCACCGGTCTCGCATGGATGCCATGGTGCCTGCATATTTTAGTATGACTGCTTAAGACTAATCCAACCCTTACTGTACAATCCCTGACTGTAAGCCTGATATGATAAAATCTTACCCAAGTGCACAAGCACAACATGTTGACACCACCATTCATTTACACTACTGTAATGTGACCATAGTACCAGGCTGCCATGGGCGAGCATGTTGCCCATACTCATCACTTGGCTGCACTATAGTATCAGCTTATTCGTACTGTTTAGTCTTTCTTTTGAAACCTAAAATGCACCATATCAGTATCTGATTCCAGTATGCAGGTAATGCACTGAAAAACTGCATAGCTCACTGACATGCTTGATAATCTGAACCAAAAGCAGTTGCATGACATCAGAAATTAGTTTATAGACATAATTTGTTATACTTTTAGTCCTTAATGTTTAGAATATTGAAAACTTTTCTGGATATTTGTGTTAGACCGAGTACGTCACTTTGGACCAATTATTATTATTAAAAGAAAAGATTTAGGTGGCGTAATGTCAAAAGACTGCAAGGACATCCTACAAACGTTAAAACAGTGACAAAACGCGATTGCGATGCAAAGGAGCTAATAAAGTAACTGTCAGATGCGGTCGTAGACTTTATTTCGCCAGTGAGGCAGCACGTTATACGGTAAAGATACACAAATACACAAAACAGACACACAGATCCAATTAAAAAATAAAAACACTAAAAGCTAAAAAATCACAGATTACATAAGGTAAGCTAACCAACGTAAGTGTTCATTTTCTAATATATTATTCACAAATTTCATGCGACGACGTTCTACCATTACATTAACGTCCGGCAACGGCGGCAATCACAGGCCAACCTGATCTGATTTATACAGTCTTTATCATATGTGTTAAAAATCTTAGCCACAGCTTGGCTCACACAAAAATCAAACGTTTTCAATGAATGCTTTGACAATGGCATTACCTCTGTAGCATATAACATAAATGTTAAACAATACGATTTAAAGAGCTGTAATGTCACCAACTCAGATTGAGCACTTTTGCTCCAGAAGTAAATAGCATTAAATGATCTGTAAAATTTCAACCTCGCATTGTCAACTGAGCATTTGAGTTTCTTAGATGCTAAAAACTGAACTCCAAGATATTTCAAACTCTGTACAAACTGCAATTCATACGCAGCTAACAATAGGGGCTCACACTTTACTTTGTATCATTCTCCAATTCGCATAACAACAGACTTTGAGCTATTAAACTTTAAATTAAATTCTGTTGCAAATACATCACATATAAAGGTCTCAGCACTGGGGTCCCAAGTAGGCTGGACTCCTGCCCGCAAAGAACGAATGAACACTATAGCATCACTTGGTGGGCGTTGTGGACGACGGCATTATTTGTTCATACTGGGCCAAGCCATCCAACATCGGGCCGCGGGTGTGAGCATTATGCCTGGGATGTAGGACATAATGGAGGAGGCAGGAATTAACGATAACGATTGACGCGATCATCACCCACAGTGCAACGTCTTGATTGCCAGTATAGCCGCTGTGTGGCAGCGTCTCCTTTGGTGGTCCACAGTGTATGACCTAGATTTTTTTGCACCACCATATAGTGACAGTCACGAATTATAAAAACACCATCACTAATTGTTATTTTTGAGTGCACATTATTTGTGCATTGTATCTTGTCGTGTCTGCCATTTACTGCAAACTGTGTGTACAGGCAATGCTCACTAAAGCTGATAGAAATGACAGTTCAGACATTAACTTTGCTGAATTTGTGGAATACATGCGCGAACATGAACAGAAATTGAAGCTAGCTTTCTCCGATCTTGATCGCAACAAAGATGGTAAAGCTTCCTTTGTCATATTTGGAACTTTGTTTCATTTGGAAATTATCATATTTATCACATTATGTAATTGTGATTGTAATGTCGTATGTGTTTTATTTTTTGATAACGAATGGCATTCAGTGGTTGTAAAGTGTTAAGATGATGTTGATTAAGGTAAGATTGAACCGGCAGAGGTGAAGGAGACACTGGTGCAGCTTGGTGTAAACATTGATCTTGCCGAAGCAAAGCGACTTACTCAGAGGTTTGGATCCTGTACAGTGTGATTTTATGTCTGCATTGCATGTGGCTTTAGCAAGATATGGACTGATAACAAAAAGACTAGGCCTGTTCATAGGTTGACAGTGACATAATTTTTGCATTCATATCTGTGCCAGCTGTTCTAGTCGCCATGATGTAGGGTAAGGAAATGTAAACATTTTGCAGCTCTTACAGTCAGATTGCTGATCTGCCACTAGCACTAAGCTTTTCTTAAACCTACTGATTCAATTTTATTTACATAACATGACATATCTTCAGTTAACTTCACACAGTATGACATCATGCCCTGTAACATGGAAATTGTATTGTGACCATAGATTACTGTGATGTCACTTCACCATATCAGATATGAATGCAGAAATTGCATCACTGTCAACCCATGAATAGTCATCTCGTATATGCAGAATGAATTTAGCATCTGTTTACTGTGTGTTTTGTGTTGATATTGTTGTATAACGATTTTTTATTACAGACATGAAGTTATTGAGAATAGTTATAGTTAGCTTTTCTAATTTGATGTTGCATGTGTTGCTTTTGTCACTTGCAGGCAGTTATGGCTCGTAGTGTTTGGCAGGATAATAAAAGCCATCTATATATAAACTATTGGCTGCAGGTGTCTAAAATTTTTGTCGATAAATTAAAACAATTATCTCAGCTGTTTCATGGCAAATGGCAAAATTCCCTGAGTGCAAATTTCAGGGGTATGGGGGGTCATCCACCAACGACTGTTGGCGTTAGAAAACTAGAGTCCTGGGCTATCACGTGGCGTTGTTTGCGTAATCCTACATTTAGCCATTTTGATACAATACTGGCATGTGACAGACACACCGACAGACACGCGACGATGGCTAATAACCGCGCTAGCTTAGCGTCGCGCAGGTAAAAATATTATTGATCAATCAAGTGTTAATTTTATTAATTTCTTGATAAAACCAGTTTGGATTATTATGCTTTATTAAATTTTACTCAGTTTGTTGTTTCTACAACTGGATCAAGAGACATAGCAGTAGCTCTTTACAGAAAAAGATTTTTGCAGGTGCATTTGATCAAGTAAAAGTGTTTATCGGCTACTGTGATATGTTTGCACATGAATGGAAAGTGCACATGGCTTGTAATTTTAACTGTGATTTTGAAAATGAAGGACTTCTCAAGGTCACAGCCAGTCACATACACTGTAAAGCAGTAATATCTTGGAAACAGTGTCAGATATTGTCGTTATTACTACAGACCACTAATAGGAAGTGATATCGAATAGAGGTTATTCCGATGAACTTTAGTCATTTTCAAGGACCTGCAACATATCAAGGATTACTGAAAGCCTTTCGACTGATTTTTGATACAGCTGTGAGCTGTTGACAAGATTTCAACTGACATAGCGCATTGTGCAGTCCCTGTATGGTAGCGTAGCTTCTTGTAGCAGTTAGAAACTTATAATCACTAATTTTCTAAGCAATTAATTGTGTGATTAATCATTACTTTTTGCAGCCCCACTTTGATGTACTATAGTTTGTTTTGCACTGTGTACAGGCAATTAACAACAAATGATGCAAATACAAAAAAATTGAAAAAGGACAAAGAAAAAGGCATACATTTAAAGATACAACCAGCTACGGATCATTAGCTAAAAATAAATCTGCATAAATACCAGAGTTTATCAGTCTTTTAGCAAACTTCAAGCATCTATTCTGTGCCAAATCTACTTTATTGTGTAATCCAACACACCACTAAATCACCCATTTAGTATTGCTGAAACCAAAGATTTTATAGACATCTCTGATAATTCAGTTATTCACAGAATGCAGCTGGGTGGCAGACAGTGGAACAGACTCCACAGCATACAGTAAAAATAGCAAGCAGTACGCTTCAAGAAATTCTACCACAAGAATATCAGTGTTAGCAGTTTTGGAGTGTGCATAAATGCAGTTAAAATAGTGATGTGATGATTATCGAGATTGAAATTGCGATTTTTAAGGAAAATCAAATGGAATCGATATCACGATTTTTTTGAGCAAGTGTGACTCGATTCCGATACCGTATCACCCCAGAGGGACCGGCGATTGGCGCAGGAGGTCACAGAATGGGTTTTATTTACACCCCATGCGATTCAAGTCACGCCGAGTGCGGAGGAGTTTATATCTTCAACTCCAAATATTGGGCCAAAAAAACGAATTGCCATCGAACTCTTTATTTAAAAAATCAAAATCAAATAGAGATGAAAACCACAATTGTCACATCACGAGTTAAAAACACAAAAAAAATAATTTTTTGGTGATTCACACTGATCCTACAACATTCAGCCAGCTTGTGCCATTGTGAAGAGATTTTGTGATATTGACATGCTTGCTGCCCAGAACCATAGTACTGCAGTTTTTTGTAATTAACTGAATCTGTGTGGAGATTGTCTGATCATTACCAGACTTGCTTGATTGCATGATTTGGTGAATAGCTACTAATACATTGGCATTTCTAGCTACAAACTCGACAGTGCACTGTAGATAATTTTGCCGACTTAGACCTATACTCTTGTGCAGTTCTTTTTATATGATAGTTATTTTGTGGTGTGAAGAATTGACAAAGATGGTAGTTTGTCACTGGACTGGACAGAATGGCGGAACTTTTTCCAGTTTTATCCAAGTGGTGATCTTGAAGACCTTGTGAAATTCTGGCGACAGTCACTGGTATGGTGATGTGGCATTTCACCTGTGATGTTGTTAACAAATCGCTATTTTACTTCCTGTAACAGTCTTGTTGGTTTTCAAAGGTAACTTGTTTGATAACAGTTTTGTGATTAATGGGGGACTTTCATTCGTCATTTAATTATCATGTTTCTGCTGAGTGCACTCATGAAACGTTCTGAAAATTGATTAGTATTTTACAAAGTTACAGGCATGCATGCTGTTTGTCTCATAGTGCATTTTCTTTGTTTGATTGTTAACAATGCTAGCTGTTTGAAACTAATTAATGTCAGTTAGATACAGGTGTTAAATGTTTATGTTACTGACAGATGATAGATATTGGGGAGCAGTTAACTTGTCCACCAGAGTTTACAGAGAAAGAGCGCAAGACTGGCATGTGGTGGCGACATCTTGTGGCCGGTGGTATGGCTGGCGTTGTGTCTCGTACAATGACTGCCCCACTTGATCGTCTGAAAGTCATGATGCAGGTGCTTGTCAAGCAGGCTTTTGTTGTTTTCTGACGTGATTAATAATAATAATAACAAGTGTGCAAAGTAATTTGGCAAGATGTCACATCGTTGTCTTGTCATCTATAGTGGTCGCAAATGGATTCATCCAATCTTGACTCTATCTAATAGTTTCTAGGAACCACATGAGTCAGCCCCCAAACGGCATCTAGATCAGTTCAGCCATTTTTGCGCAGCTCAGCTGTGTTCCCAACACAGACAGACACACAGACCATGCTGACACACAGACCACGCTACGTGCGACGTCTGTAGCAATAAGTCGCATCTCTTGCACTGCATGCAGGCAATGTGGCATAATAAAATTATAATGTTTATGGTGCTGTCATCGTAGCCAATTTATAGCAAGAGTTCACCCGGTTTATTTGATGAATGCAGACTGAATGCTGGTGGATGGCATTCAGTCCGCATTCAATACTCTTTCAGCCCCCAGACCAAGCCAACCAACTTGGACTGTGAGTCCACTAATAAAGGCTGCTGCCGTTTGCATTCACAGTTGCCGTTTATTATTATTACTCACCCCAAAAGCTGTTACTCATTTTACCATCCTGCAGAAGGTAGAAGGCTGAGTCAACGTATGTGCTGCAGTAAAGTCTGTGCCCAATACTATATTATATCACAGTGGCTGTCATGATAAACACAACTGCCTGCAGCAGGATTCAAACCTGGGTCCTCTAACATTGCAGTCGGGAATGTATGGTACTGCTGTGACCTCTGCAACATGATTGTATCATACTGTTATGCATCTTGCACCTGTATAATATGCCTACTTCATTGTTAATGACCATTTTACTCCAGGTGATCCTGAGTTATTCGTTCCCCTGTTTTCTTCCAGCACTTGTTCTCGAAGAGAACCTTTGGGGTTCGGCTTTTTTATGGGCTGGACTCCCTTCCTGTCACGTAACCAACAGTATTAAAGCACTGAAGTAAGCACGAATCTTTGACCCCAATTTATGACCTGGCATTATTCTTTCTTCATTTACTGCTGCACTCCTGATGTAAGAGACATTGCTGCCTTTACACTGGCTTTCTGATGCTAGTACCAATTTTCTTTTCTGTATAATAATTTTTATGTTTTCGGTTGAATTGTCTGTATAACTGTTGTGATGTGTGCAGATGTTACATGACTACCCTATATATTTGATTAATTCTGATGAGTGTTGTGAATCCGTTGTTGGTTGTGTTTTGTTATTCGTGTGAGACAATTTCATTATGTACTGATTACTGGTACATACCACTGCCTAGTCTTCTGGAGCTGTATTCAAGGTTGGGCTTGGTCTCCCATGAGCAAACCTCATGGAGCAGGTTTTTACAGGCTGAATGCCTTCTTGCCACCTAACTGACAGCTTCAAAGCACTGAAGGGAGTGGCAGATTTCTGTATTTTACATAGTGATGTGTACTTTGTAAATACATTATTGTATTTGTGCAGATACTGAATTTTTATCAACATGACACTAAGCTAGCACAGTATTAACTGTCTGTCTGTCTATCCGTCCATATGTCACTAGTTGGAGTTGTCCAAAAACGGCTAAATACGCTGCACAATAGCCCAGAGACCCTAGTTTCATGGTGCAAAAGAACTCTACGAAATTCTTATTCTGCATTTTTTGACCGGTCAAGAAGTCTCTGGCTCAGAAGCCTTACTGCCAAATATTTGTGTCCATCTGCCACATCATCCCGTCTACGATGGTGTGCTGGCAGAGAAATACGTGGTTTCATCAGCAACTCTGGTGGTAGTCAAAATCTGATGATCACAGTTATGGTACAGTTTGCATCAACAAGATTGGTTGTACGGAAGTCGGTTGATAACACCCATTGCATTGCATGCTCGCTGTTAAGCCTACTGCAACGATGCATGTACAAAACTATGCAGGTAGCGGAATAAAACGTGGCAGTTGCTGAATGTGCTTCTCAGGCTGACGTGCGATTGGTGTGCATTATTCGTACAACAGTAGACCAGTATTTCAACTGATACAGAACATTGGGCGGTTCTCTCAGCTATACCTGAGTTTCTTGTTGGTTTTATAATGCGCTCATTTTCTTTGCAGTAATTTTTGATATGTTGCAGGTCCACGGCTCTCATTCTGACATCCGCGTTTTCGATGGTTTTAAGAAAATGATAGCTGAGGGTGGAGTACGGTCTTTATGGCGTGGCAATGGCACTAACGTACTCAAGATTGCACCTGAGTCGGCTGCTAAATTTGCTGCCTATGAGCAGGTTTCGTTGCAGTGTCTTGTTTGCATGCTTAGTGAAGCAGAGCTATTGCTTTTAATGTTATGTGCATTCTATAGTGAATTTTATGTTGTCAAAGTTATTACATTAGGCTGTGCTAGTGGCATAGTGGTTTATGCTCCACTGTTTCCTGTAACTGGCCAACTACATGCACAAGCATGTGTTTAACCCTTTTGTGATCATGGCATGGGTGGTAGGGTTAATGTAACATTTGAATTAAATAAGTAGCAATATCGTAGGCAGTGTGACCAGGTGCATCAACTTTTTAGTGGCAGTTATACTTCTACCATGCACTAAACGGCTCCCCAGTTTGGTCCTGTAATTTTAGTCAGTGAAAAGAGCATGCATGCTCAGAGATTAATTTCTTGAGCAGAAATGAAGGGTTGATTGTGACCTGTATGACTGATGACCATCAGTGGCATACTTAGCATTAAGTTGCCACGTGCTGTAATGCTGGGCAGAACTGACGATGGAGGCAGAGTGTCTCCAGTAGGTCAAAGGGGTCACCAGTTGTGTTCATTGGGCTTGCAGCAACAGTGGTGTAGGCTATTCATGTGGAAGGCAAAGTTTAGAATGCAGCATAATACCATTCCTACCTCATTGACCCCGAAATACTGAACTGCTATTGGTTGTTGGCAGTCTGTTTTTAGCAGATTTATTAATTCATTCACCAGATGGCACACATAACACAACCAAAGTACTACCACTAAGCAATCAAACTAAACTGACCCTAACCTTAATACTAACCCTAACTGACACAGTAACCCTTGACACTCATTAAAAGGGTACTCCGGATTTATAAAAGGAATTTTTTATGGAGATGCATAGCAGGGTTTGTGGGTGGGGCGAATAATCAACTGAACTGCATTGATGTAAATGCTACTGGTGCTAAAACAGAACAACCAATAGCAGCGCAGTATTTTTGGGCTATATGCTGATCCGTCGGAAATTGGCAAAAATGCTTACAGTTGGCTGGAATGGGTCTTTAGAGTACGAAATATGGTGCAGTGCTACTTTTTGTAACTTCTCTAGATATCTGTACATATGTTTATGTAAGTTTTAAAGGAATGATAAAAAAGATGTATTTTGCTTGCATTTCTCGCGTTTATACTGAACCATCGAGTACTGAGTGGCACATATTCAGGTGGTAGTTTTGAGCGTGAAGTATAACTACTTGTTAGTTTAGAATCTTTACATTTAGCTAACATTTATACTGTCATGTCTATTCAAGCCATGACTTTCCAAAATTATCTCTGTGCGATCACTGTTATAGATAAAGAAGTTGATTAAGGGAGATAAGAAGGAGATCAGTGTTGTGGAAAGATTTGCAGCTGGTGCCACAGCTGGTGCTATTGCTCAAACTTCCATATATCCAATGGAGGTAAATATTTCATTTTTAAACTGTAGTTGTTTCTAGTACTGAAATGTTTTCATAATTGTAAATAGCATGTAAAAATAAAACTTGAAATTCTGACAGCACATGGCATGCTTGAGAGTATTTGTGTGTGTTATGACAAATGTATTGCAGGAACGCTATGTTAATTACCTTTGCTGTGTTGTTACCTGGGGTGCATTGTAAATCCAAGACCAGTCTCGTAATCACGTACTCCGTTTCCACTGGACCAGTCCAAACCACCGCAATGTCAAGTCATGTTCTCACAAACACAATAACGTGGCTGATTACAGATGAAACATTGCATCGAACGTTTTAATGAATGAACTGCGTAATCATTAGATACTGAAGAACAATTTAGTGCTTAAGTGAAACTGTATCTGTTCCGGTACCACAAGCCAGTGGAGTTCACAGAGGAATAGTGTTATGTGTGTTGAAATTCTATCCGAGAGTACAAGTCAAGCAGACTGTTAAATATTCTATTTTAGTGGACGCAGACGACCGAACTAAGAAACTGGTCGTGCTGTTGCATGATGCAACCGGTCGCCAATTTCTTGATTGTGGCGACCGGTCTTGGATTTGCAATGTGCCCCAGGTTGTAGATATTCATAGCAGACTTAAAAGAAATGCTCTGACATTATAACTAGGGCCCACAGTTTTCCGCGGCAAATTTTGCCAAATTCCGCGGCGCCGTTTGCCAAATTCCGCGGCTCACCGCGGCAAATTCTCGGAATTCCGCGGCTTACCGCGGCCGCCCATTTTAGAG
>Ga0209363_1002185_pt1 | contig 10111 bp, 8 predicted proteins | sample WorMetexBAHAMAS3_FD_187385 | JGI IMG/M metagenome (GOLD analysis project Ga0209363, IMG submission 187385) | Marine gutless worms symbiont microbial communities from Max Planck institute for Marine Microbiology, Germany - Inanidrilus exumae... | ecosystem: Host-associated > Annelida > Digestive... | reverse complement strand
GTACTGTTGAATTGATTGTCTCTCACTGTGGCCCTTATTGTGTGAACTTAGTGAAACATTATTCGTCGACATTTGTGATAGCTGATTGGTTGTATGAATGTCTGTGACTTTGATAGCATATGAGTTTAGCCTTTATGCTGCTTGTTGGCAGAAATGATCGTGGTAAGGAACAAGATGACATAGAGCGCCATCTGGCTGCCATTCAGATACAGGAAGTATTCCGCAAACGTATGCGTGCAAATGCGGCTAAAGAATCACAGCATGAAACACGGCTACCTCGTCCATTTGTACAACAAGTTTTCTGTGGGCATCGCAACTCGAGGACAATGGTGAACATTTAAGACGATTATGTTGTTATGATTTTTTCCTTCTTTGTTCTTCAGTGTGATGAATTGTTTTAATTGGGTGGGTGGGTTAGTGACTGATTTTTAGTGGGGCTGTTGAGAGATTAATTTTTACAATCACGTTAATCGTGTGATTTAATTATTTTAATCGCACGTTAATCGTGGTTTTAACGCACATTTTCTTTGTGTTGTGTTTCAGGTGTAGGGGTGTACGGGCCCTAAGGACTAATGAATGACCAGATATGTTCTGGACTGCGGATGCGGACGCGTCTGCCATCGCGGGCGTGGCGGACGCGTCTGCAAGCTTTCCGCACGTCCGTGGACGCACACAGACACAACCTTACATGTAGCTGTGGATGAAGCAGCTCGCATCCTTCTAAAGTAGCGTTCTCACTGCAGCCAATTTGTGTTATGGTCATAAGGTGTGCATTATGGTGGTCGACCACAATCGAATATGTGCGAAAGCAGGGGACGGTCCCAAAAATCTAGCGTGTATATGCCATCGACAGCCGTAGCACACTTTCAGTGCTAGATTCATAAGACCGACCCCCTATGTTTGCACAAGTTTGATTGCGGTCGAAAGCATGGTATGGCACGTTACTGTAGTATGCCGTAGACATCATGTTACGGCCGCAGTGAGAACGATGCTTAAGGTTATCAATTTCGCGAAATTTATGGTAGTGCTGCAACTTGAAAGTAAATGCTTGTTTATAAAAGGAGTAAAAGTTCGATTAACTAGAGGTTTGTATTGAATCTTGCTACTGGTGTGACTAGTTTGCATTAAAAATTTTAGTGGCATTAATTCTTTTAATCGCGATTAATCTCTTAACATATTAATTAACTCGTTAATTCAACAGCCTTAATTTTTAGTCTTGCAGTTTCTGAAAGTGTTTAAAAATCCAAAGAATTCACCGTAGCTAGCTTGTTACAGTGTTATTTGCATTTATGTTCATATCTTTACATTTTTAAGTACATGTACTTAGGAAATCAATAAATAAATATGCCTTGTCATGATGGACGTACAGTTTGTTATAGGAACACATGCTGCAGTGGGTTTGGCGGCGTATGCAACTGTTGTCTTCTCTCTTGATTAGTTTGATTCGTTTGGCAAAAATCTGATGTAATGTGTTTATAGGCATAATATCTCAGTATGTTTTCATTTATCAGCCAGCACTGACCTTTTACCCTAAAAACATCAAAATTTGCCCCAAAATGGACTTGGTTTTTGGTATACCCTCTATTTTTGGATGGCAGGCATTACAAATATCATACAGAGCTTGAATGTGGCAAGAACTAGCTGGCTAATAATAAACTACCCACAGCAGGGCCACGATTGGGGTCATGATTAAATTTTTGGATTTATTTTGTGAAAAATGGTTAAACTAAGCACTCTAGATATAGTGTGCTGATTGGAGTTGCTGGATGATAAATTATCTCAGAAAGGGGCGTGTTCAGGATCACATGACAGTGCTCTCCAGTGACTATATCATTTTCCACTTTGTGCCTGATATTGATCCAGTCCCAAAGCCGCACAGAAGACCTATCAGACCAATTCACCTTGCAGTTGTCTTGCAGTGTTTCATGTTTCCCATAAATATGTAATGGACTGTGTTGTCCAGATTAAGAAAGCAACGTTTTGGGGCACAAAGTTTGTAATGAGTGGATCCGACTGTGGACACATTTTCATATGGGATCAGGAAACTGCGAAGCTGGTTATGTTACTGGAAGGTGACAAGCATGTAGTCAATTGCCTACAGCCTCATCCTTGTTTTCCAGGTGAGCCAGACTTTGCTTCTGGTGATTATTATGCTGATAGTTCTGCTATGATGATTGCAACCATGGTTCAATGATTAACACGGTGGACACTCACGTGGGCAACCTGGGTTTCATTGCCACCGAGATTTGTCCATGTGCATGTCTCAATAGTCTAGTGGTAATGTGTGAGTGATCCCAGAATAGAATCCCATCACTACAATTGTGTTCTTCATGACAGCCACTGCATAATGTGGCCTTGGCTGGACATGGGCTGCACACCTGTTTTGCATTGCCTAGATCGACTCAGCCTTCCACTTTGTGTGAGATGGATAATGGGTATCAGCTTTTGGGATGAGTAGTAATAAATAACAATGTTGGATGTGGATCTTAGCAGTCTACTGGTAAACTCACAGCCCAAGTTGGATGGCTTAATTTAAGGGTCGGTGGCCGCCTGGCGCAGAGTCTGCATTGATTACATGAACTATGGAAGTGGCTGTAACTGTGACGAAAGCAATAGTGAGATGAAACATATCACTCCAGGCCGAGTAGCAGGTCTGTTGAATGTGTGTCTGTCTGTCTGTGTGTTGGTCTTGTTCATGAGCCCTGCAAAAACGGCTGAACTGATCAAGATGTGATTTGAGGGGCTGATGTGCAGTGGCCCAAGGAACCATGTATTAGATGGGGTCGAGATCCCCACGGGAGGGGCAGTTTGTGGGCGGCCCATTGAAAAACATTGGGAGTCTCTGCTGCAGTGTATGCAGCAAAGGGGAACATTCAGTCTCAGTCCTGAATAATGGCGGAATATGTGATGCAGACTTTCATCAAAATTCTTTGACTACTCGTTACCTCTGCCACAGCTCAGAAGAATTACTGTTTTCACCACCATTCGTTTGTTTGTTTGTAATGAGTATAACTCAGTAAGTTATGGTTGGATTGTCTTGAAATTCAAGGACTAGGCAGTTGTTGGACAAGAGATCAGCTGATTAAATTTTGGAAGTGCTCCAAAACACATACCCTGAATATTTTATTGTATTTGTATGGAGGTGTTGTAGCTGATTGATGTCGAGCAGATTTTAGTCTAACAGTCTTACACTTTTGTAAAAAAAAATTTTGAGCTGTGTTCAAGTTCAGTATCATCCTGGACAGAAGATAGGGTGCAAAAATTGAAGAAATCAAACTAAATGTTGATAAATAAATAACTACATGTACTGGCAACATTGCTGTTATGTGTGGCTGTGTAGTTCTTGCATCCAGCGGAATTGACTACGACATCAAGTTGTGGATGCCGATGAACGAACAACCACAGTTTGATGAAGCAGCTGCCTCAGAGGTTCGTTCATTCAACAAAATATTTCACGTACTTTGTCAGATAGCATCTCATGTTGCTACATGCATTTGCTTTTGTTGTCACTACTGTTCCTATGCCGCACTGATATTATTGAACTGTTCTGAACTTGAGGGTAATGGCGTACCTACTTGCTGCGGCATTTTGGAGCATGCTGAAGCAACTAGTGAGTTGTGATGACAGTTTTACTGTAAGAGATGGTGTAATTGTTTTCATCTGGGTATGAGCTTGCAGTACCACTATGCAGCCATTTTTTGCAGCTTGCAGCTATGTCGTCGCCCCAGTCAGCTGGATTAGGCCTTCTTCACTTAGCTGCTGCTCGTTTACTTTTGAGCTGAGGACAGGAGGCAGAGTCAGCCTATATTTATAGGTCATGTGAAGCTAGATGTTTCAAATTTGGTACACAGATTGACCATGGCAGGTGGTCGTGAGTGGTAAATTACCCCAGATGGCGGTGTGGTCAGACATGTCACACTGTTGCCTAATGGTGCACTTTGCAGTGCCCTTTTGTCTTCTGATCTTGATCTCATGTTAGAGCGGAACTGAGGACCTTGCAAGCCAAGTCACCATCTTCTGGACGTAAAATGCTCACACTCATTGTCTTATGACAATGTAACATACTATGTATCTGCAGACTTCCAGTAACAGTGAGGCATTCTAGTTGAATGTAGCAACTTGTAGAATATCCCATGAAACTATGTTGTGGTCCATCCTCTTAAAACGTTGTTTGTCTACAGTCATGCTATTATCCAAAGAAATCTTATTTTTTGTTTGTTATTTCATTTTCGTATTTGCTCTGTAGCTTTGGTTTTACATTTGCTGTTACCATTTGTTGGTGATTTTTTAATTTCTCATGGCATCAAGTGGTCTGTAATATTCGGATGTGCCATTAAGAAATAAATCACTCGTTCAGTGGACCCGCTGTTAGTTGTGTAAATACATTTTGCTGGTTGACAGTTGATGAGGCGAAACGAAGTGATGCTGGAGGAGACTCGCGACACTGTCACTGTCCCGGCGACACTGATGCTACGCATGCTTACTTCACTGTCACACGCACGACGTAGTAAGTGCTGTCATGCAGTCTGTGCTAGTTATTTTGAGCATGAAAAATCTTGACATCCTATCCATGCATTGGTGACTGATTGGGTTTATTACCTGCGGTGTTTAGACAGTTGATTGTGTGACTGGAAGGGCATCTGGCCTTTGGAAAATCCTGTTGCTTAAGAACTAGAAGAAGCCAGCACCCACAAGAGTGCAAATACCCGCGTAGCTTTCGTGCCTTGTGAACTTGACCTTTTGACTCCAAAAATAAATGGGTTTACAGGACTCATGGTGAAACATTTTTGTGTCAAGTTTGGTGGTCCTAGCTGCATCGTTTCTTAGATATTACATGGAAAAACAGACAAACGCCGTTGTAAACCCCACCCCCGCAACTGCCGTGGTTTTGAGTAGAAACCAAGTGGAACTGGCTGACACAAATTTAGTGGAAAACGACCATTGAAATAGAGGTAGTGGTGATGGTGATGGGATTATTGTCGGCATAGTGAGATGTTCCCAGTTTTAAATATGCAAGTGCTAAAAAACGGGAAAAAATATGTGTTTATTTCAAACTGCAGCTAAAACGTTTAGTTTGCTGTACTTGTAGTTTACTGGTACATCTTATATGTGTCATTCAGTTGTTACAGCACGAATTCAGTGTTGTCATATTGTTTGAACATATTGCCTGTTTGAACATAATAATGAAAACTCATAATCTCGTGTTCTTAAAGCTGATACTGATTACACCTAGGTATACAGGATGTCTAGAACAACTTACCTTCTGCAGACTTCTGTGAATATTTCTGCAGTGTCTGAACACTGGAGGATAAATTTTGTATTCTTTTTAGTCAGACACTGCTATCTCGTTACCTGTATAGCTCAAAGACACATTTTGTTGCCAGTCTTTTTGTACGTTTTTGTAGTAAACTGAATTTTGCTCATTTTTGTGTCCATGTGTTGTGACATTCACAGGTGCTGCAGCAACGACCTCAGATGACTGACGTACAAAATATTTGCCTTTTACCATGTTCGTCGTAGATTTTTCACAGTGTGCAGTGCTTGTTTTTGAGAATATTGGCATAGTGCTTCGTCCTTCGTCCTTGTATTTTTTGCTTGTGTTAACACTGTCCCCAGTTGCAACAGTTTTTACACAATTTGCAGATTAGCTTGAATGTTTTCCGGTGTTTCAGTTATGTATCATGTCGATGGTTTTCGCTGTAGCATTACTTGTCGGTCGGATGAGTATTGCAGTGCAGCTACTAGTGCTGGCTGCTGGCATTTACAGGCTTGTTTCACAACTACTGGTCAGTAAGTTCATAACATTCTGGTGGGTTATCCTTCTGGAGACATTGGTATAGACTTTCAGATTGTTCATTTTTTCCTGCCATTCATTATCTAGATGAGTCAGTCTTACTTCTTTTTAAATACTTCAAAAGTCTTTAACAGATCATCTTCATTGTGACAGCATGCAGTTACGTAGCAGTTACTCTGGTGTCGATTTATGACGGTCTCTCTCTAACTATTTCAATTTTGACTGTTGGACTTTCCTACCAAACAGTGGCAAAAATATAAAGAAATGTGGTATGTATTTTGATTTTTGGCCATTAGGACAAGTAGTTTGCACTGCATTGTGCCTCCGAAGTTGTGACCACATAGCACTTGACACGTATGCACTTGAAGTAAAGCTTTATAATGACAGCTGTTTGGAGCACCACAAAGGGCGTCAGGCATGTTAAAAATTCTGCTTAGACATTTTTGAAGGCTCCCTAGAGTGACTTTTGAGTGACGCAATCTGCTTAGTGGTAACGATGCCTGTTAATCAAAAATCGAGAATAATAGTAGCTGAAGGTAGCGTCAATTTCACACTTGACATGACGGCACCTGCACCCAGCAAAGTTGGGTGTGTTGATACATGAACTAAAAGACAGTAAATTACCATAGTAAAAGGAAACGTGTTACTGCTGGCCTCAAGACATGCCTTTTTAAAGTGTTTATTCTCATAGCAGGCCTGTCCGAGAGAGCTTAGTTGAAAAGGCATAATATGTATATTCACATTTTTATTTTTTAGTTTGCTTGATATCCTATTACTGGCGTTGGAGAGCCGGCATAAAGAGCAGCACCCCTCTGTGAGGAGTCCGTTGTTGTCGAAGAAAGGTTGAGCCAGGCCTCTGGTTACAGTTAATGCTTTGTGTTTCTTTCGTTGCTTTGACAGTGATGGTTGGGTGGCAGGAAGGATATCCGGCCAATAAAAATCCGCTTTTCACTAATCCCGAGAGGTTCTTTTCCAGAACAGCTGGAGAAAGAGGACCCAAGACGACCGCCTGAGTAGTTTCATCCCAAAAAAGCGGTCGTTAAACGGAAGTAGGAGTAGTTGATTGTGATATATGTTAGCAGACTGCAGTTCATGTCGGGTATCAAGACATAGCTTTGTAAAAACTAAATCAGAGGTGCAGTTTAAAGTCACGTTTTGAATTTTGTCTGATTGATATGTGTCGTGTGTAGTGAACTTTGCTGTTGAAACTATTTTGCCAGTAGAATTGCTGATGTTTGTGAAGTTACTTCCAGTTTTCTCCAGTTGTTTTATAAGTTTTGTTTTGAATCCATCTGTTGTGTTTACTGTAGTCATCATTTGGTATGTTGGCAATGCAGTCGTGTAACTAAGGGGGAGGGGGACAGAGGAGGGGCAGTTGCCCCAGGCACAGCAGACGAGGGGGCGCAAAAATGCCTCAACATGACTAACGACCACAATGCTGATCAATGTTTTCAACGATGACTTTGCCAGCTGCTTGCTGCGCGATGAAGTGCGCCCTCAAAAAGATTGTCACGTGAGTCTGACGCCAATATACCACCATGTTTGTGCCGATGCTGCCAACCTGTGATGCTGTGATTTTCCTTAAGTAGTACCCACGTGATTAATTTTAGGGGCGCCAAAAACCCTAGTTACGCCACCACGGCAGTGGAACACATTACTCTGTCACAGTGTCATAACGGGGCGTTTGCGTGTTTTCTCTTTTTGCAGGGTTACCACTTGTTTGGAAAAACTAGAAATATGAGGGAATTTAAGAGCTATCAGGGAAAACTGCTTATTGCTGACCTCACATTTGGAACTACTTAGATGCTGTTGTGTCTTGTATCACATGTAAACATTCTTGTAGAAATGTACTGACATTTGTAGTGTACTATAATATATGCACGACGTTAGTAATGCAACATGGATAGGAGTGCTGCAAAGATTCTGGGAAATGCCGGGGAATTTTGCAGTTTGGAGACTGGTCACCCTGTTTTTGTCTCAAATATTCCGGATTTTATTTGATATACAAATTATAAATTACTGTGTTTGCAAATGCATTTTTGTGAACGTTCAGTGCTCCATACTTGAAGTTTCTGTACATGTTCAAAAGTGCATATAAACAGATATTGCGTATACATCATGGATCACTGCAGTGTTGTTTTCCCCATGAATGCTTGGAAAAGTGTTGATAGTGACGATGATGAAGAATATTATTATTATTACTATTACGATTACCGACCACTTTAGTGGTCTGGGTGGAGCATAAGTTGGGTATAGGTATGTGCCTCTGTGTGCGGTGAATAGCATTTGAACTAAGTCACCTTTCACCTCAATATTTGACATTCTCGTTCAACTTGACACTATCTTGGGTTAAAGGGTCAAGATCATAAGTGACAGTTAAAGGTAGTAGAATGAAAATGTTGCTAGTGTGGTCGGTGCAATCTGGAGTGAATACTTTCTAGCTATTATTATTAGGCCGCACTGTGTGCATAGATCATCATCATCATCATAGATGCATTTATAGTGCGCCTATTACTAGGTAGAACATAGGTGCATTACAGAAGTCCGACCATACATATACACACTAAAAACACTAATAAAAACAGTCCATAACAGTAGAAACATGCGGCAGATGCGGCCAACTGCCGCAGATATCGCACGGAGCATGGTCGTAGTGTCTGTCTGTGTCAGACTGTGTGTCTGTGCTTGTGTTGGTCACACGGATGTATTGTGCAAAAACGGCTGAACCGATCGAGATACTGTTTGGAGGGCTGACTTATGTGGGCCTAGGGAACTATGTATTAGATGGGGGTCAAGATCGGACTCGGGCGAATCCATTCACAGCTGCAACAGGTGACAAGTTGACGATGTAGCCTATTGCCAAATTACTTTGGACACTGGTTATTATTAGTGTTAATATTATTGTTATTCTTATCATAACTGTGATGTCTCAGTTTTATACATAGTAGTTTTCAATAGTATTGAAGTTAGAAAATCTAGTTGCCTTGTGTTAAATGTTAACGTGTTAATTTATTTTCTAGTAGTAGGTTTCTTTGTTATTTATTTGTTACGTTAATGATTGTTCGTATTTGGTTAAGAACATTATTTCATATAAGCTTAGTCTAGTCGCATTAAGAATGAATGAGTGAATGCAAATTTTAGTCAGACATTCAGACCCTGTAGTGACATGTAAGCACTGAAGATAGCGGGTGATTGTGTTTACTGAGGTGAGATTCGCAAAGAATAAACAGTGTTTGCTGTCATTATTTGTGATGTCAACAGCCATTAGGCAGCGTCATTAAACCACGTGTTCACTCTATCAGCGCTGACGTGGACTGTTTGCAGTGTGCTTTCATTACTTTAACTGCGATGACGTGTCTCACATCACCTGCGTATGAACCTTATTTGTTGTTTAGATTTGATCGCCGGCTCGCCGCAGTAAATGTAGGCCTGCGTGAATGTCATGACAAAAAGTGATGCGCTAGATTAAGCAGGCCATCTCGTCAGCTTTTGAGCGCGCGTTAATCTACCGTATCGTATCGTATCGTACAATGCTGTACATTGTAAAATGATTCTTGAACCCACGTTTTGGTGTTCATTGTGAATCCGTACTTAGACGTAATATATATTGAAGAAACGATAGCTATGATCAACAGTCGGTGGTCATCAAGTCCCTAGGAAGAAATTATTATTTCTTTGAACATAGTTATAATTATAGCGATGTTCGCATTAATAGGCTTACATTATTGGTAACTGCCAACTGGCATATGCAGTATGTCTCAAAAAATATTTTTGACTTTTGATTATAACGTAGCAAATGTAGACGATTTACAAAATTCTTTCACTGTCAGATTCCTTAGGAAATTTTGTACAAATACAGGGTGGCCCAAAAAATGGCACATTTTTTTGTGCGCCTTAACTTTACCAAATGTTAACCGATTTCTTACATTATTTCACTGCCAGAATCAGGAGAAAATTTGCAATGGAGATCCCACCACACCTCAGTTGTGTTGCCTTGTGAAATGTCCAGTGTATTAAAAGCAACAATAGAAAACAAGACGACTTCCGTAACAACACATTTCAAGAAATTAACAACAGGAGACAACGCGTCGATTATCTCAGTTATTGTCCAAAGTAACTGTTACATCCTACAGTTTTCACATCAGATGTTCAATGTGTCCGCCAGGCTTGCTGCTGGACGACGGACTCTTACAAGAACTCATCAGGAGATGAGATAGCGAACGTGAACTTTTTAACGACGATATCGCACACACGTAGGCCTACTTCAAAATACCGAAAAAGAGACAAACCTACTTCGTTTAACAAATTAGACGATAG
>Ga0209363_1002184_pt1 | contig 10113 bp, 5 predicted proteins | sample WorMetexBAHAMAS3_FD_187385 | JGI IMG/M metagenome (GOLD analysis project Ga0209363, IMG submission 187385) | Marine gutless worms symbiont microbial communities from Max Planck institute for Marine Microbiology, Germany - Inanidrilus exumae... | ecosystem: Host-associated > Annelida > Digestive... | reverse complement strand
GGCTATGTTAGTGTGGTTAACATTGCCTTTTTATGATTTTTGCAGTTTTCGATCCGTCGCCGTTAACAGTGTGTATAAACTGCAGTTTTTTTACATTTATATGGATCTGATCCACGCCGAAGGCAGTCGCGGGGGTGCGGTTTTTACCTCCGTTTGTCTGTGTGTGTTTTTTTTCGCACGATATCTCTAAAACCAATGCAGATCACCAAACATGACGTAGAAATGTTGAATCACAAGTCCTGGAAAATCATTTATTTTGGGGTCAAAAGCTCGAAGATAAACGTCACGAGTCACAAAAACATTGCCGGCGTGGGTCTTTGCACTCTTGTGAGTGCTGGCTGATTCCAGTTGTTTCGGTGTTCACCTTATCGGTCATGTTTTACAGCACCGGTCGAACTACGGACGCAGGCCCTTAGTTAGACCGCCTGTGCTCCATGGATCCAATCGTGCCGTAAATATCCTCTTAAAAACGTAAAGGCTTCCCATACTCGTCACCGAGTGTTGGGCCCGGAGCTGATCCCGGTGTACAGGCAGTCAGCCCGCAGGTGACTATACATCATCCACCCGGCGGTACCGCGGTAGGCTGCCATTACTTTTTGCCAGGTCTTCGGTACATTCCCAGCCGCAGAGCATCACCGCCCTTTGGCCGATACCAAATTATACTGCTTGGTGACAGAAGCACATAGGTGTGAACAGCTTGCCCAAGGTTGTTACGAAGCTTTCCCCAAGTAGCATTTGAACCGACGATCGCAAGTCCAACGCTTTACCCATTGCGCCACCGCGCCACCTGAAATATCCTCTTAGTTTTACTTTTTTTAAAAGTAAACCTAAAATGTCCTCTTAGCCTTACTTTTTAACCCAAACAACCCTAGGCCTATATCCGCTTCGAAGATTATAAATTACGCAGTTTAGCATCACATTCATGTCCAACATCAAGTCGTTTACATAAGCAATATGTCTGCGCAGAACACGTTTCTACTTTGTTATAAATCCGGCTGCAGCGAAGTCATGTGGCAATTGATGAATGTTGACTCTAATACCTAAAATTGTCATTTATTCGGTTACATTCGCAGCGAGTTATTTTTGGCATGACTTCGCTGGTAACGGCGTGCTTAACGTTCTACGTGGAGTCCTACCAAAGTGATTTTGCCGTTTTAGAGCTATGACTCTGTGGCCCTTACACTTGGATGTAAACTGACCAGTTTTTACCATTTATATTTGCTGTTTTATTACTAAGATATAATTTCAAATGTCTCTAGTTGCCTGTTCAAAAGATTTCTAGATTTTGAAAGGATCAGTGGGCATTGCGGAGATAGGGCGATTTTTAATTCTTAAAATAACGGTCGTACGCTACCTTTTATTTGTAAAATTAAAAATTTCAAGTGTTGATTCTATTCAGAGTGGGCCTCCGCGTTATCCAGACAAATTTTTTTGCAACAGCTTGAATGGTTGTATAAAAATGGCGTATGAAACTTTAACCGTTTAATTAAATAGCAGCAGTCCACCATCTTATATTTTTTAGAAATTCTAATATTTGACTGTCAGTACGGTTCTTAGGGTCAATGTGCGTCAGCGTATCAAATTCGGCGCCGAGCGGTCTAACCGTTGCCGAGATATGGCCGTTTTTCGATTTCGCAAGAGCGGCAGTCTGCCATCTTGGATTTTCAAAAGTTCGAAATTTTCACTGCCGTTACAGTTCAAAGGGCCAATAATGTCAAATTTCGTGCCGATCGGTCAAATCGTTGCGGAGGCCGTTTTTGATTTTACAAGATGGCGCCCGTCCGCCATCTTGGATTTATTCTACGCCTGCTTGGGCTACCCGCGAAGCATACTTGGTGATCTTTATATCGTTGTGCAAAAATTGGTTGGAATCGGCCGTGCAGTTTTTAAGATATGAGAGTTTCAATGCTATGCGTGTTTGGCTTGAAAATGCCTATTCCAGTCCCTTATGGGGTATTTTTGCGTAAAAATGGGGAAACGGAAATTTTCGGCAGTTTTATCCCCCAGGAATGAAATAACCTTGGATTGACGCCATGTGAATCAAACAGCGTCGAAATCGCTTCAGCGGTTGTCTCGGGATGCGAGCAAAAATTTTCGTCACAATTTTTTAAACTAAAGACCACGTGAGTAATATCTCGCCCATTTGCCGGGACGTCACCATTGGCGCGATCGCTTTGAATTTTGGCGTGCGGGGTCACATCGCCGACTTAACCACCCATGCCAAATTTTGTGACAGTCGGTTAAGGGGGCTTCGGAGTTCTGGTACCCCCAATTTTGCCCTTCTCCGTACGAATAGCTGGTCGCCCTTACAACAGTGTAAGCAGTGCAGTGCACTATCGTGCTACACTGTGATTTCGTGTTTTACGCACAAATAAAACAATGCTGTTTGAAGAACGTTAGCGTTAAATATTTTTTTAGATTCATTGCTTCCGTACCACGAGGTCCCCGTGTGCGTGTATCTTCATCGAGTCGAATCCAAGGCCAAATAATTCCCTGATGTCTGTCTTACAAATGCTCCTGAGAATTCTTGTACGCGCTGAGCGTAGCCCATTTACAATAAAGCAACAACATCTTCTTTTATCCTGTGCCCGGGAAGCAAAGTTACTGGACAATTTCTCCGAATTTACACGCAACCACAACATATTCAAGCGATCATCTCCCTATCAAATACTTCGTCACTGTCAGCCGCAGGAACGTCATCAAGAATGTAAACAAGCGCTATCGTCCCGATAGTAGCGAAGCGATATGCCATGCCGGTGGCCACTTCGGTCCTTTGCGGTAAGTACCGCGCTATATTCCCAGCTATGCTAGCGCGGTGTATACGCTGTCGTCGTGTCTGCCGTCCCTCCGTCCGTCTGTCTGTCTGTCTGTCTGTCACAAGCCGGCATTGTACCAAAACGGCTAAACGCAGGATCACGCAAACAACGCCGTATGATATTTCCAGTGACCTTGAATGACACTACCCCAAACCACCCCATTTTGGACATTTTGTATCGCCTTTCATATCTTCATAGTGAGTGGAGTGGATGTAGAGATTTCAAATTTGGTACATAGGTTGAAGGTAGATCCCCAAAAGGGGCGTGATTAGGTCATTTGACTCATTTAAATTTTGGTGGTCACCAACCATATCTCTGGAACGGCGGATCATATCAGGTGCTGTCAACTTAGGTGGACGGTCAGTGTGGTAAACTGGTGACCGTCCTAGGTCACCAGTTTATCACACTGACCGTCGACTTCTGTGTACAGTACGGTGAGCGTGAGGTACTGCGTCGCGCTGGTCTGTCAGCGGCAGCCGAGACAATACCGACGACCATTGCAAATGATAGGCAGCCTAGGACTTCCTGTTCACGTTTAGTAGTCGGCTAACAATGGCTATATCAGGCCTGGGTTTTCGAGATAGTGACGACGTATTGTTTGGCCTAGAGAAATTTGGCCAATTCCGGTGGCTACAGTAGCCTAATCACAGCCCTAAACACACCGTTTTTAGCCAGAGGCACAGGACAGACTGACAGACAGACAGGCGGACGAACATCAGTTTCGCCTAATGCCCCCACCACTTTGATGGCAAGATATAACAAAACCTCAGCACAACATGGCGCAATTACAGAAAACGGAAAACACTAGGTAAAAAAGAAACTGAAAGTAGTAGCACTAGTAATTCTCGTAACCCATACTGACCCAAGACCAAACTGAGGCTATAAGGGAGCATCAGGATCTGTGGTCATAATCTGGGCATTCAGAAACAAGACGTTGCAGACCGCTACAAAGTTGCACAGCACCAACAGTTTTTCCAGTTGCAGACCTACGAGGCACGGAGTAATAGTAACTAGTCAAATTGATTTGGCAAAAGGCCGCATCGCCGGCATGTCACACCTTGCGGCTGTGAATGCATTTGCTCCATCTTGACTCCCGCGTAATACATGGTTCCTTGGACCCACGAGAGTCAGCTGCCAAACGGCATCTCGATCGGTTCAGCGATTTTGCACAGTACATCCGTGTCACCAACACACAGACACACAGGCCACGCTACGTGCGACATCTGCAGCAATAGATCTACCGCATCTATGTACTGCGTGCATGCGATACGGCCTAAAACAGAAGGGTCTAGGTACATGGCAAAGCCTAGCGTGAGCCCGCCCTGTTGTTCTAGACTGTAAGCTCGTGCCACTACATAACACGTGCCAAAGTTTGCCTGCTGTATAACGTCCATGCGGTAAGGCTGGCATTGTCTCCCAATGCGAAAATTTATGGGGTGGGCAATAACTCGCCAACCGTTCTCAGCCGATTCTGTAACCAAAATTCACCAAATTTGGAGGGCATGTAGGGAAGTCCCTGTAGATTGGCAAGTTTCTTTCCGATTGTTGATATCGTGTTCCGTTGCAGAGATATGTTCAGTCAAAGTTCAAAGTCGGTCCCCAAAAACGTTTTTGCCCCAGCCCGTGGGGGTACCTGCCCGGAGAAGTTCAGGCCAAATTTTTCAAATAGCAGTCATAACTGAATATGTGTCTAAGTTTGGTTGAGATCCGTTCAGCGACCTCAGAGATTAGGCGTGGAAAAAAGAAGAAAGAAAAACCACAGCGGTAAAATATAAACCCTTCGGCATCGCGATGCCGTGTGGGCCTAAGAAGCGTGCTTTTGGGGCCTTCTCTGCTTGTGTTGGACAGCCGACAAAAATGTCCGCTGTATGAGCAGCAAGTCAGAATGGAGGGAATGATTTCGTGGTTGGCGTCATGCCGGCAACGCTAACATGTTGCATAATGATTATCCATCAAAGTCGAGGGAACTAGCAAACCAAGGCTAATCTGTAAAGTGTCAGTGTGTGGAGTGTGTGGGAGGGGGCGGGGCTTCTGGCTTGCCGCTCATTCTTGCCAGAGCCAGATATCCAGTTAAAATGAATACCCCAATCGACGAAGAGCAACAAACAGACAAATACCGAATCCATTCAATATTAATTTTCATAAACAAACAAAACCGAAATGAACTTGCAAACATTTAAAATAACTAAAAAACGTACACAGCGGTACAAGGACTAATGCCAATTAGATATGTACATTCAAGCCGAACGCTAGACTTGCAAGTATCTTTGCTCAAAATGAAAAGAAATTATTTATGGTAAAATATCATATCAAAACAAATAGTAGGCGTTTCCTACTGATGGTCAGAAACAACATTTCGATATAAAAAACAATAATAATTATTATTATATACTGTATAATTGGTTTGTCAACTAAAAATATAATCATGCATGTATTATGTTTGCAGTACCTTAGGTAACGTCGTGATATACACTGTGCATAAAATGACGTTTTTGCAGAGGCGACAGAGAGGTCGGGTCACGTGACATGGCAATAATAGACCTGCTGGGTCAACACATTACAATTTTATGTGACTATCAATTATGATCACACCAGTATAATAACTCATTAAGCTCGCTGCACACTACCCGTGTTCATCGTATAGTGTGAACCGAGCTTTAGGTCGATCCTGTTGCCATGGATTAAAGAAAAGTCTAAGACAACAACCCTCGAGGAGTACATTTTCCGACCCAAAACGCACACGAATGCAACATTTTGGATGAAAATTTTCAAAGCAAAATTTGCGGGGGTTTTAAATTCCACAACGGCAGCGAATGGGTGCGGGCCTCCCCTCCCGTATCCACCGCGACCCCGACCATGTTTCGTGACACCCCGTGTTGTCTACGCTCTGCTGCCACCGGTTGCGTACAACAATGCATACAAGTGGAAGAGTAGAACGATTACAAATCCACCGTTTAACAAGTCAACAGTGTAACGCACGTATAACAGAATAGATGTGCAAACTGCAAAGCACTTGCTATGTTCCATCGTGAGCCATAAACACACGGCCAATTTATTTTACACCATAACTTCCATGTTTCACGGTGGACTGGACTTTTATAGTTTTTGAACCGGTGCCGCCGGTGGAAACAGGAATCAATACTCTACCAGAGGAGTTACAAAAGTTACAACTTCACCCTGTGTCTCCACACTACCTGGTGAAAACTAGAAACATAAAACAGCACACTCAGCGCATTAGATTTTTTGACAATGCGCTATATAAATTCACTTTTACTTACTTACTTACTTTTACTTACTCGGAATTCAGTCTGAACAGCAAAAATGAGAATGAACTATTTCAAATGTTTATTACCTCCGTTTGCCGGTGTGTCTGTCTGTTTCCCGCACTCTCCGAATGCAGCTAGGATCACTAAACTGGACACAGAAATGTCTACGATGAATCTCGATAAATTAGCCCTGTATGAGACTGACGGCCGACTCTTCACAACTGACGTTTCTGCCAAGTTCAAAGTCACGTGACACAAAAACTAGGGCAAATATCAAAAATCCGGCCCGACCAAATTTAGTTATTGTGCCCTAGTTTAAGAATCCGTGGTCAGTTGCCAGCTCCTATTGCAAATGGCGGAGAAGATAGCTTTTGAAAATGGATTTCCAACTTTCAAGGCCTCGTGACCTTGACCTTGACCCTGGATCGAGTCATACTGCATACCGTCGTGCATCACTCATCGACCTCTACCTACAGGCCAAATTTCATTGAAATCGAAGAAATTTTTTTGTGGACGGAAGGACGAACATTTGAGACTGGCTTTAATAAAAATTCGTTTATTTTGAGGTAAAAAGTACAAAGGTCAGGGTACCAAGAAACTAGAAAGTGCTGTTGTTTCACAGTGCTTATATCAGAAGCACATTCAGAGCACCGATGAACTTCAGATGCGTCTGAAAAGATGATCTACAGCAGCATGTTACCGAGATTGACTCCTCTGTAGAGCACTCATTCCTGTTTCCACTGCTGCAGAAAGTTAAACGTCTGACATACTCTCCCAGAAACACGGGAGTTACAGTCGAAAACAAAGTGGCACATTTTTACGGCTCCCCGTGTACAACGAACGACACGATATGGCAACTAACATCACACCAGTTCCATATTTGCCGCTGCCAACCTACCAAAATATTTCTGACAACTTCTCCGCAGTCTCCCAAGATGCAGATTTGCTGAAGTTAGTTAACTGGAGTTTAACGTCCCTTTTCAGCACAAATATGGCTATATCAGAGACGATTAGCTGAAGATTATTTAGACAAAATCGGAGTATATAAATGAAAGTTTCAGGCATTCAAATGACAATAATTGTTCCTACAGGTGTTGTATGTAACACTGTCACTGAGTCAATCCCATATCACTGTCATCACCATCATGTCAAATCAACACGAAATTTACAGCAGCATAATTCGAGTCACTCGAACAAGGTCAGTAATCTGTTACTCATGGGTGAAAAATCGATACAAAATCAGTAGGAAAGACTGACTTCAACGGATTCCATAACATGTGCAGTATGAACACCAAGCAAACAATACAAACGTCTTGCAACTCACCAGACCTTCACATGTGAAGCAAAATGTTACGCTTTACGACAAAGAAAATTAGCCCCATACGGGACTGACGGTCGACTCCTACTTACTGCCAACTTCAAAGTCACGTGACACAAAAACTAGGACAAAAATCAAAATTTCGACCGGTTAATTTTTTATGTATTGCCCCTAATTTAAGAATCCGTGGTTATTTGCCAGCCCCCATTAAAAATGGGGGAGGAGATAGCCCTTAAAATGGTCGAATTTCCAACTTTCGTGGGCTCGTGACCTTGACCTTGGCCTCGGATCGGGTCATACTGCATACCGTCATGCATCACTCGTCGACCTCTACCTATACATACCAAATTTCATTGAAATCGAAGAAACTTTTTGTGGACGGACGGACATTTGAGACCCACTAATGTTATTAAGTCGACTCGGAGTCGACCTAAAAAAGTCGAAATTCGGCCCAAAAATGTCCCACAATTGCTAGGTTGATTGGTTGGGGTTTAACGGCGCTTTTGACACAATTCAAGTCATATCGCGGCTTTACGGTAGAACTATATTGTAAATATTAAAACTTAATGGAGATGAATTCTTGGAGTAAGATGATTCAGAAAAGAAAAATATAATAATAGTAGTAGATTTCGATTGAGGCCACAACTGCTACAATCTCATGCTGAAATAAAGACAGATCGGAATAAGACGGATGTGAAAATACAACCTTGTTTTGCAACGTTATAAACAACAGCGGTAAAAATAGCATCGACGAAGGCACATAACCGCGAGAAAACACCAGTCCATATACACTTGTATGACGTAAGCAATATATACATATACAACTCACACTGTTAACATCCGCCCAGTTGTTGTCTTTACACTCTGATTATCGTACAAAAACTTAAGATCATTTATCACAGCTCGATAAAACCGAGTCAGCTGTCACTTCACTGCACATTCAGTACATATACATGGTACATGGTGCTTACAGAAGACTCATTTGCATAACACGTTATGGGTGTTAGAACGCAGAAACCTCGTTTATGGCGGAGGTACATGCTGAACTACATATGCCGTTGAGAACGCACCTAACTCTACGCCGCCGCATGAAGATCATTCTGCACAAATCACTCTCGGCATAACGAGAACACATGATAAGTGAATTCTGCCATTACCTTGTAACTTCGAGACTATTAAGACCAGCAGAGATGTAACGGGATCGATGCCCATATTCTCCACCAAATATAGCAGGGGAATTAGCAACAGAATGGCAGAGCACTCGCTTTATTCTTTATTCACACTTCTAAGCTATTAAGAACATAAAGCTTCTACTTTCTACAATATATTGGCATCTGATCTCCGCTATCTATATTAACATATCGTCCACCTTGACCGTTCGGAGATATGCGACGAATAAAGCGAGTGAAGATCTACCATCCTGTTGCTAATTTCCCTGCTATAATATCTAAAAAAAATCGATACAGCTGGGTTCACCAAACTTGACACACTAATGTTCCACGATGCATCCCGCATATCCATTTATTTTGGGGGTCAAAAGGTCAAATGTCAAGGTCACAAGTCACAAAAAACATTGTCGGTGTGGGTCTTTGCACTCCATTGAGTGCTGGCTTCTAGTTTACTCTTGCGCCGACATTCTAACAGAAACAACATGAGCAGTCATGGGTATAAGCGGGTATAAGTCCACTGATGAACTCTGGTGGCTTTTATTCGGCCGAGAATCAACTTAAACGTCAAAGTTCAAATATGACTCTGTAGTAGGCCCACCAATCAGACACATGCTGTTGTTACCCGTAACTTAAACAACTGAGCCAACAACAATTATTGCAAGTAGCTCCGCCATCGCATAGTGACCGCGCCAGTACTCAGTACTAAGTCGGTTGAAATCTTGTCGGCTGCTGCATAAACGTATGAAAATCTTACTTGAAACGGCTTGCAACAGGCAAATGACCTTGTAGGTCACTCAAGTTCATCGGAGATGGCGCCATTTAATAGGCCACACACTATCACTTCCTATTAGCGATGACTGCCTTTGATCTTGAGAAGTTCGTAAGTTTTTGATATAACAGTTGAAAGCACGGGACACGCATGCTTTCCGATTCATCCTTAAACATATCGTAGTTAACATGCGCTATAATTTCCCAAGTATGGCAGTTAAAACTGTTTCAAACAGTTAAAGTGACCTTCAAGGTCACTCAAGGTCAATGGTATTGGTGCCGTCCGATAGGCGACGTACAATTTTTATTTATTAAGTCTTCCACTGTAACTGTCTACACGTTGTAATGTTGCCGAGATATTGCCACTTTCTACCAAAAGAGGTTACATGGCTGTTATTTGGGGGAAATCTATCACGCATATGCTAGTACTCACGAAACTCAAGGTATATTTGGGGGTACACATCAAATTTGAATAGTGTTTCGCTTGCTGCAAACATACGACATGGGCCCCAGTATTCAAAAATGGGATGCCACGCCCATTTAGGGGTGGTCAAGGTATATCTGAGGGTACTCTGTTATTCGAAGGCTAGTATTTGCCTAGACATACATCAAATTTAAAGACTTCAGCTTTCACCATCAAAAAAGATATGATTGGCCCCAAAAATCCTTTTAAATGGGTCAAAACCAATTTGATGGGATAGTTTGTTGTCTGAAGGCTAATAACGTAATACAAGCTATCTGTAACCAAAAGATGCAGACTAGCTTCAGCCATTCGA
>Ga0209363_1002183_pt1 | contig 10113 bp, 8 predicted proteins | sample WorMetexBAHAMAS3_FD_187385 | JGI IMG/M metagenome (GOLD analysis project Ga0209363, IMG submission 187385) | Marine gutless worms symbiont microbial communities from Max Planck institute for Marine Microbiology, Germany - Inanidrilus exumae... | ecosystem: Host-associated > Annelida > Digestive... | reverse complement strand
CGCACATACACCGCACACACCTACCAATTCCCCTCCTCTCCCTGGGCTGGCGCATTGGACCGACATAAAGGTCTCAGCGCTGGGGTCCAGAGTAGGCTGGACCCCTGCCCGCAATAACGAACGACCTTGACCTTTGACCTATGGGTCAAGCAACTGCTAGAGTATACGTGTACAAAGTTTGGTGTTGATAGCTCAAGCCGTCTTCCTTTTAGAGTGCAGACAAACAGACAGACAGATGCAACTGAATGCTATACACACGCCAGCGGCTACCCAGCCGATGTGTGTAATGACCAAAGCTAACATGAAAAACACACAAAAGAAAAAAGCTTAATAAACACAAAAAAGAAATTTAAACCTAACATGCAAAAATGTAAAAACTGCTCACATGTGTGTGCGTATCATTGTGCACAACTGTTGTACAAAACACAGCACAGAGCAATTCTGATTATCTTCCCTCTTATCCTCCAGACAAGCACCCAAGCTCAGATGCTGTCTATCGGCGGGAAGGCCTTCTAACAGTGTCAAAGCAATTAAGGGTCATATCAGTTAACTCAAAAAGAATGAACAACACTCAACAATGATTCATTCATTAATCACTAACAGTATGTACCTTCCAGCAGGCCTCAGAACTGCCCTTGATAGTAACAACTCTCTCTGAAGCAGGGCTTGAATCAGCACCTTCTTTCTTTGGATCAATCTACAATAAGCACTCTCCCATGATCTAAATAGAGTGGTGCCTTTACTCAACACACTTCATCATTTTTTAAGGCCCAATAAGTAAGTAAGTGATGTATTTCTAAGGTGCAAATCAACAACAGTTACATTGTGTTCTGGTCAACTATCTCCGATATAGAAATGTCTTCAGTAGCTGCCAAAACTGTTTCTAACATCCTGACACAAACATGAATATTTTATTTACTTTGACTGAAGTTATTAGCAGGTATACAACCAACTAGAAGTCTATTACTGAAGCATAAAACATGCCACTGGATTTCTGTAATATACTCACTCTGGGGATAATAAATCACTTGTTCAAATGTAAAGATCTGTATTTCCAACAGAACAAATTTACTTAGCCAACAATGCTAGTGTTCCGAGTGAATCCACAGTGATGGTTTACGATCACAGCAAAAGTAACAACCATGCAGCAATAAAATAAAATGTGCCATCTATTACTCCATATAATAATAGTCCTTATAGGCTTGTCTGCATCTATCCCTCAACAGAATACATTCATCTTCTTCACAACTGAAGCTAGCAATCTTGTACGAGTCCACACATGAATACTGTTAAACGTAAAGCAGCTGTAAAGGCAACTAACGGTGACAAATGCGCCAGAATCTCGTATGATCTGCTTGATGTTGGTGCCGCCGGAGCCAATGATGGCACCAACCGCAGCACTTGGCACAGTGATCTGACACACTTCCGCTGACTGATCTGAAGACAAACGACCCTGAGACAGAGAGCCAGATGCACGATGATATGCACTCTACACACACACAACAAAGGTCATGTCGATCTGCAGACACAACCCAACATTATCACATGCAATTCAGCGCAGATGTACATCGACCGCAACTTCACTCTACTGACCACAGTGACCTGGTTGTGCCGCGCGCCAACACTGACAGATTCGGTCGGCACGGTTTTCCTGTGTCCGGGTCGAACCAATGACACAAGCTGCCACCTGACATTCGGAAAGTGTCCGATAAACCAGAACAATTTGCTCGAGCACTGAAAACTTATTTTATTTCCAAACAGCATTGACAAGCACTTCTGAGGATAACATCAAAGGGAGGGCTATAGCAAAGACCTCAACATCAACACTTAGATAAATGTGTCCTAAAGTTAGTGTCAACACAAGGGTGAAATCCTGAGTTCTGACATCTGTTTTGCCTTTTTAATCCTCTCTGTTTATTACAAACCAGCAGACACTATATTTTTTCCTATCTGAATGCAGTCTTCTCAAAATTTTATCAAACAACAAATTCTGCATTATCTTTGACCTGTTTCAATGCTCAACGCCCTCCATTGTAGATCCCCCCAAAAAACCAAGAACACACAAAGCATAAACATACATAAATATAATATGGAACACATACAAAATCATTATTTATATGGAGAAAATGACTGGACTGACGCTGAGCTGTTGGCCAAAGTGTGGTTGAACGCCAGAGTAGTAAGAGTTGGCTGTGGGTGGTAACATTGCCATGCTGGACATTGATGAACGAGTCATTAAGCCTCCTGACTATGACATAGACATCAACATCATTAGCATCACAGTAACGGACATCACAAAGTTATAACAACAATGTTTAAAGTCCATGGTGAAAAGCACTGAAAATATACTGGACCTTTTAAACTTAATAATATCTATGCACTAACATGCAGACATCTGCCTATTGAGATGAGAAACAGAAATATGAAACAAGATATGCAAACAACTGGTCACACAAGAGGCCACATTGCCCACACGTATGAATCGTTCAATTGTTTACAGCCAGAAAACGTTTCATTTAAACTGTTTCAACATTAAACATTTCGCACATCACTACTACTCGAGCATGCTGCAATTTATTTATGGATATGCTCTCACTGGTTGAAGCGTCAGCCCTGAACGGCCAAAGCATGTAGACAGTCGTTTGCAGGAAGGGGAATTTTGTTGCATGTTGTCGGAAAAAAAGGTTTTAAATCGCTGACTTCGTGTAAATGCAAAAGTCAATCTTCTAGCAAACTACACCTGTATACTGCTGAGGACAACAGCTTTACATCAGTAGACTGTGAAAACGTAAGCATTCAGCTTTTGTTGTGCAGCTCACTATTATCATGCTTTCCTACGGCACCCACTCCCCTAAACCTGCCCCTTCCTACGGGGAAACTCGACCCCCTTGTAATTCGCAGTTCCTTGAGCCCACCCAAGCCTACATCCCAAATGGCATCTCCCGAGTCAGCACCCCAAACGGCATCTCGATTGGTTCAGCTGTTTTTGCAGGGCTCACGAATGGACAACAGACAGACAGAGAGATTGACCACGCAACTCTGTGCGTAGCAATAGGCCGCAGCCTAAAAAAAGAAACAGTAAACTACCATTCACGTGGATTTTAAATACATATTTGTTAAATAGCATACTCAACTAAAAATCAAATGTGTCAGAATAGTAACAAACACAGAATGTTAACCGTACCACAGACTGAATGTCCTTTTCCATGCATTCACGAAGAACGGTAGATATTGCGGCCTCCGCTTTAGACATGTTCTCTACAGTTCCTCGGATGGCAATGATGCGATCAGGAAATATCATCGCCATCTCTTGAGTACTAGTCACACAAAACTGACCAACGTAGACAAGAAATCAAACACTGTCAGATACAATGAAGGAGAACAATGTTATATGATGACTGCTTTATACATTAACCATTATTTAATGTACATTAATTTCAGCAAGTCAACTGTTCCTGGACAAATACAGCTAATGAATATATCCTCAGTGACAGCAAATTGACAGCAGCACAACAAGGTTGATAAAAAATATTCCCATCAGGACACAGTGTCATGTGACGATAATCATGCCATATTTTGAGATAATTAACTATTCATAGTCTAGAACTTGACACGATCAGTCTACATACCAGTTTTCGAATTCTCAAATTCACCAATTCCAAAGATATAGAGGTCGTACCAACAACTAAGTTCAGATGAGGGGTATTTATGCGAATATGAATCAGGTGTGGCTGGTAATCAAACTAGTCCGAGAGGACTGGCTTATAAATATTTTCTGACAAACTTTAGCAGAAATTCAATAACAACTATCCAATTTAGACAGCAGAGATGTATGGTGCATCAATATCCGCCTGTTAATGCACAGCAAGTAAGTCCAATAAAGAACCACCAGAATGCTTGTAGGCATATGACTGAGTGAATGAAATCATATACAACAACAAGTTGACCGTCATAGTGTAAAATCACATAAAACTGCTCACTTGGACACTACAATGTGAGTATCAGTGTCTTCACGAATCTTCTTTATCACTTTGCCTTCTTTGCCGATGACACGACCACAATAACGATCGTCGGCCAATATCTTTAATATCACCTCTCTCTCACACACACATTGTACATTACACAGGAGAAATACCACATGTGATTTCAAACACCATCAAACGTTTCAGCAAACAATGTATTTTAAACGTTGGGCATCGTGTTACTTATAAATTTTCTATTCACTAAATACTGCAAACTTAACATAACTCGTAGTAGCAACTAATTGGTACTGAGATGAGACAGCTGGCATAAACAGTGTTCCATCAGTTCCCTCGGAATCAGTGTTGGTGAATCAAGAACTGCTTTAGTTCCATTCAGTGCTTAGACAATGTTGGTTTGGCCATAACTTCTCTTCTGTAGGATGCCACCCAATGCAGATTAGCTTCAGAACAGTATGCCAGTTGTTTGATAGACGGTGGCGAGAGCTGCCCAATGAAAGTAGCACTAAACAGAACTGAAATGAGCCTCAAAAGGTTTAACGTCCCACTCGACATAAAATAGATCATTTCTGAGATGTTATTCCCAGCCAATCTCTTGGTTTGGTACTGAAAAAAATGAGCATTATAAGAATGACATCTGGGTTTACTCTGAACAAGGGTTCACAGAAGTGCTGGGTGGGTTCGTTCGTTGGTTGGGAGATTAATGTCCTCTTTCAGCACAAATATAGACTATATTGGGGACAAGGTCTTGGGTAGAAATTTAGTTCTGCCAGGTTAACGATACAGTAACCTCCCAACCTTGTTGCCTTTTTGTTCAGCAATGACCCAAAATGGGAAAGGATAGGGGAGGCTCATTAAAGTTATTACAGTGGCACCTACAACAGGGTGGAAACTAAACAACAACCACAAGACCTATTTATCAGTTCAATGTGATATCTTGTGTAATTGCTGTTCGTCAGTTCCTACAACATATCAGTGCCTAACGACTCTTGTTGTATAATATCTTTTCTGTGCTGGTCTGGTATTGGAGTGCCTCTCTTAGGTAAAACACAAGAGAAGCATCCGGGGACCTCCCACCCACGGTACCAGACCTGCCCCCTCCACCCCAGAAGTGCTGGGACTGGAACAAGTCACTGTGGTGGTAATTAGCAAGGGCAGATGGAAATAGTTTGAACATGGTAAACATAACGATGATACTGACTCGATCAAATGTTGTACAGTGATAGAGAGTTAGATAGAGACAAACGTGGATGACATGATGTTAAAAAGGATATAAATGTTTTCATCAGCACGAGCTCTGGACAACTGGACAAAGGGAACTAAATGAGCAACTGATAAGCCAAGGTTCAGATGCTGTAAAACTGGTGTGGGCACTTACCGATTAAAAAAGACGTACAAAAACAATGATGAAACCATTCTCATCAACCAAGCAATTCAAAACCACCACAGCATATAACGAGCTGCACTGACCCTCTGCTGGATGCTGCTGCTTCCTGCTGCATGACCTGCAGAATTTCTTTGCATGCGCTCGTCACGCAATCCGGCTGCCCAGTTATCGATATTGCCTAGATGCCACCGACGTCAGTTAAACAAACGACAACAGTAAACAAACAACATTTGTAAGGCGTGCATTGCTGGCAGTCATTAACAGATCTAAGTGTGTACGATCACACATGCACAGATTGACACGATGTAGTTCAGACCATTATTAGCCGTTTGTCCAGTCTCATCACTTCCGTTTCTTCATGTTTCTTCTTCCATTTGTTCTTGAAAAAAAACCTTTGCGGAAAATATGGTGCAGGTTCTTTTATACGGGCTAGATGCCCTTCCTGACACCCAGCAATGGTGTTAAATCACTCAAAGCACTGACGCAACAATGAAAATTCTCCGACTAAAACCATCCTTTCTACACCCACCACTGAATCCTGAGGGAAAATATGATACGATATATTTACATGCACTCAAAAGCTGACGATATGGCCAGCTTAATCAAGCACATGGCACGGAAACGAAAAAATAAGGAAAAACTAAAAACAAGGTGCATGCCTCCCTCGACACCAGCTCTCCGGCGTCCACAGTCAACCAATTTATCCAGTCTCATCAACATTACTGATCTATACTTCATTCCCACTAAACCTGTATACTCATGTGTAACACTTATTATGTACTGGCAGTCAAGTACAGAAGGCCACACCTGCATTGCAAGACCTACTAGTTTGTCTCCAGCGTCAAGCATGCAGCTACTAGCGTGTCTTCACACTGAGAATGGCTAGAAAAATTCTGACCAGACAGACAACAACGGCTTGGTACATTAACAACAAAGCATTGTACATCAGCTAGCAGCACATCAGTGGTAATGTAAAAACAGAACAATTTTGTACAACATACTTGGTTGGATGGGAAATAACAACCACTGAGCAGAATCCTCTTTTCACAGTAAAAATAAGTCAAAGAAATATTTGGAAAACACTTTCCGAAGATTGACATCTACGTTCGGCTAGAAGCAACCAGCTCGATGTTCCACGTCACTGTCGCACGCAGTTCGGCCGTCGGGCCTTCTCTGTTGCGGGTCCAATGGCCTGGAACGCACTGCTAGACAGCATTAGAGATACGGCGCTGTCAACCTGCTCTTTCAGACGTTATCTGAAGACTCTTCTTTTCTCCTTTTACTAGCGCACCAGCGCAATAGAGGCTTTGCGTTTATGCGCTATATAAATCCACGATTGACATTGACACTGACAATGACATTTCCACAAATATGTGCTGGCTGGATGAATAAGTGTATTACCTAACGTATGCATGTTTTATGCATATCATGCTCCATCGTAAACAGAAACATCATTAAGAACTCATGTTCAAAATGTCGAAAATTGAGACCAGGTAATTCTTTAAGAAACAAAATCAGATAAACAAATACCTTTTCCACTAGACTGGCATTGTCTTTATTAAGCACATCTATCCTGTACATGAGCAACCCAACAACATCATGATTTTGTTAACAAAATGTCTTCCAGTGTTGTGCACTCCCCCGCTTGAGTACCATTCCATTCCAATGACTAGCAGCCACATGACAACAGCAGTGCTCTTTGACTGGGAAGGTAACTGTAGGCAATGTGTCACAGACGTTTTGCTATATCCATCTATATGTTAAATCGCCTACGAAAGGGAGATGACTACCCTGGCTACACTCGTCTGTAAGGTACGGCATCCTTTACCGTTTGCATTTCCCCCTCCCCCATCTGAAGACAGAAATTGGCACACCAGTCACTACGAGGGATTATATACAGCACTGGAGCTGCTGTTGCTACAATGACTGTTACATTAACTAATAAATTCGAGTAATTCCACACCAAGACACACCAAAAACCAGTATTATTTCCACAATGTGAGAACTTCCTGTTTAATTTCTGCACAAGATTTTGTATGAGTTAACAGTGAATAAAAGCTACTTTGGGCTGTTTGTATACATGATACAAAATCAACACAAACATCTGGACAGACAGAACTGCTTGATGATAATCAATCACTTTGAAATAATAACAATCAGTTACAGTTACAGAGTGTAAGATGCTGTACAACTGAAAGCTGACCAGCACTGCACAGAGATACAAACAGATTAACATGTGAAAAATATACAAGCCAACAGAATCGCAAATCGTAAAACATGGTAAACAAATGACTTTTCAGTTTTTTCTTGAAAGTGTTAGTATTTTATGTAGAAAAATTTCTGTAATCATCCAAGAACAGGTACTAAAGTACGAGTCACAGAGAATGCTTCAGTGGTGATTCAGTGCTAATGCTATCGGCATTAATGAGTCCATGCAGGTGTGCCTACCTTGACACCTTTGAGTCACTTGTGATGGTACGAATCATCTGACCCTTCTTCCCAATGACAGCCCCAATGAATTCACTCAACACAAGAATCCTGCCAATGCACATGTAAAATACGGGCTTTAAATAGCAAATACTGCAGACAAGCCACATTAAAAAGGCAAACAACAAATGGTTACCAGCAGTGCTTAAATTGGGGAGAAACGTGGGGGAATGCCATTCCCTCACTTTTTTTAGAAAGGGGGCATCATTTCCAACTTCTTGGCAATGCGAAAGAGGAATGCTGATTGCTGCAAAATCGGTCATTCACTAAAATCAATTTCTTTCATGAAATCCATCATTTTTCACAAATGTGAAGCAATTTAGGCTGGGAAGAAAAAAAGGGAAGAAGAGGGAAAGAAAGGAAAAGAGAAAAAGTCGGGGAGAGGCATTCCCCCACTTCTTATTTTACAATTTAAGTACTGGTTAACAATACCTATCATCATCTCCTGCTCCACTTTAATTGACATTTTCCCAGTAAACCTGGGTCAGTTGCCTACCCCCGTTTTCTTTCCGCAGCCTCCCCCCTCATTGTCTTTCCCCAACTGTTCTGTCAATCAATCAACAACTGTTGAAGTGCTGAAAGAAATTTTGCAAACTGCTCAAAATGTGTGCAGTGTGCACAAATAAATAGGTATCTAACAAGTCAAAGAGTACATATCAATCGTTCCCAATGACAATCAAAGGTAAACACTGTTATCTCACCTGAGTGTGTATTCTGAATTACCGCCATCAGAGTTGAAGAAATCGCAACCGACGTGGCGACTGCTTCGGCCTCCTGGGCCACTGTTTGTAAACTCTGCCTAAGCACGTCATGCATCCGTCAAAATAATGGTACTTCTGAACTTACCTCAAAACTATAGACTTTGCAACTTTATGGTTTTTTTACAAAACATATTTCAAATTTTTTCTCCCACCGAATTGTTGACAAACACCAAACATGTGACCTTGTTTACAGCAGCTGACTGACACTGTAGCAGACATGGACAACAATGTCACAGACTGTCGAGGTCAACTTTCAGGTGGCAACTTGACAAAATTTTTAAATGACACAGAGTATCACGCGGTACCGCTGTGACAGCTCAGCCCGTTGTTTAGTCAAAAACTAATGCACAATAATAAATTAGCCCAGTGCGGGACTGACGGTCGACTCTTGACAACTGACGTTTCTGCCAAGTTCAAAGTCACGTGACAAAAACTAGGATAAATATCTAAAATCCGGCCCGAGCAAATTTAGATATTGTGCCATACTTTAAGAATCAGTGGTCAGTTGCCAGCTCCCATTTAAATGGCAAAGGAGATGGCTTTTGAAAATGGATTTCCAACTTTTAAGGGCTTGTGACCTTGACCTTCAATCGGGTCATACTGCATACCATCATGCATCACTCATCGACCTCTACCTACATTCCAAATTTCATTGATATTGAAGAAACTTTTTGCGGACAAACGGACATATGTACGTATGGACGGACGGACACATGGATATTTGAGACCCACAGAAGCGTCGACCTAATAATTTAATACCGAACAGCAGATACACTGGTAAGCACAACACAGCAACTCACACGGAGAATGGATCCCTGATGGTCATAATTGTTCAGCTGTTCAATGGCACTGCATGAACACACACACACATAAACATTTATTAAAAAATCTACCAATCAACCAAATGCATAGAGAAAAACCATAACTTTGATGCGCTGTTAATATACCAATAATAAAATTGTACAGACAACTGGTATGATCTCAGAATTTTCATCTACAACATAACATTGATTGTTTCCTCAGGAACGCCTTTATACACTGCGACTTGGACTACATGTTCTTCACTAGTTGGTTTCATTTTTTACTTCCTTTTAAACTCTCTGTTAAAGGTACTGGCAATGGAGAAATGTACTGGTATCAGAGAGCCAGCATAACAGAAACAAAGCCCCTTCCACCATGAGTCCCAATTTGGACGAACAAAGTATGAGACCTGGCCACTGGTTAGGGTTTTGTTCCGTTCAGTACCTTGACACTAATGGCAAAATGGTAGGAAGGACACCTGGACTATAAAAATCCTATTCTACTAATCCTCACTCAGAGGTTCTGTTCTGGAACAGGTACAGAGAGAGAGAAGACCAAAGGACTGACCCAGTTCACCAGGAAGAACGGCTGTTACATGGCAGTAGTAGGTTTAATTTTCTGTCATGGTTTCATGTAGCACATGAAGCTGGTTATGTGAGAGCTCTTTAGCTTATGTTATACATCCACTACTGTAGCA
>Ga0209363_1002182_pt1 | contig 10113 bp, 9 predicted proteins | sample WorMetexBAHAMAS3_FD_187385 | JGI IMG/M metagenome (GOLD analysis project Ga0209363, IMG submission 187385) | Marine gutless worms symbiont microbial communities from Max Planck institute for Marine Microbiology, Germany - Inanidrilus exumae... | ecosystem: Host-associated > Annelida > Digestive... | reverse complement strand
GTAATTACATTTATTATAGTATAAACGCAGATTGTTTTTTTATATTTATGAAAATGGTATGAGATAACGTGAGAAAAATCGTTCAAAAGAAGCTTCAGCTAGATTGGGTATCAGATTTGTTTTAGTGTTAGAGTAGAGTGATTAACAACTGAAACTCACTCCCACCACCCACCATGCGCATATTGTGCAGTAGTACCAAATAGTATCAATATTATATTATTGATACTATTTGGTAGTACTGCTAACAGTATTGAGTATATAACAAGTAAGAAAGTAAGTAAGTAAGTAGCCTTTTATTTCAATGTGACATTCACACACTGTTACAGGAAGAATACAAATAAAATACAAGTAAAATATAATACACAAAGCATGAAACGGAATATGAACTGATATAAAGGCTAAAACAGGAAAAGATTAAAACCTAGAACCTAATATAAGAGTCAGTAAATTATATAAGTGTTTTTGTAACGCTTCTTTCGCAATCCTTCCCCATTACCACCCAAGTTTAATTTAATTTTTTTTGTTTAAAATATGTGCATGAATGATTTTCGGTAGTTTTTTGGGTGGTGTAATGTAAAAATATAAATACACAAAGCATGAAACGGAATATGAACTGATATAAAGGCTATATCATCACGTTAATTCTGCAAATTAGGCCTACTGCTGTTTAGTCGACATTTGGGCGACTTTTGTGGAATTTGTGCGGCTGTGATACATGTAAACAGCCGACAATTGTTGACGTTTGGAGAATTTTGTTGATAAGTTTTAACATTTTGGCTGTAATGTGCTCAATATGTCGTCGGCATTGATCACGTAAGCAGTGCAGTCATCCAGGGGCACAAAAGATGGAGTTCATGTTTGAGTGGGAAGCGGAGGGTGATCGGTTCTCGTTCGAAGACAGTGATCGCTTTGAAGACGACTCATTGTGTTCTTGGATAAGTGAGCCAGAAAGTCTGTGCAACAACTGGCGTGGATGGAGGAAATCAAACTGCAGTACTGGCGGAGGAGCAGCTGGTAGTGGTGTTGCACAGTCATCTACCACATCATCCACTCAAGTTTCTATAAGCAGCCGTGATAATCGATCTAATGGTACATTTCGTTCAAATTATATAGCTTTTCTTGCAAGGGTCTGCAAACTGCAACTTATATGTTGCGGGGGTCTGGTCTTATATGTTGACTGTTGAGTGCATAAATACAACAGGAACATAATTTATACATGCAGGAACATTTGTGCCATTCATGTCAAGATTGGCGCGATGAAACACTGCGTCGGCGCAAAAGATTTCAATGAAATTCTGATAGGATCACTCCTAAATGCAGGTGGGGTAGGTAAAATGGCATTTTTTTCGCCTGGTTGAGAAATCGGGTTCAAATACTTTACTGCCGAAAATTTGTGTCCATCTGCCACAGTGGTCCGCATCCACAGTGGTGCACTGGTTGTGGGATACGCGGTGTCATCAACAACATTGATCATTGTTGATGTTTGTTTATAACACGGCTCACTCCAGTGTATGTGTAGCGATGCATGTACAAAATGCAGGTAGCCAAATGAAGTGACTGTTGCAGAAAGTGCTGCTCAGGCTGACATGCAATCTGTGTGCATTATTTGTACATACACACAGCATCACGCAGGTCTCTTGGCGATAGCTGAGCTTCTTGTTAGAACTGCAAGTTGATGTCAGTTGTAACTTACTGATGTATGTGCTAGAAACTGTAGTGATATTTTTTGTCAGTTCATGTGAATGAGACCATTACGACTGTGAGACATTTATTAAACGTTAGGGTTAGCAGACACTCACTGTGTTGGTGCCTGATACCCAATACTTGATGTTGTCGGCTACAGTTGAAGTGATACTGATAATGATATCAGAAGTTATGTCATCAAAATAACAGCTCACGAGCACACACATTATTTCTGTGTAAAACAATAAATGCATAAGCTACAAGAATGATGAAATACACAGAAGACGAATACGTAATGCTGCCACTTAAATAAATGGACAGATTATAATAACCTGTGCAGTGCACCAGCGGCCAAGGGGCATCTTTGTGTGTTACTATGCCAGGCATGATGGCCACATTGCCAGCATAGAGATTATTTATCAGTGTCTGTGGTCTGGGTCACCTGCAGAGATGCTTTCTGTCAGACCAGTGACAGACAAAGCACTTAGTGCTGCTCTGTCACCCTCCATTAGTGCCAAGCAGTTTTGTAGTTTTCTGTTTAGTTGTTGTGAGTGATGCCACCACTGAAAGTCCAACAGCTGCAGTAATCTCGAGTAGGTCATACCAGTGCCAAACAACATGCTGGCTGAACCACAGCCTACTTGCTGCTACCAGTTGCTGTAACTTAAGCATCGACTTCTCGGAATGAAAAAATAGAAATTTGTCACAAAAGTATTAAGATGGGCTAATGAATGACATATCTACTGGTATCATTGCCAATGAGTATCAGCTGATACCAATACCAATCAATACTGGCAAGTATCGGTCGATATCCGATACCATTATCGGTCTAACCCTATAATAAACATGTATTTATATATGTAAGATACATAACATTATATACACTGTTATTATGTTGGTGTTGCTTGTCTGTGTATATGAGCTGCAACTGGTGGATTTTAGCTGTAGCATCTTCACATACTTGATGGTCTTAGATCATACATTTGGTGCCACTGGAACATAAGTATCAACATATCAACAGCTATTTTTATGTTCATTATCCAAGTTGACATGTATCGCATTTTTAATGACATGGTAGTTTACTTTTGCAGTTGCAGATGGACAGATTTCGTCATTGGTGGAATTAACTGCTCAGGCAGTGGCGCGACATATTCCGTTTGAAGTAGTAGAACATTTTCGGCCACCGGTACCAGAACAGCTGCAATTACGTATTGCTTTCTGGAGCTTTCCTGAAAATGAAGAAGACATTCGGTGAGGCATGATGGAATTTTGAGTTGCGTAATGCATAAAATCGTATATCTATAAAGCCATATGTGTGTGCCTGTGTGTGTATTTTTTTGTTCCTTATGAACAGCACAATTTTGAGTTGATCTACATGAAATTTGGCATGCAGCATCCAGGGTTGGTAATATCGAATATCGATATCGATGTCGATATTACCGACGATACTTTTGATGTATCGATATCGACGATACTTTCGTATAAAAGTATCGATTGTGGTATCAACGATACTTTGTTGGCCTTTTTTATCGACATTACATCGATACTTCTCTACTGACATGCAAAATGATGCCCATAACTTTCTAAGCTTCTGAGCTTTTGTAGGCGTTCAGCGTTCTGTTGAAATATTAGACGAACGTCGAATTACATGTAATAAAATATAACTATGAATCAATTATGATTTTGTCTCATCACCAAAGACTCCAACCGGAAGTGAGCGTGTTTTTGTTGTGACGTCGCACTGTGACATTGGAAATGATGAAAGTGCAGGCTGCTACCATTTTTAGCTCACGACATTTTCGCTACAAAACAGTCAGATATCCAGCCAACTTTTACGCTTCCTCGTCCTCCATTGAGACTTGACTCGAGAGCGACTCCATTCGTGCGAATCGCGCGCGCCACTAAAAATAATAATAATGAGTTAATGACTGCACAGTAGACACGAGTTGTGTAATTAGTCCGTCTCAAATTACCATTTACCACTTTCTCCTATTACCATATTTCCTCTAATAGAAGCCCCCGGCTTCTATTAGAACAATAGTGTCAAACCCTCCAGCTTGTATTAGAGACCCGGCTTTTATTAGAACCACCCGGTTCGAGCTTGTGGGCTTGTGTTCCATGTGCCGTCTGTATGCTGCTGCAAGTCAGTGGCTGATCGTGGACGTCTGACTAGCGGGGCACAAAACTAACTCCGCCGGGAAATTTGAAACTAGCAGGCCACGTGCACAACAGATCGAGCACCATAGGCATGAGGTGTGACTGATGGAGCTCTAGTGTTTATATAAAATTGCAAAGTATATCTTTAGCATTTAACTAGTCATTGTTGTTAGCACTGGAGACATGGGTGACTTGAAGGAGAAATCCAGATTTGCAGTGATGATGGTGATCTGTTGTTGGCTAGATATATGGTTGCAATAACATTTTGATTGAATCGGAAGTTAAAGTTATTGCTGGTTTACTGCTGTTTTTTTAGACATTTCATTAGAATGTATACTTATTTTGTTTTCATGGTTAACTTCAAAAAGTGAATTTACAAGATAGTTATCATTTGTCATTGTTTGTGACTGTAAGTCAGCTGGATTACTGAAAAATTGTGGCTATATTTTCATACATTTATGGACGGGTTCTCCTTGATGCACTGCCTCTGTTTATTGGCTGTTTTCCAGCTTCCCCTCGTTCGTCTTCCTCCACCTTTTGTGGAAAAGAAACTACAGAGATAAGATGCAGGTTTTTTGTGAGCCGGATGCCATTCTGTTACCGAGCTAACAAAGTGAAAGCACTGAAGGAAACAAGCATCAATGTTACATGCAGCTAGAACTTTTTAAAGAATGCGCCAATGTCTTTTGGGCTATGCAGTGATATCAGCTTTGTGAACATCTCGTCATTTATGCCTGTTTTTGTGCGTTGTGAGTAGATTGTATTCATGCCTAGCAAACGGAAGTGCTGATGAGTTTCAGAAAGGAGAACAGTTGTTCAAGAGCAAGTCTGTTAGTAATGCTCTGCAAATTGGTAAATAGTCATTGTCAGATTGATTTTGATATTAATTTATAATCAACATTGTTATTGTTATGGTGTTGTAAATTTGTGATCATGAGTGCAAATGTCTATAGGTAAATGATAAATGCTGTTATCCATTGATGTTTTAAGGCCAGTTGTCAACACCAAGTTTCTTTTGAGATTATCAGACATTATTTTTTTCAGATATGTAATAAAACTATGCGTGATAATGTGGCAGATACAGCATAATACCATTGCACTTGCTTGTTGTAATGTAAATTGTTGTATTAATGCAGTTTTACAAATGCTAAGTCTGCTGCAACAGAACTGCAGTACATCTGCAAAACATCAAAAGCTCATGTGGTTCATTTACTGAGTGCAGACTGAAATGCCAAATGGCTGCCAATGCTCAGACCAAACAAGCCAACTTGGGCTGTGAGTCTGCATGTAGGCTGCTACCGTCCACACCCACCATTGCCATTTACTATTATTACTCTGCCCGAAAGCTGACACTACTTTACAATCTAGGGCTGAGTCGACCTGTACACTGTAGTAATGATGTGCTGCTGGTGCCAAAAGCTGTACTTTGCAGTGGATGTCTTGATAAATACAGCAATCCAGAGTGACATTCAGTCTTGGGATCTGCAGTGAGGTATGATGCAACTGGACTACTGACACCTGAATTACACCCGCGCGCGCGCGCGCGTGTGTGTGTGTGTGTGTGTTTGTTGTGCGTAGGCTTTCATCTTAGTGCTTCCGTTCTGCCTCCACAGTCGGTGACCCATGGGAATGCTGCTGTCCTGACCACACCTGGTGATGACAGCAGCACAAAAGGTGCCTACAACGTGGCTCTGGTGTTTGATCGGCGGCACATCACCGGCTGCTCCTGCAGCTGCACGAGTGGCGCTGCGTGGTGTTCTCATGTCGTCGCACTCTGCCTGTTTCGCATTCATCAGGTGACGTTTGACTATGTAAATCAGACATTCTTGCACAGAGTTCGTTGTTTGCCTTTCACTAAGTTCTCTTTCTGGTTATGTCACATGCATGTACAGTAAGTCAGCAGCAAAGTGAAGACGTTATGTGTCTTTTTTTATACACTTATATGTGCATGTGTATATTATGCACTGCTTATTTGAGGAGGCTGACTTCGTTTAAACTTTTTTTACTGTTTAAAAAATATTTTATGTATACTTATGCATGATTTTCATAATGCATAAATAAATAATTGTAAAATTGTGCATTATTGTGATACGGTTGTAGATAAATACTTATTAATGCTTGCAGCCTTGCTTCTTGTCTTGTGTTACTTTAAATTAGTGAATCTGAAAATAATAAATATGATTACATAATGAATATGATACTAAAGCAGTCATGAATACACACAGCTGTTCTACAGCCACTATACAGGTTAACCTGTGGTGTCTGCTCCTGCAGTTAATAACTGGATCATTTTGTTTGAGCACAGTTTTACTGCAAACATCCCCGCTGGTGGCTACCACTATATTCAGATTAGGGAGAATACCTAGATTTCTTATCGGTAGTGTTACATACGCTGTCCCTGTACTGCAAACGTGGACGTAAAGTGAGATTGTAATATAATCAGTACTGTAGTAATTCACCTAATGATACTGGAGTGTCACCCAGTGTCAGTTGCTATACTAAAAGTGGTTGTGGTCCAGTGGTTGACATCAGTGCTGCAAGTTCCCATCAGCACACAGACAGATGCTGACAGCAGGGACTCGTGGCCTGTAAAAAGCCTGCTTCCTTCAACTATTCCCAGAGATGACGTTTAGGGGACCGGCCCAGTCTGGACTAACTGCTGAAAGAAAGCTGGTGAAATAAAAGCTGAAAGTAGCAACTAGTAGCGGTTTCAGTAAGTAATGTGAGCTGTGCTGGTGTGTAGGCAGGGCACGTGCGTCTGCGTGCACCAGTCTCAGAGTCGTTGTCTCGGCTAGAGCGTGATCAGCTGCAGAAGTTTGCTCAGTATCTCATCAGTGCCATGCCGCAGCAGGTCAGCCTGTTTTTTCTTCCTCCTCTTCCTCGTCCTTTTTCTGGATTAGGGTTAGTTGTCAACATCGGTTAGTAGGGTTGGGGTTAGGTTTAGCCAATAGGCTAGTAGTCAGTGACTGGCTAGAATAAGTAGAGTGAACATTTTGACAACTGTCACAGCTGTGTGACGTGATATTGGTAACTAATTCTGTTGTAGATACTGCCGACAGCTCAGCATCTGTTGGATGAATTGCTATCATCACATCAGACAACTATCAACACCGTCTGTGGTGCTCCAGGTAACGATCGTACCTTTGCTAATATTGATTTTCACAAACTTTTTAATTTTCATTTAATTTTTCATTTAATGCATGCATGATGATTGTCAGTGCATGAAAGAGTGACTGGTAGTGATGTCATATTGAAGTAATCCTTTCTGAATACTGCCATTGTTTTTCTGATAACATGAAACCTGTGTTTGAATTCATATTGTTGTAATGATTCTTCCACACTTTTTACTTTGAGTAATGAAATGACTGCATCCCACTGCTTTTTATCCACACATGCTGATAGGCAAGATGTGGATGTATCGTTTTCTGTTTGTAATTTTGTTTGTTTGTACAGTTACGGATTTCTCCACCAAGGATAAAGCTAGCAGCGTCAAATTTTACACGGTGGTTCATCGGCGTCCTTGGCACGGAATCTCCCATTTTGCGGAACTTTGCTTTCCAAGAAGCTCCCCCAGAAGCTTAAAATTGGATGCAATTTATGTGGGGGCTTGAACACGCGTGGCCCATGCACTTGCTGATTTGTCCAGTGCATTGGCTACGCATATGACTGGCATGTGTGGATGGAGGTCAGTCCCCACTGATGTACTTGTTGCTGTTTGTATTGTTAGTCACTGGTGATGAATAGATAGAAGAAGTGTGCAAAAGTGACACAGTGAAGTATTGAGTGGATGTTTGCATATACAGATCCAACAGCTGGCCCATCAGCAACCGATCCAACCACGTGGTGTCTGGATGAAACCGCGTTACATGAAAATATAAAGAAAACACTGAGCAAGTTCTGTGTTCCTTCACCAATGGTGCTGAGGTAACTATTCATCTTAGTGTTAACTTCAGTTTCACTGCCATATGCAGTTCAAGTCAATATTCAGTAATGAGAGTCTGCTTTTCAATTTCTATGCTGTATGCATACCCAGGAATCTATGTTCAGCTGGAAAGCAGTCATTTAATTAGACGTGATGACGTTATTAGACATGATTATTGTATTAAAAGTTAATGATTTTTTTTGATTTCTTAGTCTGTACGTCAAGAAATTTCTGTGAAAAAGTGATGCAGTTTGTAGAGTAGTTTAGCTGCACCTGGATGCTGTGATGGGTTATACACAAGCTTTCTGCTGCTGACAGTATTAGTTGTTGCTTGTGTCTAGTGATGTTAATTACCTGAGCAACTCGGCTCCACCGGCTGCCACCGAATGGCAGACTATACTGCGACCGCTGCGTGGCCGTGAACCGGAAGGAATCTGGAACCTCTTGTCAATCGTTCGAGAGATGTTCCGTAGAAATGATTCAAATGCTGTCACTTTGCTGGACATCATCACTGAAGAACTGCTGGCCTGTGATCAGGTTGACGTCTAAATGTGATGTAGACTTTCGGGCTCGATTAAGTTGGCCAACTGATGACAGGAAATTAGCAGATTTTCACTTTCTGAAAGCCACGGAATTGAGGAGGTCAAAGAAAGTCAGAGAATTTGTTGATAAAGATGCCGAAGCTTCATCCATTCGTTTGTTATTGCGGGCAGAGCCTACACCAGACCTCAGCGCTGAGGCCATATAGTGGCAGTCCAGTGCGCTTGCCCAGGGAGAGGAAGGGAATTGGTAGGTGTGTGCAATGTGTGTTAGCGACGTGTGAGGAAGGCGGGTTAAGAAGGAGTGAGCAGCTTGTCGGGTATTTCTATAGCGCACCCCTTCTAGTTGTGGCCTAGTGTCATCTGACTGGCACTGTGTGTTACGCTAGCCAGCGACCAGGTAAGTCTAGTTACTTCAACTCACGTTGGTGCAGCAGGCAGTCTTGTTGCTGCTAGATTAAGGTGCTTGCCACAGTCACAGTTTATAGAGTACACCATCGAATTTTCTTTTTCTTGCACGGGATTATCTCCCTGTTCCTCATGTGCATAAGCATTATTTGAAATAATTCTTTGGTAGGCGGATGCACTGAGGTTTGAACCCCGGCCACTGAGCATGCAACGCTGTACTGCACGTGGCGCCTTAGTGCTTAGACCAGTGGGTACATGGGCAGGTCATGCTGGAGCTTATGAGAAAATAATTATTTTATACCAAAGTACAAATTTTGATGGAATTTTGACAAAAAGTTCAGCTTCTGTAGAACTGCCATCCACAGATTTTTGTTTCTCTGCGGTAGACAAAAATAACCATACACATATTTGTCACGTCTTAGATGGTATTAGAATATTTAGCCCGCTTGGCATCGCGATGCCAAAGGGCTCATATTTAACCTCTGTGTTTTTTTCTTTCTTTCTTTCTTCTTCTTTTCGTCGACACTTAATCTCTGAGGTCACTGAATGGATCTTAACCACACTTGTACACATATTCACTTATGACTGCATTTTGAAAAATTTGGTCCAAACTCCCCCGGGCATTTACCCCCAAGGGCTGGGGGCAAACAACTGTTTTTGGGACTGACTTTGAACTTTGACCGAACATATCTCTGCAACGGAACATGATATCAATAATCGGAAAGAAACCAACAGGACTCCCCTACATGCTTTCCAAATTTGGTGAACTTTGGTCCAGAAATGGCTGAGAACAGTTGGTGAGTTTTTGCCCACCCTCTAAATTTTTGCCTTGGGAGACATTGCCAGCCTTACTGCATGGATGTTATCTAACAGACAGCGGGCAAACTTTGGCACGTGTTATGTAGTGGTGAGAGCTTACAGTCTAGAACAACAGAATGCCGGGCGGGCTCACTGGCGGGCTGAGTTGGCGTGGGTGGCTGAGTACATACCAAGATGGCATGCTCGCCTGAAGACGGTCACCCATCCTAGTACTAACCGACCGATAGTGCGACGGCCGGGGATCGAACTCACGACCATTGAGTCACAAGTCTGATGCCCTAACCACTAGACTACCAGCAGTTTATGCTGTGGCCACGTATCTTTGTGTCTGTCTGTCACAAGTCAGATTTCTACCAAAACGGTCGGTTAAATGCAGGGTTATGCAAACAGTGCCATACGATATCCCATGGACTCCAGTTAGGGCATCATATGCAGCTGGGGTAGGTTAAAACGAGCGATTTTCAACCATTATCTTGATCTCAGAAACGATGCAAGATGGGGTCTTAGTTACTATGGATTGGATTTTTCATACAGCTGTGCTCTAATTGACGAGATTTTGACTAACATAGTGCATTGTGTGGTCCC
>Ga0209363_1002181_pt1 | contig 10114 bp, 8 predicted proteins | sample WorMetexBAHAMAS3_FD_187385 | JGI IMG/M metagenome (GOLD analysis project Ga0209363, IMG submission 187385) | Marine gutless worms symbiont microbial communities from Max Planck institute for Marine Microbiology, Germany - Inanidrilus exumae... | ecosystem: Host-associated > Annelida > Digestive... | reverse complement strand
TCTCTGCCGAGTGCGCCGAATACAATCAGCGGTATCGAATACCGTGTGCAGTTTTCACACGTCGGCAATGCTCCGACGAATCCGCATATTGTAGGCCTTTGAACTTCAAACGAAATTTTGTCTTAGATGCAGTACGTTCGTCGTTTCCAACTCAGACCAGACATTTATAGTACAAGTACAATGAGCCAGAGCAAGGGGGTCAAGAGTTCTGCTGCCTGAGGCCCAAGGGTCGCAGATTGAGGCCCGAAGGGTCGATAGTGAGGGTGGGTTCTTGGGGAGGAGGCAGCTAGCCCCTTCCCCACCAGCAAGGTAGTCTGGGGAACGCTGTAAGCTCAAAACAGTGTTCCTGTATTTTAAGTCTCCAGTCGGCTTATTCTGCTACGTTATTTACTGGTGAAGTCGCACAGATGGCAGCAAAGAGGGTTAAGGGCAGAAATTACATGAGCAGAGTGGTTATCAACTGTAGAACGGGGGGTTGAACCCCCTATGACCGTCCCGTCAACTCATAGTACGTCTCTCAATGTGTGAGTGCGAATAGCGGTGAAAACAGAAAGGAAACGTCTTCAGGAAGTAGGAATGGGTGGGTGATGGGCGTCTTCAGCGTTAGAAAGGGGGAATTAGAGTAGGTTATGAAGAGGATATAGGGAAAACGGAGGGAGGGGAGGGGAAAAGAAGAGCACCCAGTGCGATAAGTCGACGCAAATTAAACAGCGTAGTCGTGGAATTATACAAACGAACACATTGTTTTTCTTTACTGCTTTAACATTTAACAGGATGGAGCCCACGCGGCCTATAAAAACCCGTGATAACTTGTCCCGAATGAAGGGGGCTACTGGTTAACCGAGATTCACACGGAAAATGACCGCAAACATGGTTTATAGTCTGTGACACACAAACCAACGCCGGTAAAAACATACTCGCTCGCTTTCGCTATCGTTAATGGGAGATTAATTTGCGGTGGAAAAACCGGCCCGCAGTCTTTCTATAAACGACCTGTTAATGTTGCTATTGACGAGAACGTTTCAACAGCGTCGTTAGATACTTCACACGAAACCACTGAAGCTGCTATACACTGGCTACCAGTGAAGCAGAGAACCAAGCACAATCTCGGATTTCTCCATCTACTTAGGCATCTCATTCACACTGTACAGACCCCGTGTCCTAGAAGCTACTTAGCTTATGCCACGTTAATCAGTACGTTCTACTACTATATACTACCCCGCAATAACTTATTTCACCGACTGTATCTCTACAGTTTCTGCGGCTGGTGGCAGATACCGGTTGAGGTAATTTGACAGTGCAATTCGCCGCTCCTGCGCTGGCTGCGCGTTCCTGAACGCATCCAGTTCCGTTTGGCCGTTCTTGTGTTCGTTCCGCTGCCGTAACCAGACTGCACCTGGATACCTCGCGAGACTTGCAGTGCGCTGATGACGACTATGATCGGCGACAACTCACGAGCTGGTTGTGCGTCGCACACGACTCCGTACAATCAGTGATCGTGCGTTCGGTGCTGCCGCACCTCGAGTGTGGAACAATCTGCCTCCCGCCGACGTCATCACCGCATCGTCCGTTGCCACGTTCAAACAGAGTCTGAAGACCTTTTGTGCACAGTCGTTTGACGTCTGACGAACTGTTACATTTGTTGTTATCTGTCCTCGAAGCTTAGGTTTACGGCAGGCTAAATACCGGCGTAAGGTCGACTGACACAGCCGACATCGCTCCTGAATAATCAAATTTGAAGAGCATGGTTTCTGCTTCTCTGGTCCAGCCGCTCGGAACAGTCCGCTGTTTGATCTACAGGGTGGGCCAAAAAAGTGATACCTCTCGTACATGTATTACATTGTACGAGAGGTATCACTTTTTTGGCCCACCCGGTACATAAATAACATGATGTATGGTTTAAGAACGGATCTGAAGTGTACTCTTTCTTTGACCGCGCATTTCGACGACTTGTATTATGGCGCACCTGGATATTGTGTAAAGCAGTTCCTTCAAATTACATTTTGAACTTGAGGAGATCTGCAAGGCTGGCATTGTAATGAAGCCTACGGAATCGGCTATAGTTAACACCTTGGGTACGTAAAAGCTCAAATAGTAATGGAAAATATGAAAAGCATTTGCAGGTTTCGTCGTCAGCCACGTGATTCTGATTTTTTAAACATAACATGTCAATCAAAACCTGTTAATAGCAATCCTACGCATCCGGCTAGCACAATTAAATACACACTGATAGGAGCCATTAAACACATTCCAGCACTGCATTTAGACAACTGCCTTCGTTACCATGATATAATGTGTTTCAAATTAAGTTCGACCATTTCAGCAAAGACAAGTTAAACTAAATACATCTGCTCTGGACCAGATGACATTTCTCACAAAATTCAGAAAGAATTAGCTAATTACTTTGCAGTTCCGTTAACAGCAACAATTAGTTCAAGACGGTGGAGGACGATTATCCGAATAACTCCTGTCCCGAAAGGTTTTCCACCTACAACAGTCAAGTAGAGCATACGTCCCGCTGTAGTCAACAACATAACTGCAAAAACTGCAGAGGCGGTTCTAGCTATTAGGCCGGGTAGGCAGTGGCCTACCGAAACTCTTTCCTGGCCTACCCAAACGGCGCGAGTCATCCCCATGATCCCCACATACCGCACTTCTGGTGGCCTACCCAAAATTTGCTTGGCCTTTGACTGGCCTATCCAAATGAAAATTCCTAGAACCGCCCCTTAAAAACTGTTGATGATGCAAAATGTGATTTTGAGCAAGCAACGTCCCTTGAAGATGGAGTCTTCGTGGATGAGGAAAGAATAATGTGCGTGAATGATCCGATGGATGGCAAGATGATGGACAGCTGGTCACACAAATGTTTGGCACCAATCATGTCACCGGACGAAGGGGATGTGGATAACTGGAAAACAACCAGCAAACAACCAGGGTATGTGTGTTTATGATAACACAAGCTAACAGAGAAATACATCAAGTGAAACCGAATTAGAACAAAATTAGTATTATAACCAGTACTGTTAGAACTTAAAAGCAATGTACACAGCAACTACACGCAACTTGAAGGCTCAACGTTTAACCTTCAAAGTGCTTTCACAGACGCATCAGCTAAGTGACAGATGCTCATTGATTGATTAAGGTTTTACACCCCACCCAACACAAAATAGGTCATTCCGGAGATGCTTTTCGCAACCAATCTCTTGGCCTAGTACTGAAAAACTGAAACAAACACAACAAAAGCAAACATGCATCCGTAACAAAATATACTACAAAACAAAAGCCAGGTTTGGCTGCCTCCTATGACCTCTGGCCTGCAAAAGGATTGGGTCTATTCTGGAAGGAGTAGATAGATAAGAAGTAAACAAGTGAGGCAGAAAATAAGTAAACAAGAAAGCATACGGAAAGAAGACAGTAAAGAAGGAAGTAGGGAAGTTAAGTAAACATACAAATAAATAATTTATATAGCGCCAAAATCAACACACAAATCACGGCACATTACTGCCTCGGAGCCCGTAGGGGCGACAGAATGCTAAAAACAGTGGAAAACCGCAAGCAAAATGTGACAAACAGAAAAAGCAGTGCTGCAGACTTAATTAACACAGTGTTCATAAATATGCAATCAGTTATTATCATTACAATATTGTGAGTTTTCTATAAATCAAGCTGGCAGTTCCACTGTACAGAAATCATGCAGTGATCACTAATGCACATGATGACAAGAGCAACAGACAACATGAAGAGTTTGAAGTCTTGAAGGCATCGTCACCATACTGGACGACTGGTGTACAAACTGAATGCGAGACAGAACACAGCATTATCTTCCACAAAAGTAACAAACTACATATAAACGTCTGCAGCTTTTACAACAGAACTTATGCATCACAATTCCTAGATGATAAGTATGGGAATGCATGTAAACATACCTGTAGGCCTGTGTCAAACCATTTGCAATAGACTATCTATGATTACGGAAGGTGCAACTGTGTATTTAAAGGGCCTTTTACATGGTTCGACAGTTGATTTGACTACACTGTACTGGATCAAACAGTCGTCAAAATGTTCACATGACCCACTGTCAGTCTAACTGTTCAACCAGCAGCTAAACTTCACGTTTACACGGACCAACTGCTGAACACCACACTTCTGTCATGTCACTAACTAAACTATGACTGTTTATTGTTTGAAATACAGTCACGTGATGGTCCTCATATGACAATGTCCTATCTAGTGCAACATAGCAGCTAAAGGTCAAGGTCACGTACTGAACTGCCGAATGTTTTTTGTTCAACAATCCCATTATTGCACCTCGTTGTTCGATTTTTTCCTATTAGGCCACCGTGAAGCCATGCAAATTTCATGTCCCAAAGACAGTGGGATTTAAGTTAACGGTAACAAAAATGTATTCATTCCGTTAAGAAATAAAATTTAATTCTGTTAACGATAACGGTAACTGAAAAAATTGGGAAAAAACGAGAACAAAATGGAAACTTAACAATTAACGACTGAAACTGAATAAATATTATTCCATTTTGCATTGTATAACCGTCACCGACATTGTACAACGATGCCGTGTACACGATGTATATAAATGCACGGCTACACATACAGGCATATATAATAAAATTGTCAGTTTTTGGCCAAACTGCTCGTGTTGTGGAGTTCTTTGCATTATATCGGCTATTACGCAGCACGTAGCTAAAGTGTGATTTAAGTTGATGGTAACGGAAACAGATTCAATCCAGACAGAATTTAAATCTGTGAATGGGAAAAAATTAAAAACAAGAAACTGAAAATTTAGACTGATAACTTAACTGAAACTGAAAAAATATCCACAATTTAAATCACACTGCCCAAAAATGAATGTCAACGTCCGTGCTGACGTTTAACTTATCTACATCAAATGTGCACGCCACATCCATGCTTGACCATCTGCGTACTGTTTGAAGGCAGCATCTCCCACTGAATCAGCCGGCTGGACCGATCATCAAACCATGTAATAGACCCTTCACAAAGTGGAAATGTATCTGAAGAACAGCAAAAATATGTCACACAGTTTCTTTGCAGTATGTCAATGTTCAACCACACGCATACAACTGCTGAACAAACCACACAAAAACTTCGAGTTAGCTAATTACTTCCAACAACACAAATATGCATCGCTTGCGTTACATTTTATACTAAATTTATAAACAAATTGCACTAACGTAGATGAAAATATCACGTTAGTAATTGTGCGCTCAACGGCCGCACATTCCAGCAGTACGTATTTCTCACAGCAATGACGCTAACATCAGCCTTCTGCTACATTCACCCAGGTCAGCTCAGCACTACAAGAATGGAACTGGTCCCGTCGAAAATCTGGACAGTCAGACTTTCGGAAAGAGGAAGATGTTAGCAGCCACCCGTGAGTCCCAGACTGCCTCAGTCAGCTTCGGCCTTCGAACTCAGTTCCATGCCAATTTTGTACGCGATTATCTTGCTCCAGTCGATCTTCATCTTCGTGATCGGCAGCTGACGGCGGAGCGCTTTGAACGTCGTAGTCGACATGGTCGAATAGTTCTCCGAAATCGCCATCTTCACAAGTTACAAACATCAAGATACATAAATTTACTAGTGTTGTTACGGTTTCAAAAATTTTGCCGTCGGTCGGTTTTGCAAGAAAAACCTCGGTTTTTGGTTCGGTTCTCATAATTAACGCGTTGTAAACTTCTATGCTATGAACAAACCAGTAATGTAGGCCTGAAAACCGTGAATTCCGGTGGGAAAAAAACCTAGGTTTCGGTGACGAACGGCCTTGGAAAAAACCTAAGTTTCGGCGGCGGTTTCGGTTACCGTAACAACACTAGAATTTACTGATGAATTACACATGCATTACAGTGCACACATTACGATGAAGCACATGCATAAAAAAGAATGGCACCACTGGAAGTATTTGACTGGAGATCTGCCACTGTTCAATTAGTTTTCACTTAAAACTGGTAATGCTCCTAGGCAGATAGTAATGCACAATGAAATGTCAGACTTAACACACTCTCAATATCACAGAAACGCATCAACATACTGTAGAATACTTGCGACCATTTATGTCTGAGTAATGTCGTAGAAAAATGGATATCATTTAACGTTTCGTTCTCTTCTATAGTAGTGAACGAAGACCCGAGGAGGAATTGGCTGCATGTGGAAAGACGGCTGTTTAATTCACAATTTAAGATGGCATGTAAGGACAACACTGGCCAAATCAAGCAACCAAAACAGACAGAAATTGCAACTTTGCAACACACCACCATACTGATAATGTGCTGCTGAGTAATACCATGATTTCCACTTCAGTTGTTTTTTTCCTGTTTAGTTGTTTACATCGGCAAATGAACAAGAACAACTCTCACTAACTCTGTTCTGTTCTTTAGCCGTCCTCGATCCGAGGGTTGGCCACACCATGGACGTACTTTCTCCATTTATCTCTGTCCTCTGTCATTCTGACTGACTCTTCCACGGAGAGTCCTGTCCACGTATTGATGTTGTCCATCCAGGCCGTGCGTGGTCTTCCTCATCTGCGTGCACCACTGCACCTGGCATTGTTCCTTGCATTATCTCTTTCTCCAGGCAACTCCCTTGTTTCCTCATGGTGTGACCATAATATACTAGATTCCTTGCTGTGACAGTGTCTACCAGTTCCCTCTTTACTCCAGCTTTCTTAAGAACCCACTCGTTTGTTTTTCTTTGCTGTCCACGAAACCAGTAGAATCTTTCTCAGCCCTTTCATCTCAAAGGCGTCAAGACGTGTTTCTTCATTCTTTCTGAGTGTCCAGCTTTAACAGCCGTACGTTGCTACAGGCCACACTAGCGCTTTCATTAGTCTTGTCTTCGTTGAAATCTGTATGCCGTGACTTTTCCATATTTTCTGCAGTGATGCCACGGTCTCATTAATTAGTTTACAACAAAGCAGACACTGACCTGGTATTCACTTTCACTGTCCAGCACTTTCTGACAGAACTGCTTTGCCGTCTCTGCTTCAGTCTGCATTCACAGACACACTCTATTAAACACTTCTCACAACATGCACATTGCCATATTATGACATGCATCTCGAACACTGTATCAATGTTTACAATTCCAACATAATAACACATTTCAGCCACAACAACAGAGACAATTTTAGGAGTGACATTACTTCCAGCATATTAGTGACTAAAATTATAGTAGCCTAACTGTAAGTGCTTAAAGTAGACCATTCCTTTCATGATACTAGTTACCAAACACTAGAAAAGTACCCGCAATAACACGATACATGATGAAACTAATAATATACTATGCAGTGTATGTGTTTTATCACAGTATAGTATAGTTGCAAAATGCTACAGTCAGTCAGCCCCCTAACGGCACTTCAGTCAGTTTATCATTTCTGCCCAAACTGCCAACTTGTCACCCCTCATGGCTGTGAATGGATTCATCCAATCTTGACCCCATTCTAATACATAGTTCCCTGGACCGACAGAAGTCAGCCGCCCCTCCAACAGCATCGTGACTGGTTCACCTGTTTGTACAGAGTACACCCATGTGCCAAACACACAGACACACACACAGCCCATTCGCAGCAGTAGGCCACATCTTGTGCACTGCATGCTGGCAGCGTGGCCTAAATATTGATTGCTTAAGTTCAAGTTTTATGTACCACTCGACACAAAAACAGTTCATTTGCCCACGCAATCATTTAGCATGGCCCGGAAGATACAACACCCACCACGACAAAATCAGACTATAGCAATAAACTGAAAGATGCCGTAAGACAGAACAGACATTAAAAAGCTGAAGTCAGGTTTGGTCGCGTTAGAAGCACTGACCGTGACATTGACAGTTTGGTTGATCTCCTTGGAACAGACCAACTGAACATTGCCTTCTTCATAGTAGTGAACCTGCCAATACACAAGTAAGTAAGCAAGCAATCATACGAGTAAAACACTTGTTTTTAAACTTAATTGTCCTCACTGCTGATGGTAGAGAGCTAAAAATAAATACCAATCAGCACAAAATACCTGAGACTTACAAAATGACACCTACATCACTTGGAAATCTTCAGCATTTTGGCTCTGGTCATAGCAGCATAAATCATAATGTTAAGAGAACCCAATTTTGGGAAACAATTACAAGCACAAACACAAAACTGATTGTTCCCTGAACCATAGCATACATTTAACCAAAATTGCAACTAAATCCATCCACTATTTTTTCCACAAATCTGCTAATACACAGAAACAGAAATGAAAACCAAGCTAATCTCATTAGCTCCACATTTTGTATGGATTATCTCATTATGGTAATAAATATGCACCTGTACTTTAAGCAGTCCTTTCAGATCAACAGTCCCCTTCGATGGACCAAACGTCATCTGCCACTGAGATCGCCACCTACCATTCCTGTATGACCAACATCAATGTCACAGTTCAGTCGGTGGCAACATGTTACACATCAACACTTCATGGCCAATTGCTGGCAGAACTTTGACACTGGGTCACTTTATCTTTCGCTAAAACCAAAGTCTAAAACCAAAGCTTAATCTGCATGGCTAAAACCTGGTTTTAGACAGAGTTCAGATTAAGCGAAAAATAAAGTGATTTGGTTTTAGACCAAAGTCTTAACTTTAATGCATTAGGACAGTTTGGTTTGAGACCGGATTGCTCAGATTAAGTTTGGTTGACCAAACTTTGGTCTTAAACCTTGGTTTAAGCAGTAAGTTTGGTTTTAGACTTTGGTCTTAGACGAATGTTTAGCGACACTTTATGTTTACGTTTTGCATTAATTAGGTCTTAAACCAAACTTTTGGTCTTAGACTAAGGTTTTAGACTTTGGTTTTAGCGAAAGATAAAGTGACCCATTGTTGGCTTGGTGACCTAATGGCATTCGGCCTGTAAGAATCTGCCTCACAAATCCCAAAGATTCAGTTTCACAAGAACTGGACTCGAGTCACTCCTGCAAACTAGGCTGGTAAAGAACAACAGCTCGGCAACTGCAGAGACGGTAATAGTGAGTAATAATATGACACGCTGATGGTCAATGTTATACGTCAGCAGATCAACAGCACAAGTTGGTTGGCTTGGCATGACACTTAGCAATAATCACCACATAAACCGGATGAACTGTTGCAATGGCTACACTACAAACATTGACACTATTATTAGGCTGCATTGCAGCACTAGCTAGATGCGGCTATTGCTACAGATATTGCAAGTAGCGTGGTCCGTGAGTCTGTCTGTGTGTTGGGCACACGAGCGAGCTGAGCTAAAACAACTCAACTGATCAAGATGCCATTTGTAGGGCAGACTCGTATTAGCCCACAAAACTATGTATTAGATAGTAAGTAAGAACGATTAATGTGTCCGTAATGACGAGTGTCACTTCGCAGGCACGACAATATAGTCAACGAAAGCTGCGACTGAAGAGATGAGTCTTCAGACGACTGCAAAAACATGCAGTGACTGTGCAGACGTGACGTGATGTGGCAGACTGTTCCAGACTCGCGCGGAGGCGGTGACCGGGAAAGCTCGGTCACCGTACGTCGAGCGTATGGCGCACAATCAGAGACGGTGACGAGGCCGAATGCAGACAATGTCGATGGACAGGAAGATCAGATGAACCCATTCACCCCGTAGGGGGTAACAAGAAGGATGGATTGATTGAGTTAAGGTTTTACGTCCCACTCGACACCAAATAGGTTATTTTGGATATGTTCTTCGCAGCCAATCTCTTGGCTAAGGACTGAAGAAACTAAAACCAACACAACAAAAGTAAGCAATACAGGAACAAAATGACCTAAGCTTACATGAAAGAACACACAAAAGATAAACCTGAATAAACACACAAAGAAATCTAAACCCAACATGCAAAAATGTAAGAACTGCTCACGTGTGTGCGTGTATCATTGTACACAACTGTCGTACACAACACAGCACAGAGCAGTTCCGATTATCTTCCTTCTAATCCTCCAGACAAGCACCAGAGCTCAGATGCTGTTTATTGGAGGAGAGGCGGGAGGGGAAATAACAAGAAGATGCAGCTTCTTGCCAAATTACTTTGGACACTTATTATTATTTTTTACCCTCAGTACCATATGATC
>Ga0209363_1002180_pt1 | contig 10116 bp, 8 predicted proteins | sample WorMetexBAHAMAS3_FD_187385 | JGI IMG/M metagenome (GOLD analysis project Ga0209363, IMG submission 187385) | Marine gutless worms symbiont microbial communities from Max Planck institute for Marine Microbiology, Germany - Inanidrilus exumae... | ecosystem: Host-associated > Annelida > Digestive... | reverse complement strand
AAAATAGGCTTATCAGGGACAAGGTCTTGGGTGTAGATTTAGTTCAGCCAGGTTAAAGATGGCCAACGATGCTGTAACATTCGGATCTTGTTGCCTTTTTGTTCAGCGACAACCCAAAATGGAAAAGGGTAGGGGAGGCTCATTTTATTACGCAAACGCCTACAACAGGGTGGAAACTAAAAGACCACGAACCACCACAAGACGTATTTATCAGTTCAATGTGATATCTTGTGTAATTGCTCTTTATTAGTTCCTATAATATGTTAGTACCTAACGATTCTTATTGTATAGGGCCTAATATCTTTTCCGTGTGGGTCTAGCTTTACAATACCCAAAAGAAGCATCCATGGGACCTCCCGCCCACAGTACTGGACTGGACCTGCCCTCTCCACCCAAGTGGTCATTTGAGGCAGGTCACAGTGGCTGAGTGGTCTAGTGGTAACATGCCCGACTGCGGTGTGAGAGGACCCAGGTTGGAATCTCACCGCAGGCAGTTGTGTTCATCACGACAGCCACTGCGATATACAGCCTTGGGCTTGGGCTGCAAACCCTTACTGCACTACCTATAGGTCGACTCAGCCGTCCACCCTCGGCATAACGGCATGGTGTTATACTACCACTTGTGTCACTCAGGTATTATTATGTGGTGGCATACTGCGCCCCATGGCTTCACTGACTGACTGGGAGTTCACATGTTGGAAACTGATGTTTTCAAGTTCACCTTTTTAAACTGTTGTATCTCGGCAACTATATTATATTCAACTTTATTCACCATTTCTGGTAGAAAAACAGGAAATCCACATGCACACACATGCACACACACATACGTACACACACACTAAACATTTCACAATAAATAATACAATATTACATAAATATGCCTAAATAACTGCAATAGCTTTATCACAAAATAGCACACATAAAGAATTAGTTGACATCAGATATCGTTGAAAGAACCTATGTTGTTTACATGTTACAGCTTCAGAAACAGAAGAGAAATCAAAAAATACCATCCATTGATAAACTACAACCTGGTCTCTCGTTGAAAAGATTTTTCTGAAGCAACTATGTAAGGCATAGTCTAACGACTATGCTGTATATTTTGTTGAAACTTTTACAGTTCACGTTAAATAAATTGTAATAAGTGCATATAAAATTATATATGTTTATGTTGAGTTACGTTGTGTTTATACAGATTTGAATTTTGGCCTCGTTTCAATTGGGACGCAGTGTAGAATATGTACACTGCGGTACATTTCCAGACGACAGTCTAAACCGATGTCACACCTGCGATTTTATAGCGCGATTTTGGTGCGCAACTTTACCGCGGGACAAAATCGCCGAGTGCAACTGCGCATGTTGAGACTGCAACAAACTGCACAACAAACATGGCTTCTGCTGACTCTGATGATGATATTCTTAAAAGTAGTTTAGTTATAGTAAGTCTATTACAAATAAAAAGCGTACTATCAATCGACGAGCTGAAACAAGGAAAATATGGCTGACTCACATGGGCCCCAGGAACCACGTATTCGATGGGGTTGAGATCTCCCACGGGAAGGGACAATTGTGGCAGTTTGTCCGACCCACTGAAAAGTATTGGGAGTGTCTGCTGCGGTGTATGCCGCAAAAGTGATCATTATTGTAATCCTCAATAACGGCATTACAGCGCTACTGCTGCAGACGACTGCAATGCTGTTGACTGGTCCGTGTCACATTACATTCTCCCCGTGATAATCCGCTCCTCCTGCGATGCAGATTTCTATATTTCTATGGTCACTTGTTTTTTTATTGCCAACGGCTTTAGCGGCCGTGTAATGCAGTCGGTCGGTTGTGTGTGTCTGTGTGTGTGTGCGTGTGTGTGTTCGAACAATAACTGTAGTACAAAATAACCTTAAACGTAGATATTTTGCGCACTTGTTCATCTTGATCCTATATAGGTCACGATTGGTAGGTCAAGGTTATAAGTGAACGTTAAGATCCATGTTTAAGGATAACGCAGTCCGCATGGTGAAAGTGCACACTGCAATATGCTGGCGACCAAGGCGAATGGGATTAAAATATAACGGAACGACTGTGTGGTCGGCACTGGCTAGCCAACGCATGGGCGGAGCCTGCGGGACTACTTTCTATAGCTGTCGGCGCGACTTCTAGTGAGGACTCTCTAATCGTCTCTGCAGACACATTATGGGAATCACGTCCATCACACTTCATAAAATATGTCCAGGAACAAAGCGAGCTTGCTGGTGTGTCGAAGGTCACGAACTGTTTTATTGTGATAGACGACACCGTATTAGCGCTGATGTCGCTGGCTGGCTGAACTGTTCCGGCGATGAGCAGCGAAATGGACACCGGCGCAGCAGTAATAGCAGCGGCCGGTGTCGTAATTACCAGGCGTTTATTCCCGGTGAGCGATACGGGAATCGGAATCTGACGAGCCCGGGAAACCTAGCGACGCCTGAGCACAATACACGCGCGATAATGTACGAGATAATAATGCGGTCAATCTGTTCCGGCTTTTACGTTTCTTTTATGCAGCGATGTTGTCACGGTATCACAGCAGGTCAGCGAGTGCAGTTTTAATAAATTGTAGAAAAAACGATATGCAACGTGATAGATGTGATATCGAGATGAAGATAGACGAATTCGTTTTAAATAATTTTTCTGGTGGTTAAGTAATGCAACTGACTGAACATCTTTCATTCATTATAGGCTCGAAGAGCCTATCATGGAAATACTCTACCGTCTCTACGGGGCAAAAAACGGTGATCATGCTTTTGGCTATAACTCCGCCAAAAGTGAACCGATTTGGATGAAATCTGGAGCACTGTGAGCACATTGTTGGGGGCTGGTCCTGGTAGATTTTGGGCGCGATCCGCGCAGTAGCGACAGTTTGATAGGCAGCCGATTTTTTGTTCAGGTAAATAACGCACGATTTCACCGATTTCCCGTCGGAACAATTTTACATTTGAACATAGCAACGTCAATCGGTGAGGTGGTAAAAACTCTCGGAACAGAATTTTGAAAATTTTACCATAAGGGGTCGTTTTTCCAAAAAACGCAAAAATTGCGCACAGAATTTCAAGATTTTGCGACTTCAGGCGGTCATAATTCCGCAATAATTACAGACCGCCAGAAATTCACAGACAAACTGACCATATACGGGATGTCTAGTTCAATTATACCTGGGCGAAATTTCTACGGGATCACCCCCAACGAGGGCGCCAAATAGAGGTGGGATAGGTTCAAATCGGCGATTTTCGACCAATATCTCGCCATATGTCAGAAACAGTGCAGGATTGTGAAACAGTTACTATGGAAGGCTAATAGGAACTCGTATGCGCTCTATCGAATGACGCTATTTTCAGTGACCTTGTGTGACTTATAACTACCCCAAACCACCCCATTTTCCACATTTTGCATCCGTTTTCATATCTTCCTAGTGGGCAGAGATAGAGACTTCAAATGTGGTAGGCAGGTTGAACGTAGCATGTCCTAGCCCACGGATGACAAATCATCCCTGAAAGGGGCATGGTCATGTCACATGAACCACTTGAATTTTAGTGGGCACCAATCATATCTCCGGAACGGCTGAAGCTAGAGTGATCAAATTCTGTACACATGTATGCTATATCAAGTCGTCCCAGCATATGGACGACAAATCACCCTTAAAAGGGCCGCGGTCAGGGTCACGTGACCCATTTTAAATTTTTGCGGCCCGCAGTGATATATCTAGAACGGCTGAAGCTAGAATCGTCAAATTCTATATTAAGTCCTATCTTTTGGATGAAAACCATCCTTAAAAGATACTTGGTCAGGGTCACATGACCCATTTTTAATTTCGACGCCCGCAGTCATATCTCCGGAAGGGCTAAAGCGAATCGCCAAATTTTGTACACAGGTAGAATATAATATCAAGTGTTAGCCTCAGGATAACAAACTACCCCCTAGTTAGCGTGGTCAAGGTCACGTGACCAGTTTTTTTTTAAATTTCGGCCCCCAATCATATCTATGGAATTAGTTAAGCTAGGCATTTCAAATTTCGTGTGCTTATTGATATAGAGTACTAGTGGTAGATGACCCCCGAAAGGGATTTGTCCAGCGTCAAGTGACCTCTTTAAATTTTGAGAAATAAGTGATAATATCACAGAAACGGTGCAAGATAGACACATAGTTGCAATTAAAGACTAATAGTAAATCGTATTCGGTGTATCGAATAACACCATTACGAGTCACTTTTAGTAACCTTGAAGGTCACTTTTGCTGTTTGAAACCTTTCGTCCATCGACCACGGTGGTTCGCGTCCACGACGGTGCGCTGGCGGAGTAATACGGGTGTCGTCAACTACATTGGTAATAGTCGACGTTGGTTGATCACAGTTAAGGTCCAGTTAACATCATCAAGATTGGTTGTACAGAAGTCTGTTGATGACACGAACGTGGCAGTTGCTGAAAGTGCTTCTCATGCTGACGCGTAATCTGTTTGTGTCATTCGTACAACAGTAGGCCAATATTTCAACTGACACAGAGCGTCGCGCGGGTCTCTCGGCGATAGCTGAGCCTCTTGTTCGTACAGTTATGCAGCAACTGAGCACTGCCGCTAACGAATGATTTGTTCGCGATAACTAAATTTATTGTTTTTAAAATTTGCCAGCTTGGCATCGAATCCCTTAGTCACTGTCCCCATTTTGGAACTCTGGGCAAATGGGCTAATGTGCATTGCAGTCGGCCTATTACTAGATAAGCTACTGTCAGAAGGTGCGGGCTACTCAGTCGATCGAACGTCCATGGAGAAGTCGCGTGCGCCAGTGTGGTCTATTGGCGAATGGCGATCTGATCGAACTACAGTTGGTGCGGCACGCAGTAATTGAAAATATATTGCCGGACTCCGACGTTTTTATTGCTTCTCTCAACTCACTCCACGACTGCTCGGTTAGTCGGAGACTGTTAAATATACCCGTCGAACGACCGAAAACGCCGGGTGGACGCTGGATCGCACTCCCGTCGGATCGCTAAAACAATCGGACGGACGCCCAACTCACGGATCACGTGGCGTCGGCGGATTAACGGAAATGACCCGCGTTCAGTTTCACGCAATCGCGCGGATTCTCGGACTTATCGACTGGACTTTTTCTGGAAAGTCTTAACAAGTTCAGTACAAATGGTCAAAGAATTTTGACAAAAGGCCACATCGCACAGAACGGCGGAATTTTTCACGGAGACAATATAATGTGACACCGACCAGTCGAAAGTATTGCAGTCGGCTGCAGCAGTCCCGCTCTCGTGCCGTTATTGAGGATTGAATGATCCCTTTTGCTGCGTACATCGTAGCAGAGAGTCCAAATGCTTTTCAACAGGCCGGACAAACCGCCAAAATTGTCCCTTCCCGTGGGGGTCTCGACCTCATCTAGTACATTGTTCATTGGGCCCCAAAAGTCAGCCCCAAATGGCATCTCGATCGGTCCAGCCGACATATATCGACAGCGAAGAAAGTATATGCAACGCTATTGTTATTTTTGCAATAATGACATATAAGTTATTTAATGCAATATGCACGGCAGGTCCGTTTTAACAACTTTGGTGCAAAACATCATAGGAAACCGCTTACACTATCAGTAAAGCAGGGTTCATGTTCATGTGGAAAGTTGGAAACGCCTCTGAACAACGTTCCCAAACTTGTTTTGGCCGTGGGAACGACGTTCTCATACTCATTTTGCCCTGGGATGCCGGAGTACCCAACTCCGTTCGCATTTAAAGACTGCGGGGTCATATTATAATAAATATGAGTTTAGTGGCAAACTACACGGACTAAAATTTCGACGCGACTACTGCGTGTATTTTGCCAACACATATTTTGGCCGCGAGAACTACTTCTCCAAGTTATCCGCTATCGTTTCTACTGCTGTACGGTACGCTTTACTATTTCTAAATCGGAAACGTCGGACGTATACGTCGACCAGCATGCAGCTATCAGCTTGTAGATATATACGGACCGTCAAATGCCGAGCTAAAAACGCGAGTTTTTTTCTCGCTAACACGCCGTTAACACCATGTCGCCGACGCCGACGGAAGAGTTTGGCCAGTTGGATTGTGGACGGCGGGCTGGAGCGCCTGTCAGAATTGATCCCCGACATCCAGAAATTGAAGGCGGCGAGGCTAAGGGATCTAAATTGGCCATCGTCTTAGAAAATCGTAAACATGCTACTGCAAGTTACAACTCGGCCTATTCACACGATGCAGTTTTTCGTCGGACTGAAGCAGACTGCCCTTACATCTGCAGACAAAAACGGGTTTTGAGCCCTTTTTACAACATTACGCCAGATTGCACCAGAACACGCCATTTCGAGACAGGAAAATCTAAAATACAGCCCCTTCCAAGATCCATCCCAATGAGGAGGAGACACTTCCTCCCCATACCCTACCCACTCGGTGCCTACGACCTGCGTTCCAATACCTTTTTCGTAGCAAATGACCCCTGCAGTAAAGAATTTGTTTATTAAATAATTAGCACTAATTCGTTACCATATTATGTTATTATTGCGTAACTATTGTTACTTAACCATTGCTTTAGATTATTATTGTATTTTATTGCTTTATTTTGTGCGCTTTAATTAATTTAGTTACATTTTACTATTGAATATAACAAGGTGTCGCCCTAACGGGACGTAACACGACTGGCCCGCCGGGTGCTGCCCCTGGTGATTTACGTTGCATATGCGCCGCGTTACAGACGACCACAGACACCAACGATCATTACTAGTCTGCCCCCTACACTATGTGTAGGCGGGCTAGTAATAATTATATTTATTACCATTCTTTTTTATGTGTAGGAAGCTTCCATGTTTTGTATGAACTTGTGTCATTACAACCGTCTTTTTCTTTTTTACATACTTATTGGCACCGGAGGTTAACGAAAGGACGTTACTTACACGCACTGATGTAATGTATTTCTGAAGCATATGTTTTCATAAACAAATATGACCTTTTTCTTTTGTCGTTCTCTGGGTTTTCAGATGATGTCGATGCTTCGAAGTATAACTAACGTATTACGAGGAAACTGTGCGGACAGCTATATACTTTACCGGTAGTTATTGTCGAGTGCAAAAATGGTACGGACACGGACAAACTAGATTACCTTGTGAGAAATTTTCTGACAACTTAGGACCTACTAACTAATAGACAGAAACGAACGAAAAGCGGAGAAAAAATTGATGCATTTTCGCGACTGTCGAGTAGTCGCCAGTATTCGTCAGCTTGCCTCTTCCCGCCAACAATCATCGCTGAACGCCGCGCGACTCGTCAAGACTATGTATTATTCAGACGGATGCCGTTTCGTTGGAAAGCCGACCGGCCTACGCCAGAGTTCGAATAACACGTACGAAGACCGACGCGCTCCTATCCCCCGTGCTCTTCCTCACTAGCGGCGGTACGTGCGTCGGCGGCTAAGTCCTGCTTTTCGACGCAATTCTTCGACGTCGGAAACCTCCGCTATCGATTATGTCGTTGTCGGACGCAAGACGTCGCCAGGGGTTCGTACGGCGAACCCGATTGGTCCAAACGGCAATCGCGAGTCCACTCGGTCGGAGAGAAACAAAACATACGGCCTCGATGGCCGAGACGATACGCGGCCTTTCGTGCAATTTCAAGATTAGCCTATCCATACGGTGCATTTTGCGTATGAGCTTTGTGATGTAACTTTTGACCTTTTAAGGATGTAAATTGTTGGCATGTGGCTCTTCAGGTTCAGGAAGGCAGCATTTCTACAGAGCTTAAGCATTTTTCTGGCCACCGGACACCGGTGTATCATCCATTTCGTACCTCAGCTGCGCAAGGCTTGGTAACACAGACCGCTGACCTCTTCATATCGAAACGGTATCGACAGATGCGCGAGCCGTGAAAAATCCAGTCATCAAATCTAAACCTTTTATGGTTTCTCATTTTTTACCGAACAGTTTAGTGGCCCGGGTAGATCACTGGGTGGAGTGTGTGTGTCCGACAATAACTTACGAACGAAATGACCCTTTACCTGGATATTTGACGTGCTGGTTTATCTTTATCATATCGAGGTCAAGTTCGAAAGTGAAAGTCGAAAATAAAAAGCTCGTGATAGAAGGATAAAAAACTCTTTTTTCAGCTCCGGATGCCAATTTCGAGGCGAGCAAAACAGACCTGAATGTGAAACTTGAATAAGTTAGCTGGCTGTTTGTCGAGTTCTTTGTGGTTAAGTGGTCGGTGCGACCTCAAGTGAGGGCTTTCTAGAGTGTTATAATCCCGGACGGACGAACGGACAGACAGGCAGACAGAGTGCAGTGCGTATGGAGCTACGGAGGGGCTGCATAACAAGCGAAGTTGATTCATCTCCGAAGTCTCGGCGGTGCATTAGACACAGCGAACAGTGTAACATATTCGACGATTGAGACTTCATGCGGTTAAATTGCCTTTTATCGGACGAGTTGGTCTATATGTTTACTCATCGTCGAGATACATAAATCCCAGTTACTGGACCTCGTGCAAAGTCCATTACATTTGTGTATCATACAAGCGTGCATCATTGCGTTATTTTTTCCGTGCTTATATGGTCCTATACGTGTATATGCCTGTGTTGCAATCTCTGCGCAAATGAACAGCTAAAACATTCTTTCTAAACACAAGCCATAAATTGTAAGGTCGTGTGACAATAGAGTACAAAATTAAGTACACATTCTAACACAAATGACTCGGGAAAATAGCAATTCAATTGCATAAAACCGACGGGCTTAGCTATATACATGTAGCTGTACGATGACGAGAGGTTACAGTCTTATAGAAAGTTCAGATTTCAAGGTTGCTCTGCAGTGTCTGACTAGATAGTTATCCAAACCAAGGGTTAACCACTAAATGGAGTGAGTGTAAACAGTTCGGCCCTTCAAGAATGTACGACAACAAAAGCATGTTGCTTGTGTTCTGCGGAATTTCGTCAGCAGCGAGCTAAACACAACGTAAAATGTAGTGAAAACGTAAAAGCATTTCGTTGGAAGTATTTTGCTATACATCATCGCCGACCATCGACGCATTTTACCGCAGTATGTCAAACATGATACTGCTATAGACTTTCTGCAGTAATCGCTTCTGTAGCTCTGTGAAAGTTGTGGCTATATCACGCAAAGTCGCAATCCTTATGACAGAGACAAAGTTACTGCAGGTAACTAATGGTCTGTGGCTGTCATATCCGCCGCACTCAGTGGTAGCCAATATCCAATGACCCCTGAATGAGTTTTGGACCCAGTGTCAGTGAAATACTGTGTAACAAGCCCCATCCGTGCGTGTGTTAAGCACGCGATGGCTGAGAGAGAACATCTGACGGACGGGATAGTATACCAGGCTCGGTAGTCTATAGTGGTTAGGGCGTCGGATTTGCGACTCAGTGGTCGTGAGTTTGATTCCAGCCGCAGTACTATCGGTCGGTTGGTACTGGGATGGGTGACCGTCTTCAGACGGCATACCAACTCCGACTCGGTATGTAACATCCACCCAGGCCAACTCAGTCTCCTACCCTCTCTGGGACGGAAAATAAGTACTAGCCAAAGTGTGTTGATGCGCTGCGGCTTGGGAGTAAAGGCAGGATGGCTCTTCCTTGTATGTTTTTCCATATATTTTTCTTGTCTACATATCTCTTTGCTGTTTTTTCTCTATATTTCTACCGTATGATATTCGGTGAATAAAGATTACTATAAACGTGTGGGTTGCAGGTATAGCTATCTGATCCCTCGTTAACACGTGCAGCCATTCGGAGCGCTTTAGAGGTGAGTTCGCACGAAAAGGCGCTATACAAATATCCTGTCTTCAACTTCTTTTTTCAGCTGCATAACACAAGCGCTTCTGTTTGACTATCATGAGGTGGATCTTCATGAAATTTCAGAAATAGGTATAATATTGACTGGAATTGAGTTGATTAAATTTTGGAGGGTTGGGGTTAGAGGTTACGGTTAAGGTTATTGCATACAGCATGGGCCAAAAAGTGAACCTTCTCCTGTTTCCCAGCATATTGTGCTTAATTGTGTGCCAATAAAGCTAGTTCAGATTTGTGTGTGATAGACTAGTACCACCCATCACATATAACATTGGCTATTATATATTC
>Ga0209363_1002177_pt1 | contig 10125 bp, 7 predicted proteins | sample WorMetexBAHAMAS3_FD_187385 | JGI IMG/M metagenome (GOLD analysis project Ga0209363, IMG submission 187385) | Marine gutless worms symbiont microbial communities from Max Planck institute for Marine Microbiology, Germany - Inanidrilus exumae... | ecosystem: Host-associated > Annelida > Digestive... | reverse complement strand
TTTCTGAATCACGAGTACATACCTCTATTTAATTATGCACTTTATTTTGAAACTTCAAAAATCGCTATACCCCGCCTTTAAGCTGGCCTTATTTTTTAAAAGTTACTTCACGTCGGGTTAGGACCCAGATAACTGGAGTGAGTATTCTCTACATGCTCAATGCCAGTCGTGTCCTCTCCTGGTCAACGATTCCAAAGCACAGAAGGTATCACAGCCTGTGTCGTGTTTAGTGACTACACAGCCCTTCCTATATATGTCTTCTCAGCCGACTCAATTTGCGACCGCTTGCTCTGCTATCTTAGGGTAGCAAGTGGTCAAAGAATTTTGACTAGAGGCCGCACGCAGGGGACGGATTTTTCACGGGGGAAAAGTTAATGTAACACTGGCCTGTCAGTTGCAATGCAGTCGGCTGCAGTAGTCACGCTGACGTAGTTATTGATTTGATTTTTCGCGATGTACATCGCAGTACTGACTCGCAATGCTTTACAATGGGCAAGACAACCCTAAAACTGCCCCTTCACCTTGGTGCCCAACCTAATCCATGATTCCTTGGACCCACCACTCGGCCACCAGATTACCAATGCTACTTGTGACATCTATTGCAATAGGCCACATCTATGCTATGCATGCGATGCAACCTAAAAACAAGCCATTTCATGCGCCAATCTATCAGTAAATGTTGCTTGTGGCTTCAAAAGCTCTGCAGCCCCCACAAATGCGGTGTCGTGAACACGATGGTGACAAATATTTACCCCCTCTTCCTCCTCAAAATTAAACTCCATTTTCTAGGTGAACATGGGTTAGCTGATACCCTTAGTTTTCTCGACTTTTTCTAAGGGAACCTGTGGGTATGAGTGACACGGGTTTTTGCAGACCTGGGGCCCGATTTACTAAAATATCTTAGGAAAAATACTAAGTTTAGCATAAGTTGTTCCTAAGTTTATCTGAAGTTTGTCCTAAGTTATAAAGTTACGATTTTCATAGATTTAACGTGTAATTTACTATAGCAACACTTACTCATTTATTCATATACACAGGCAGACAATTCTGTGAAGAAATGTCTAGTTATGTTTGAGAAATTGCATTTTTCTTATTAAGTTGATCTTAAGTTTTGCATAAGTTCATCCTAGGTTTTCCTCGAGATTTTCTTAAGTCACTCTTTATCCTAAGTTTGTCCTAAGACTTTCTTTTAAATCGGGCCCCTGATGCCCTTCCCATGAATGAAACAACATTGTCAAGGCACTGAAAGGACTTCAAAGCTCTGACCCCCAACCGTGAAAAACTGCCTGCATTCTTGATCCAATATGGCATTAGTGAAGGATGGGGCACCGTGTCTTTATGCTGGCCTTTTGACGTCAGTATCCTAATACCAGAGTTTTCAAATTCACACGGTTCCTACAAGTCTCGGTAAACAAAATTCCCCGACTTTTACAGACAGCAGCATGATATTTCCCCGGACTTTTACCACAATAAACTTAAGTACATTGGAACATAAATGAGATAAATCTGCACAAATCATACACGACAAAGTTTCTGGGCATGACAACCAATGCTGCCCAACAAAAAATAAACGGGCATTCTTCCAACAAGGTGCAGTCGGTCACAGCAACCAACTAAGGTGAGATTCCGGTTAACAATATCCCACTGTGGCTGTGGTAGATCCAGGTGGGTAACGTATGTCCAAATATAGAGTATTGGAAAGGAAAGGAAGAGTATTTATATAGTGCCATTTATACTGCGCATGGTCTCAAAGTGCTCAGACATGGATCAAACAGCTTTACCTGCAAATTACACAATGCCTGCCTTTCCTTCGTAAGCGTTCACCAGATGGCGCCACCCCTCACTGAGGTAGCAGGCATCCAATTGCAGCTTAATACTCATTTATCGACCCCGAAGTGATGTAAGGCTAAGTTGGCCTGGTTGGCCGACCTATAGTGGACGGTTCACCCACACAAATGGTCACCCGTTAGCTACAGGTTGAGCGCAGGATCATGAAAGTTTGGAGGCCAAAGACCGACGTTCAACCGCTGGTTGTCTACAAATAACGGAGCTAAAATATATTGGGCAGCATTGTGAACAATGAGCTCTCTCTAAACTGTGAGATTACCTGCACAGTTAACTCTTTCAGCTCCTTCTTCTTTCGACTGATACGCCGCTGTCTCTCTGTTTTCTCCCTCTACACGACACAAAGCATTCCGATTGATTCATTCTGGCAAGACGCCACAGTAGACGTGCAACCAAGAGTAAAGTAAAGTAAAGTATACGTCGATTTGTATAGCGCATCGTCGTAACTACCTCTAATGCGCTCAGACATGTATCACACAGTTTTACCTGCAAATTACACCATGCCGGCCTTTACTCCCCAGCCGCAGAACATCACCGCCCTTTGGCTGGTACTCGTTTTACCATCCCACGGAGGGTAGAAGGCTGAGTCGACCTGGGTGGCTGGTTACATACTGAAATAAAGTGCCGCCGCCGAGAGTCGAACCCGGACACGGTCACCCATCCCAGTACTAACCGGGCTCGACGTAGAGTAACTTCGTTGATACGACCAACGCCGTTACCACTACGCCACGCCGCCAACACCTTGTCGGTCATGTCAGAGGTCATGTATTCGACTGCTATCAGTTACACTATCATGTAGGCACCTTGTGCAAGTTGTTGACACATGCATCTCTGTCAACAAGCACTATAATATGATACTGGCCAAAAGACGGTGATGTCCTGCGGCATGGGAGATAAACTATAGGCCTAGCAAAGGTTAGTTAATTGGAGTTTAACGTTCCTTTTCAGCATAAGTATGGCTATATCAGACACGAAAGGTCAGAGGTGGAGAGCTATCCCTACCCAGTAAAGGAAGGCCAGCGATATATTAACCTCAACCCTGGTCGCCTTTTCGTACAGCAGCCACCCACAAAGGGAAAGGGATCGAGAGGCTCATTGAAATTATTATGCTAGCGCCTACAACAGGGGAAGACAACAATCACACCGCAAGACAGAACTAAATCAAATATGACAAGAAAGCATGCATCCTTATGTAAAAAATGCATATAACACAAAAAAACATAAGCCAAATTCAGTCGCCTCCCACAAAATCCGGCCTGGAAATCGAGTGGGACTATTTTGGTAGAATGGGAAGGGACGGAAAAGCAAGAAAATAGATGAAGTAAGTAAGAAAGTAAAAGATACTAAAAGATAGTGTAAATTGGGGAAGTGAAGGGATAAGGAGAGATTGACCCGGGCCGGGCCCATACGGGGCCAAAACGATATACATCATTGTGCTAGTCAAGTGAATACAACCTCCAATTTGCGGCACTGTTCCTTCATGGTTGCTGGCATACCAGTCCAGCGAAGCGACTTTCCGTCCTTTTGGATAATCTTCATTGCAAGCAGTACGTTGAGAGCATCGTAGACACGACGTCGAATGTTCTTCTCCTCACACTGAACATCCACCAGCATCCGCAACTTCATCATGTGCGACGTTAAACCAAATAAATAAAACGCGGGATTTGTAAATCGTTTTTTCCGACAGCAAAAATAATAATATGCAAATTCATAACGTGCACAAAGTCCGGCATGCTTGAATCGGAGACGCGGGCAGTCCTACAGCAAAGGCCCCCGATGCTTTCAATGGACCGGACAACTCCTTGGGGGATCTTTGTAATGACTGTTATTGAGTTGGAATACGAGACGAGAGTTTAGATAACGCTTAAAACTGTACAGACGAGAGTTTAGATAACGCTTAAAACTGTACAGAGATGAACAATTCTTATTAAAAGTAAAGTGAAGTAAGAATGCAATTCCATGTTTTATAAGAACTGTAGATGAAGGCACGCCGACCGAAATCAGTTGATATGCATGTTAATTGGAGAAGTTGATGGCTTGAAGAGTGGAAAGCTCCTGATGGCTGGTATACTTGGAGAAGATTATAGAGATAAGATGGCTGAGGTCTTATAAGTAAGTGTAGCAATCTACAGGGTTAGATCAATACCATGCTGGCATCATATACCCGACATCCGATACTATTGGCCACTGCTATACCAATACTAATACTGATGCCAGTGAAATTTCTACGGGAGGTATGGGGAGTTATCCCCCATGAATTTGGGCTGGCCCCTACACATTTCATACACAACAATGTGACTGATACGAAAAGACAAAACTAAATCAAGTATGACAAAAACAAGCATGCATCTTTAACTAAGAAATACATATAACACAAAATCAAGCCAGGTTTAGTCGCCTGCTACGACATCCGGCCTGGAAATGGAGTGGAACTATTCTGGTAGAATGAGAAGTGATGGAAGAGCAAAAAAATAAATGAAGCGAGTAAGAAAGGGAAAAGTAAAAGATACTAATAGATAGCATAGAAGGTGGGGAAGTAAAAGAGTGAAGGAATAAGGGGAGGGGGATTGCTCCGGGCCCACACAAGGCAAGTGGCTGTGACAACACGACAAAGATTATGGTTTACCGTCTCAATATAAACCACAATTTATCATCACAGCAACCCAAACCAGCTCAGCATTGACAGCCATAGTATAAGTATTCCTCGCATACCGACTGTGTGCTGTATCAATGAACATCTAGAAGATGGACTTCCACAACCCAGCGTCGACGTGGATGTCTTTGCCATCTCAACGGCCTGCTGTGACCTTGACCTTTGACTTTCAACCTCCTAAATCTAATCAGGTCATCAGTAGGGGCTAGCGAATATTCCCTGTTAGTTTCATCTAGATTGCTCAAGCTGTTCATGAAACACTATGGTAACAATATCTGTCCGATCGAACAAACGAACAGACGGCTCAAAAACAACGCCTTTGCAAACATCGTCGGTGGTGTGATCAAAGTTCATCGTAACGGAAACAGATTCATTCCATTAACAGACAGAATTTAATTTAATTCCGTTAACAATAATGATAACAAAAAAATTGCAAAAAAACAAGAACAAAACGGAAAAATTAACAACTGAAACTGAATAAATATAATTTCAGTTTTTGTTGTACAACCGTCGCCAACAGTGTACGACGAGACGCCGTGTACATAACGTAGAAGAACGCACACCTACACATATACAGTGCCGGTATATGTGTAGGCGTACATCATAAAATTTTCAGTTTTTGGCCAAACTGCTCTTGTGGTGCAGTTCGTTTGCATCATACCGGCTATTACGCAGTCCGTAGCTACAGTGTGATGTAATTTAAGCCAACAGTAATGGAAACGGATTCATTCCGTTAACGGATAGAATTTAATCCGTTAACGATAACGGAAACAGAATAAAACGAAAAACTGACACTGAAAACTGAGACCGATAACTTAACTGAAACTGAAAAATATCCACAACTTAAATCACACTGATTGTCGGCTGGCAAAGGTACAAAAATACAGTGTGGACCTGTGGTGTCCTTGACCGGCTGTGGCTGTCATATGCATGTGCCAACTCCACGTCCTTCAAAAGCTCATCAGCAACTTCGCTGTACGACGTCTGTCCTTTTTTCTCCACTTTCATGAGCACGCTCATTGCATACTGACGCAGTCCATTGCCTGGAGCTCGACGTTTTGATACCTCTGTGGAACTGTCATTCGGTCACATACGCATTGTAACACACGTTCAAATAATTTTGACAAAAGGCCGCATCACCGACTTGTCACCCCTCATGGCGGCTAATAGATTCATCCGACACTGACACCATCTAATGCATACTTCCATGGGTCCATCATTCAGCCCCCATCTCGATCATTTCAGCCGTTTTTGTATACACCATAGCAAAGGCTCCCGATGCTTTTCAATGGACTGGACAACCCCTTAGGAGAATCTGGACCCCATCTAAAATACATGGTTCATTGGGCCCCCTGAGTCTACCTCCAATTGGCATCCCAATCAATTCAGCCGTATTTGCAGGGCTCACAAATGTGACCAACAGACAGACAGACAGACCTTCTGTAACAATAAACCACATGTATAGCTATTGCTGCGATGCGGCCTAATAACAATAAATACATAAATAAAATAAATAAACAGTGCTGTAACAATTTTATATCGATACAGCAATCTCGATTTCTTCAACTAATCAAAGTACATCAGAATCATGATTCTGCAAAATAAAACAATTCACGTTTACTGCATGGCACTATGCAAGCCTTCCATAGTAGCTGCACCTCCTTACCTCTTGCACCGTTTCTTATATAGCGAGATACTGCAAAAAGTGGCTGATTGTAACCAGTGATGTAGTCCTCAAGGCAGATGCCTCACCTCGAGGCTGCCTCAGCGCAGAAAATTCTGCCATGCCAGCTGCCTTCGTAGTATTTCATTGGCTTGCATCGGACTCAGAAAAACTGCCTCACCTCGACCTCACTGCCTCGGTCTCGCCTTGGTTGATATGGTTAACGGGTAAGCCACGTGAAACCCAGAGTGATGGGTTGGGGATCAGCCAAGACGAACCCCATAACTTGAGCATTTGCTGCCTTGCCTTGCCTCAACCAGTAAGCTGCCTTGGCTCACCTTGCCTCGCTGAAAGTCCTTACTGCCTCGGCCTTGCCTCGGGAAAAATGCCTCAACTACATCACTGATTGTAACATACCCTACCTGTATTTGGTACCCCAGTTGGGGAATAGTCACAGCATTATCAACTAGAACATGGACATCCACACCCCGATGTAGACATGGAAGTCTTCACCACCTCAATGGTCTGTTTTAACATTTGACATCCAAAATCTAACCAGGTCGTCAGTAGGGGATAGTGGCTATTCCCTGCAAGTTTCATCAAGGCTGCTCAAGTCACTCGTGAAATATCATGGTAACAAGATCTGCCCGGATAAACATACGGAAGCAGCGGTCGAACAGCCGGAAAACATAACACATTCACAGACAGTGTCGAGCGGTGACGATGACATAAAACAAACAATAATAACTAGAAAGTGCTCATATTTTGGTCCATCAGTCCGTCTGTGAACGTGGTGAAACAATCAGATTTGGGGGCAAATTATGCCAAAACGGCAGAACGGATTCAGCTAGTTTTAGAAAGGTTCTACTGATCTGTGTCTGGGTCCCACAAAATGAACGGTATTTTACCCACTACCTTACCAGTTGCCATAAATCTGGGACTCCACCATTTTCTGGCTTTATCATCGTCACATGCAGCTGTTGTTATCAGCATTATAAACACTGACTACACCACATCACGTTTCACTTGACTCTCATTTTTATGGGTTACTGAAATTAGTTCTTTGTTCAGTAACTGATCCTATAAAGACAGGGAAGTCGTTCTCTTCACCCATGCCAACAGCAGTCACGGGGTAGGTTTAGACCGCTGTTTGTCTGTGTGTCTGTCTGTTTTTCCACCAAACTTGACACGAAAATGTCCCACCATGCGCCCTGGAAACCCACTTGTTTTGGGGTCATGAGCATTATCATATAAACATTGCTGGCGCGGGTCGTTGCACTCTCATGAATGCTGGCTTCTTCTCATTGTATCTGCACTCTGACGCCAGTATCTACACTGCGAAAACATTAACAGAATAGAACAGAATTGAAAGAGAGTCGACGAAAAACAACACACATTTTGTTTAACGTCGTCCTTTCCATAAGCCGGCACCAGAAAGTTAACCCATTCTGGATTTTAATGAAGCATGAAATGATGGAGAGGCAGTGACACCAGCTCGACCATATGCAAAATCCTCTGAACTCCACTCAATACAGATAACCACGCTAGCACATCATCATTCAATGTTCCATCGGCTGGGTGCTCTTACTGGTACCCAACCGACAGTGTCAAAGCACCGTCAACCTCATTCTGGCACCAGTTCCTCCATTTCTGACTCACCGATTTCTTCACCTATCACTTCTTCCTCTTTTGATTCACCACTCCGCTCATCCATAACTCCCTCTCTCTTTCACTCCCCCCTTAAAACCTACCTGTTTCACAAATCCTACCCCCTGCAGTTTCTTTCACTTCCTCCTCCCAGACTGCCTTAACTGACTATTGCCCGGACCGTTTCTTCTGAGCTACTCGGTTTTTGTTTTTAGCTTTTCCTGATTTTTTCATTTCTGTGCTATGCGCCAGATTAAGCTGGCCACTGCATCAGCTTTTGACCACACGCAAATATATCGTATCAAATTGTATTGTAACTGAATGTTCATGTGATGATTCGTTAACTACTAGCTTCAAGAATGAGAACGTTACTCAACAAAGCCGTTGCTACTTTTCTACAGCCTTCGGCAGAGCACTGATAATTGACAAACAGACATGGGCAGAACCAGAAACACACAAAAATATTGTTCAAAGACACAAACATACAGTAGTAGCAGATATACCTGGAAAGAATTGGACGTTTTGTAGATGGAACTGTCAAATAACTTGTTCCAGTCGGTATCCGCACCAGCTGCATGCAACATCACATTACAATTGGCTTATGTTCAAGTTTTCTCACTACTGTGAGAATTATAATGCCACATGTCAGGTAACTCGTGACTGATGTGAAAGTTAATAAATTAGCTCCATACGGGACTGACGAGTCGACTCCTACTTACTGCCAACTTCAGTCACGTTACACAAAACCTAGGACAAAAAAATCTGGCCCCGATAAGCTTTAGGTATTGTGCCATAATTTAAGAATCCGTGGTCATTTGCCAGCCCCAATTGTAAATGGGGGAGGAGATAGCTTTAAAAATGGCCGAATTTCCGACTTTCAAGGGCTCGTGACCTTGACCTTGGATCGGGTCATACTGCATACCTTCGTGCATCATTCATCGACCTCTACCTATATATCAAATTTCATTGAAATAGACGAAACTCTTTTGTGGACGGACGAACATACGGACAGACGGACGGACATTTGAGACCCACTTTATTAGGTCGACTCGGAGTCGACCTAAAAATACAGACATAATAAAACAGAAGCAAAAAGATATGCAGTGAAGCCAATATTGTGGAAGTTGAAGAGAGCCATAAGAGATTAGAATTTTGCATAACTAGTGGCTGATCATAAGAATGAGGCTTCTGAGACGTAAACTATAAAAAGAACCACATCAGCAATGTTTTTTGCCTCGTGACCTTGACCTTTCGACTCCAAAATAAATGGGTTTCTAGGACTCATGGTGGAACATTTCTGTCAAGTTTGGTGACCCTAGCTGCACTGTGCGGAAAAACAGACAACAAACAAATGCCGCTGAAATATCTATCAAAGTGACCATCGTCGTCGTGGATAATCATGGCTGAAGCTGGCTGTGCAACTGTATGGATAAACAAAAGGACCGCATCATAAGACATAACAATGATGAAAAGGCGGCAAACACCATTGAACAGAAATGAGTGTTAAGTGGAAAAACAGCCATTAACATGTGTGTGGTAATTTAAGGGTTCTGTACAATAACCTGATAACTCGAGTTATCATGTGCTTGCATATAACAAGCACAAATGTACTCATTGCATTCAAATCCATCATATAGCAAACAATGATAAACATGGCCTTTAAGGTAGAAGTATACCGTCAATATTAAATTTTAATAGGAAATCATTCTTTGGGGCAAGATAATTGCAAAAAATGAAAAATATGATAATAACGGTAAATTTAGATTGAATAAGTCGCAATAAGGTAGTACGCAAGTAGATTCTTAATGGCACCATCAACACAAAGTAGGCTATTCGGTGCCAGTACAAGTTTAAACCAATATGATAAAGTAATTTAAAACAAAAAAGTAACAACAAATATAAGGTAAACCAAATAGTGAATACGAAGAATTGTGTTAAAAAAAAGAAACACTGGGTTGATTAAAAGGTTATTAAGATGGCTCGGTAAAAGCCGCTCTCCTTGGCAAAATCAAGGATGCAGCGTGCATCGACATTGGAGAACAGCTCTTTCAACGTAGCACTGCTAAAATATTTATGGCATATAACTGCGGTACTTGGACATTCTAAAAGCATATGTTTAACCGTCAAATGACGCTTGCAGTGATCACAGACGGGTTGACTCTCTCTCGACATAAGATACGAGTGAGTCACTCGACTGTGACCGATTCTTAGCCGAGTGATGACTGTTTCGTCACGACGGCATAATGATGTATGCGGTTTGTTTTTGCCAAGTACTGGTTTGATTGAAAACAGTTTATTTGTCGGGGTGCTGTCCCAT
>Ga0209363_1002176_pt1 | contig 10128 bp, 3 predicted proteins | sample WorMetexBAHAMAS3_FD_187385 | JGI IMG/M metagenome (GOLD analysis project Ga0209363, IMG submission 187385) | Marine gutless worms symbiont microbial communities from Max Planck institute for Marine Microbiology, Germany - Inanidrilus exumae... | ecosystem: Host-associated > Annelida > Digestive... | reverse complement strand
ATCTATGAATGTGCACAACACACAACTAGGTTTAATTTGACGAAAGAAGCAAAAACAACGACCATAAGAACTGATGCATTCGCTTAGCCGGCCGCTATGCAGCTAACAGAGTAAGTTTGTACAACAAGTTCGTCCGTCTTCGGGTACGGACGTTTATCCACACATGCCGATCCTACGCGTGGCCAGCGTGTTGGACGAATTGGCTAGCGCATGGGCCACGCGTATGATCAAGCCCCAATATGAATTTTGCACCTACATACATCCCTGTTGGACTTCTGGGGAGCAAAGTTCCCCAAAATAGGAGATTCCGTGCCCAGGACGCTGATGAACCACCGTGCAAAATTTGATGCCGCTAGCTTTATCCTCGGCAAAGAAATTCGTAACCGTACAAACACACAAATTCACAAAAAATAACAAACACAAACAAACAAACAGTAAACGACATATCCATACCTTGCCTATCGGCATGTGTGGATAATAACCAGCGGCACACAACGAAAGTCAAATCTCTATGCAGCAAGTGACAGTTTGAAACAGGTCGGCAGTAACGCCAGTGGGAAGCTAAGCTCCATCAGTTCAACTGAGAGCATAGCATTCAACTACATATCCGACTAGCTGGTGGTGTCAAATAGGATTTCTCTCTCATTCTGCCTACATACACGAAACACACGGAACAAAAAAACACGATAAAATGCCGACATTTCCGCGAGAGTACGGAAATACACAAAATGGAACACGTTAAAACAAGTCACAGAGACAACATCAAGAACAGCGACTAATGCAGCATACATAACTGTACATGTGCAAAATGGATAGTGCTTGAATTGTGAAGGTTTAATAGCTCCAACCTCCCCATCTGTTTATCCAACAAGACAGTAACTCGGGGGTAATAGGATGCCAAAGAAATATGTTATTTCTCGGCGGAAGACAGGCAAGCTTTACAAAACTGCACCAACGCTTCATCCCAGTAATTTTTCTAACCGAGTCGTTTACGTCTCACACAACAAAAAACAGGACATTTCATTAACGTTTTCCCAGCCAATCACGTAGCATGAAAATAAACAACTTAAACCTAACATGATAAAAGCAGATGTACATCAGACATGCAGCAATAAACCAAAACATGATGTAACTGCAACACAAAACAAAAAACTAAAACCAGGTTTAGTCGCCTTGTACGCCTTTGTATGGAAACAGATTACGGTAAGCCTATTCTTATAGACCCAGGGGGCCCACATGGGACCCAGCAACTGTTCACAGTTTAAACACTGGCGGCCGCACGTTCCACGTCACACTAATATCTCCTATATAATAATACCCTGCAGTACATTGTCTCTATATACAAGACAGCACAGCACAGGATGTCAGCACAGTATGTATGTACACAGTCACATATGTCAGCAATAACAATCCCAGTTAAACAATACGACGCATGCTTCTATCCACATCTGATTAGAGTAATCACACCTACGGCATACTGTATGCCTTTGTGGACAAGGTACATCCAACTGACATGATAACCAATATAGACAACTCATTGAGAAGTTTAGATTTTGCTTCACCAGTTGTACTGGATTCGGCCCACACCACATTCATCGCGTGCAATAATCACTGTGCAATTGTTATAACAAGAAGTAGCATTTTCATGAAATTAGCCAGTAAATCAAATTATTCCGCACGTAAAGTGATGTACATTTGCTACTGCACCCTTAAGATATATTCACACTGCCACTTATAACGGTGCAAAACAAATGCAATAACAAAGCAACCCATCCAACAGTCCCGACAACCCAGTGAACTGGTACCAGAAAAATATTAATTAATTAACTCACTCACTATCTCTGTTCAACGTGCATACTATAAAGTAACTTTGATGAATGTCCTCCATTTATTACAGTCCACAGGACTCTTCTTATTTAATTGCCGGGTCTAAACCTCCTCTCTCCTAGTTTACTTTGGTCTACGTCTAGGTCTTCAATCGTCCTCTTTACAATCCATGCATTTTCAGCCAGACATTCTCAATGCACCAAGACTGTCAATTTATCAGAGGTGACTCCCATAGTTCAGTATGACGTGTCAGCCATGGTGTGATGTACCTTGTTTTAGTCCGACCACCACCACCCGACAAACAACCAGATGTAATCACATCGACGAAACTGAATGTAAGTTGACTCCAGTGCAACCAATGTACAGCACTCTCACAAAAATAACATAAACGTTTCTCCACTAACCAACTGACAGAAAACCAAGGCACGAACACCGTACCAATCAGTCACTAGTGTAAAAACGATTTACGAGTAAGTGCACAGTATGGGACAGACATACAACAATGTACAGTTAGCGACGTAAATAGACAAATCTCGTACAGCGTAAAATGTTTACTTACAGTATCAAATACAGTTAAAAACAGTTGCTAAATGCAGCACTGCTGAAGACAGAAGTATACAACTAGCATGAACAAGTGCAAGACGGTAAAACTAAAACAACACAGATGATAAGGCAGAGAGCTGGTTCAATAAATGCATGTGAAAGAAATGAGTTGAGTAAATTAGTGTCACATTAGCAGGGTTCGTAAGGCAGCTAAAACTAGGACTTTCAGGGACCTAATTATGTCATTCAAGGATTGAAATTGTTGACAAAAAATACAAGCATTATCACAAGACCCACTGTACACACAAGTACACATCAACCTTGTGCAGTCGACATGTTTACACAGACAGACAATGTCCTTTCACGATCCTACGTAATTAATCCAGTGCTCACTGGGGCATCAGATGACAGCAATGAAGCTTGCAGTGAGCAACTATCATTAGCAACTGCCATTTTCACGGACTGCAGCCTACAATTCAATAACTTTTAAGTACTTTCAGAAGCCCTCCTGAACTTTTAAAACTGAACTAAATTATTTTCAAAGATTTCTCAAGCATGCTATAAACCCTGCATGAAGTACGTAGTGGCACAAGAAAATCCGCATATAAACTATTGCAATGAACTAATCACAGTTTAAAAACAATTGACCTACTTAAAGTAAGTAAGTAAGTAAGTAAATGCACAGTTTAACATCCCGCTGTAAGATCATTTTAGAGACGAGTCTTTCTATAAAATTAATAGCAATGGTAAGAGTTACTTTTCTAAAAAGCACGTTTCAAAAAAATAAGTGTAATTATTACTGAGACACAAACTCAGCCAATATAAAAGCAGATCGAGTCCCCAAAATACACTGTCGAGCATTGAACAGCATTAGTCGTGAAGTGTAACCAGCCGACTACTGAGAATTATGTTAGCAAAGGCGTTTTAACACTACGATGAGACACGCCATGTCATAACCTACAGCAACGTTCATCGGTTCACCTGCCGTTATTATCACACTGCTGATGTATTCACCTGAGCTACTGACTCTGGAAAGATTACGAATGTTTTATTATGAACTGATGAGACAGATTACGTGATTACTTTGAACATGTGTACATGAACATGGACTCACTGACGACTGAAGACAGTTAGCAACAGCTCCGTTTTTCTCTTACCAGGAAATCTTTTATCTACAGAAACCTATATTCAAATAAGTGAGAACTGATTACCATGTGTTCTACATGTTCGTGAGGATGGGGCACACAATGTGTATAACGGGCGGCTTAGCACTGTTAACTACAGCTTTATATAAGCATTTTAAGTACTTGTGTTTGAATTTGTATGCATATTTGTATTTGTGTTTACTATTAAAACATTTTTATTAGTTGTATTACGTATCTAACTTTTCAGTACTGTATGCAACACAGATGCGTCTGACGTTTGTGCAATAAAGATTACTTACTTACTTACCATCACACAAGGCTCAGTTGGTTCATCAGGTTCTACCCATGTTAGGAAGTTCTTCACAAACAACCAAGGGACGCGTTTTTCACGGTGTGCTTGGTTGCTCTTACCACACAACAACAAACATAAAAACGCATCCTTTAAGATGCTTTTCTTAACAAACTAGAATAGAACCCGGGTGACAGTGAAAAGCTGAGCTGGTGTCTTTATGCATAAGATCATGTGCTGCAGCACAGCAGTGACTTGTACTGTTCAAGGCACTATAAGACAGTATGTTCTGATGAAAAACTAACCGTCACCAAATGTCAGTACACAAAAATACTGGACAGATTGTCTCGTAAGGCACGGCGCATGCATTAACAAACAGCTGCTTTCTGTGGGACTCTTTGAAAACAAACAATAAAAACAAACAACGTAGCGCTTGCAACATTTGCACGAAATCCGCATCACATCGTGCGACACCAGAAAGCGACAGCAACAAAGACGCTGGACAGAAATTCTGCCGCTGTTGCAAACAAGTGCACAAAACATTCTTAGTAAGACTCAAAATAATGGATTAGCATGTTTTAAACAATAACAACAATAAACTTCTACAGCTAATAGCTGTGACATGCCGATAACATCCATGCTTTAAAAACATATACATATACCTGTAGTAGATAACAATGCCATAAACTAGACCATTTAGATGGCCTGCAATCTGCCAATGCTGGAGTGTTGTTGAATAACCAATGTGCACCATAGAACATGTTCAGGCTGGCTTTATCATTCACCTCAACTTTAGTTCTAGACTGAAGTTTTAAACCGAAGCTTTAACCAGACCCAGAAGACCAGTTTTAAACCAATGTTGCGATTAGCTTTGGTTTTAGACCAATTTGCATTGTCACTGCCTTTGCAGACTGATTAGGTTTTGAACCCAAGTTCTGCTTTAAAAACAATTTAAAACTGAAGTTTAAGTGAAAGCTAAAGTCAACGAATGTTCTAGCTACTTTATCACAACTACAGCTTCAATGCACAGCAAAGCAACTAACAGGACAGCCTCAGCCACCAAAGACGTCATGATATGGAAAGAATTAGATCGTGCTAAGCAACAAGGCACTGTGGTGATGTTATCAGTAACGTCTTCCATCCTCTCAGAGACCTAATGACATAACCCAGACCACCAGTACAGGAACATGTCCTTGGAACTCCAACTGACATAAGGCAATGCTCCAAGAACTGTCCAAACCTTGTAGCGCGGTTCATATCAAGAGGTCGCCTACTAAAAACGGCACATTTCTTACTTTTTCCAACAGAAACAATAACCATAAATATGAAAAAAAACAGATTTCGACGCCGGCTGACCAGAAATCTTGTCAGAACTGCAAACAATGACACCGCAATATTACAGCACTTGGGTGGTCTGTTCCCACTGTGAGAACTGGAAATCTCTATCGACACACAGCGATGGCGACACTCAAGATAATTAGCAGTCCGTGGTCAAACTAGTAGAGGATGCGAACAATGAGTTGATGATCTGTGGCGGTTTTCGTTTTACTTATGTAGCACGGAGATGGTCTAAGTCGGCTGGGCTGAGTACGACAAGCCAGCCGCTGAAGACGGTGAAGGCACCAGTGCGTCGTGGTGGTCGATGCTCGGCGACTGCTCCACCGTCGTCGGGGTCCCACGGTCGACCGCCGCCGGCGACATGGACGACTCGTCCGTCACCGACCCGGCGTCGCTCGACCGCGGCCGGGGCGGCGACTGCGGGTCCGCGGCGGTCACCGGGAGGTCGGACGCGGTCGGGTGAGCCAGCCGGGTGTGACGGTCGAGCGACGACAGCTGGCCGAACGGAACGTCGCAGAAGCGACACCGGTACGCGCCGCCGGTACGGTCGTAGACGGGGCCGACACGCCCGCTGCCGCCATGTGTCTTCATGTGTCGTGTCAGCTTGCTCGACTGGGCACATGCGTACGCACAGACGGCACAGCGGTATGGTTTCTCGCCCGTGTGCGAGCGACGATGCACGGTCAGGTTGCTGCAGTTCTTGAACACCTTGCCGCAGTACTCGCACGTGTCGTTACGACGTCGACCGGCCTCGCCGCCGCGGCGCACCTGCTGCGGCGGGCTCGTCGCCGGCGGACCACCCACGTCGACGGCGGCCGTCTCGCCAGCCACCAGGCCCGGGTAGACGGCACTGCCGGTCGCTAGGGCCGGGGCCGACCACGGCATCAGCGGCGACCGGTGAGCGTAGGCGGCAAGTCCCGGCGGAAAGAACACGGCCCCTGGAGTCTTGGGCTGCTGATGCTGGAACGCCTTGTGCAGCACATCCGAGGATGCGTCGTCGCTCATGGATCGGTCTGGATCGCGCTTCACGAGGCACATCCGCTTCAACGCGTCTCCGCTGTCTGGCCGAGGCTGGGTCAAGCTCACCTCGCTCGAGGTCGACCTGACCCCCGGCTTGGACAGGTCCGTCGGTTCGCTGTGTTCTGACGACGTGGACCGTGGCCGGGTCCAGTGTCGAGCCGCGACCTCGCCGTCCACGTGACTGTCCAGCTCGTCGTCCGTGTCCCGCTCTCGCTTCATCGAATCCAGTCCGTCGAGCGCCGGTGGAAACTGGAATCGCGACGGCGCGGAGTCGTTGTATCCGAGCAGGCGGAAGACGGACGTGGCGTTGGCGTGCGACTCGTTCCAGTGCTGGATCAGACTGGTCGTGTCCGCCAGCTGTTTGTTACAGACGTGGCACCATCTCGTCGAACCGGTCAGCAGCGAGCTGGGACTCATGCCGGCACAGCAGTGTGCCAGCTGGCGTAGTCGCTCGGCGCATGAGTCAGCCGGCGGCAGGGTCGCCGCGTCCATGCCGCGGACCCCTCGGGAATGGTCGGTGGGCGACGGCGGCACGACGACGGCGCGCTGGGCCAGGTCGCCGGGCGCGTGGGAGGCGGCCGGGGGCGAGTAGACCTCACGGCCGGGACTCAGCGTCGACGAGCTGGCGGAGTCGACGGCCGCGTCTGGACGGGATGTTTCCACGTCGTCGTCGTCCACGTGGCACGTGGTCGAACTGTCGTCAGCGTAGACGCGCAGTCCGTGGACAGACTGGACATGGTTGATCAGTGGCCACGGCGAGTCGAACTGCCGTCGGCAGGAAGCACACGACATCACCGACCACCGACCTACCACAGACCACGTCACATGTACCAACTTCAAAGATGGACTTTTACACCCCAGCGTCCACGTAGATGTCTTCATCGCGGCCTGCCCTGCTGTGGCCTTCACCTGTGACCTCCAGAATGTAGATGGCGAAGCAGTGTCGTGCCATTATTGAGGACTGAATGATCCCTTTTGCTGCGTGCACCGCAGCAGAGATTTCGAATGCTTTTCAGTGGACCGGACAACTCCGAACTGCTTCACTATCTGCCGTGTTAAACTGTGTATTTACTTACTTATTCACTTTAGTAGGTCTGTTGTTTTTAAACTGTGACAAGTTTAATGCTTGTCATTTATATACCGAATAAGTTGAAATAAGTCTTTAGGCCGCTTCGCAGCAATAGCTAGATATGGCCTATTGCTAGAGACGTAGTATTCTGTCTGTCTGTCTGTCTGTATGTCTGTCTGTCTGTTGATCACGTTCGTGAGCCCTGCAAAAACGGCTCAGCCGATCGAGATGCCCCACTGGACGGCAGACTCGGGTGGGTCAAGGAACCAGGCATTAGATAGGGATCCAAATCCCTATACAAGAAGGTGCCATTTTAGTGGATTGTCCGGTACACTGAAAAGCACTGGGAGTTTTTGCTCCGGTGTACGCAGCAAAATTCAATCCTCAGTAACGGAACGACATATGTGGCCTTTTATTAAAATTCCGTGACCACTTGTATATCATTCACGTAACCAGCTCAGAAACATAGCTGTTAAGAATTTTAGCCACTGAAAGAGTTTCAAAAATAATGGAATGCAATGTAAATGTCAATTTGTATAAGGCATCGCTGCAATACACGTCCAATGCGCTGTAGGCCTGTGTCCTAATAGAGTCTTCAGTAAACGCCTGAAACTGTCAATGCTGTAATCAGACGCTCGGAGGTCTAGTAGTCCGGAACAGACTGCCAGACGGACAGATCAGCCGCAGCTAAATCCCACCGGCTAATATAGTGTTGGGTCTTTCACGTGAATCGGAGCATTTTCGAAGATACTCATTAGCCGACACTCTTTCAGCCCATCGGCCTAATATTAGCGCATAATGATCATTGTTCAACAAAACTAGGTTGTGGCTACGTCGCACGTAATCAACAGCCTACAATGATTAGTAAACCAACAATAAGTCCTCTATGCCTGAAGGTCAAATAATGCAATTTTCTAGAACCAATACGTTTCCTTGACCTTTCCCTCACTTCCTGTATTTTTTTATCAATTCCTGATTTTTCTCTAGGTCTCCCAGTAATCAGCCTGCAGACAGTGGTTAATGACGTGGCGAAGTACGGCCCGTGTTCATGACATGATGTTTAACGGACTGACCGGCACAAGTGGACGATGATGACCGGTGATTGACACAGTCCTCCACATCTCCGTTCAGTCTCTTGTCAGACGCTGCAGCTTCGTCCCCGGGCAGTGATGAGTCACAGACGAGACGAGCGCACGGAGATGGATCATCCAGGCCGGCCGTCCGGCCCGGTCCAGTCGCCACTCCGTCCTGGTCGTCAGCGTCAGCCGGGGGCGAGGACGTGACGCAGCGCTCAGCGCCCCCGTGAGACACTTTGTGACGGATGAAGCGCACGATGTCCGACAGCGGGAACTCCTCCAGACACTCGCCGCACGTTAACAGATCCTCCAGCTCACCGCCGCCGCCCCCGCCGCTACCACATTCTACCATCACCACACGTCATCCAGACACGTAACAATCAGTGTACTATATGTCACAGTCACACAGGCAGACACACACACACAAACCGTACGATAAACCGAACCGTTACTGTGGTCGGCAATAATCGGTCAATATTTGTCCAAGAGAGGGTAAGAGTAAAGTGGTACATTTTTCATTCAAGTGGCCATGATGGCCCGGTTTTCTTGCCCTCGCACTTATTGCAACAGTCATATACACAAACATCATTTTGTAATTGTTTATTGTAATGCTGGTGCCAGAACCAGCGCTTCACATTACGACCGATATATATGGCTGACAGTGACAGTACCCTGGAACGCGGCAATACACTGCAGACATCGGTCAGTAAACACGAGACGAGGCGATGACAGACTGTCAGCAAACAGACACGGCCAAGGCGACTAGAACCAGTTACCCACGGTCATCCGGCAGCACAGAGAGCCTGGCCGCGATGGCCGCCGGCCAAGTCTGCCGTCCGCGGCGCCATACTGTGATGACCTAGGAAATAACAATCGACTCGACACAACGGCGCTTTCACGTTTGTTGGCGACGACCGAAAATGACAATCGTTATTCGCATACAAGATGCAGCAACCAGATAAAACAGATTCAGGTACACAAAATAAGGTAACAACACAAATTTTACGCAAACTAAAACTAATAAAAACAGCACAATAATATACATCCAATAGGCTAGTCGTGGAGCTCGCACTTAAGACTAAGATATACCCCTATCAAAATTCAAGTGTATGTACGATAGCATTAGACGATGGCACAAATGCCGACTAGAAAATGACGGACCTTATGCGAGTATTGCGATAATAAAAAACAGCAATATTACAAAAACCGCTCTGAGGGCACCAGACTTAACTAGCATGATTATATGTCTTGAGAAGTTATCTTGTCAATCGGTCCGTGACTTCCTGTCATGTATTTTCAGCGTCCCCGTCTGCTGATCTGCCACACAGTCAGTTGTTAAATAAAACCAATGATTGTTTCATCCTGTGACCTTGAACTATGACCTATATAACCTGATCTTCCAACATGAGGTAGACGTTCAAGGTGAAATGTCACGCCAGATATCCAAGTGAACGGTCATTTCGTTTTAAAGTTACTGTCTGGAAACACACACACAGTAAACCGACAGCTCTACACGGACCACTAAACTGTCGATGAAAGTCTGCAAATTTAATGACAAATGTAAACAAGTGTCCAAACTCCAAACTAATTTGGCAAAAGGCCGCATCGCCCTCTTGTCACACCTCACGGCGGCGAATGCATTCATCTGCCGCGTGCGCTGGACAGGCTCATTCGCCCGTGGCGGCGGCAGGCGAACAATACGCAATGCATTCACGCCTAGGTAGATTACAATGGGCCGGCACATGTCCCCTTCAAAAGTACCCCTTCGCATGGGGGATCTGGACCCCATCAAATACATGGTTCCTTGGACCCACGTAAGTC
>Ga0209363_1002175_pt1 | contig 10129 bp, 9 predicted proteins | sample WorMetexBAHAMAS3_FD_187385 | JGI IMG/M metagenome (GOLD analysis project Ga0209363, IMG submission 187385) | Marine gutless worms symbiont microbial communities from Max Planck institute for Marine Microbiology, Germany - Inanidrilus exumae... | ecosystem: Host-associated > Annelida > Digestive... | reverse complement strand
GCTGATTTCCTGCGCCATAATTTTCCTCACATGAAATCAGCACACAATAAATTCATTTTCTGGCAATTGTGCAATCGTTAATTATCACTACAATTATAGTTATTCAGTTATCAAGCAACAGTCTCCAATGTCAAAATATTGTCAGTAGTATCCTGTAACTAATCGCCGAAGCGACCGAAAGCACAGCACCCGGTCCGTATTAGCGTCGTGTAATCATGTTCGGTCGTCATTATCAGCAGAAGAACGAGCAGCTATCAGGTTAATTTACCACGAGAAACCCGCAACAATATTTCCCTTTCCCGCGGTAATCCCTCAACAACATTTCTTTCACCCGCAGGTTCCTTCAATATTTATTTCCTTTCCCGCGTGTAACCCTCACATTTTGTTCCCTTAACCGCGGGATTTCCCGCGGAAAACCGCGGGAAAATTTCTATGAAGGTCTCTAGTGCACGCGCACAAGACGCAGTAGTCTGGATGGATGTCACTATAACATGTTTTTCTCATATTTTAATTACAGTACCATAAGACGAGAATGGTAGGGCAAAATGAATGGTTGGCCCGACCTATCTGTTATTTGGTTAGGCAAGAGCCCTACCTGCCCATTATGTTTCCGTGCCCTTGCACGTACAGGTTTTTTATTTCTAAAAACATCAGGTTAGTTATCGTTATGTATGATCAGTGGTATTATTGTTAATGCTGTCTCCAGCATTTTTTAACAAACACATTTTGTTATATTTTGTGTGTGTATTTAGTTATATTTATTGTCAGAGATAAAAAGTATTCCATCATGTCACACACACACACACAGTCACACGCGCACGTTTATCGAGCTAAACCATGACAAGGAAGTAAACTCATCAAGCTGACAGCCGCTGACGTGCAAACTAACAGATTGCAGGACTGAGGAGCGGCCGTTTTGATGGCAATAGGAGGTGCTGCGTCAGCGAGTGTGTGCTGATGTGATGGCTGGATGTGTGTAGTTACAAGGATCAACTGTAGTCCACAGTGTGATGATCGCTGTTACGGCACTCAAGCGAACCAGTGCTGTCACCCGGAGTGTGCTGGCGGCTGTGACGGACCGACAAAGAACGACTGCTGGGTTTGTGTTGTGTTGACTTGTTCACTGAAGAAATCTAACTGATGGTTCGCCGCATGATGCATATGCATAGCACAGTGTGTGACACGGTGATATGCACGTCTATGACTCTTGTGTATCGTGTCAAGCCATCTGTACCCATCTATACCAATCAATCAGACAATCAATACTGAATTGTAACACGAGGAGCAGTTTATGTACACCAATCGTGAAGTAGATATCTTTAGTAAGTCTCATCCAGTGAGGATATTACATGGAAACGGAGTGAAAAAACAATACGTCCATGCAAGCACGCAGTTATAATATCAAACAGACTTTGGAATATACAGGCATTATGTATGTAGTTTGTATAAACACTAATGGAAACTTACTGATATAGATATTGATACTTTATCAGAATCAGCTTCAAGCAACAGACATGCCAGATTATACTACGAAACGGAATATCACATAGTGTAACTGTAATGTACGAACAGTAACATAAAACATGAAGGACAGATGATAACTACGTTCATATAAACGCATCCAAAACACAAAATTATATACCTAATCTAATTGCGATGTTTCGTTCGCCAACGGCGAACTTCATCAGGCATGTGGTCACGTGACATTGCTGATGAACACGTGACCAAAATACGGTCATAGGTCGTAGGTAGGCCGTAGGCTCACCCATCTCTGTTCATGCAGTTGACCTCCCTGCGTATGTGGATAGATTCTCTGAGCTGTCGTGTCTTTCGTCTCGGTCTAGGATTTTGGCACCGGCGTGGTTTTCTTTTGCCACATGATCTGTTGTGGCTGACTTGTAATGAACGTCTAAAAACAGATAGTATAACGATTTAAGCATGGTTTATGGCATGAGATCACGCCCAGCTCAACGCCGTCGGTGCCATTTCAAGTGACTTGAGCGACTATGTTTTTGGGACTTCTTTTTGTCTTTCGTATGGGTGAAGTGAAAGTTGGCACTGACAGAGATTGATTTAGGCTACTTGGCAACTAATGGTGTAGGGACCATGGTCAGTCATTTCAATCTACCGCATTGTATCGTATTGTAAGAGAAGATGCTAGAGTTACCTACACTCTATGTAGAAAATGCAAACCTTCTCATCAGTTTAAGAAATGAGATGTTCTTTTACTTTTAGTTAATTTTACGTTTTTGCATTTTGATTTTGTGATGCCTGGCCGTTCAGTTTCCGGTATGTCAAACACTAAACTAACTGATGAACATTGAATCAGCCTATGATGTATGATAGACTGCCGTAAACGACTGTCACCTGGACTGTTTCTTCTGAGCTACTCGGTTTTGTTTTTAGTTTTTTCTTATTTTTGTTTTTTGGTTCCGTGCACTTTAGATCAAGCTGGCCCTTCCGTTTCTACTGAGCTACTGGGTTTTTGCAAAATGCAACTATGGATCATGGGAGTAAAAATCCATCATTTACAAACATAACTCAACAACTGCATAGATGACGGTATGGTATATCTATGAAGTGAAGAGAGTGTGATATGCTTTGTGTTTTGAACGTGATGCAGGCGTGTAAGAATTTCATAAATGATGGAAAGTGTGTGGCATTTTGTCCATTGGAAGACATTTACGACCCAAGAACCTTCCGCAAAGTTCCTAATGTCAACGCCAAGTATTCATATGGCACCCTTTGTGTTGAGAAATGTCCAGGTATGCCTCTGTCATTTTCATTATCTTATGACATTTTACACGTGTATGTCATAACAATGCAACTGGGATAGTACACTTCTCCCCGGTGCCGCCGCCTGGCTAACTCAACAAAACATAATGTTGTCTTTGACTCTGCCCTATTGGCATCATTATGTGAAAACATGGTGTCATCCACTAGACTGGAAGTACATGACATATTGCATTGTCGTCAGAGGAGGCACTTCTACAGTTGGCACATTGAGTTAAAGTTTTACATCCCACCCGACACAAAATAGGTCATTTCGGAGACGTTCTTCTCAACCACATGCAGAAAAATTCGTGAAGTTTTGACATGTGGTTTTGAGTTTTGAAATGTACGATCAGACAGACAGAGAGACAGACAGACACGCTGATTGCAGTGCTTTACACCCCTATTGGGGGTAAAGTAATTAGTAAAAGAAACTTGGATTAACAAAGTCTTATTCTCACGTAATGCAAGTTCTTATGTTATATTGCCTGTGCAAAACAATTCTGTTTTTCCTTCTGTCTGTCTATATGTTACTAGATTCTTCACAAAGTTTGGATGATTTTTGTGAAATTTTGGAAAGTCGGGGTTTATTTTGATACATGGAACACTGCACCTTTTTATTTTTGCTACGTGAGCAGAGTCGAAAGTTGTCGAGTTATGTTAGAATATGAAAACTGTAGTGACTTGCAAATGATCTTCGAGGCCAGTGAATGTCCAAAACATTTGAATTTTATGGGATTTTAAGGTGCTTTGTGAGCCTAGCAGACTTGGCTGGTTTACAGACTGATGCTTCCGTCTGCAGGACCTCATTATATTACAGGGCATTTCAGTTACCAACTCTGGATATTCAAAAATGAGGCCTCTTTTCATGTCTCACCATAATTCAAGACCTTGCGTGCAGCAAGCTGCTGTTAAAGATACACCAAGCATCATACTTTATTTACAGCATTAGGTAATTAAAAATGTGTCATGTCTTTACATGACAGTCTTTATTTAAATCGTCAACGTAAAAATCAGAAATCATGAAGTTTATTTGCCAAGAATGCAGCACAGTACAGTAGAATACAATAAAATACAATACAATATCACACACAAAAAATTGGAAAAAAGATAAAAAGGGAGTTAAAAGAAATGGAAATGCATGAATAGTGTTTTAATGTTTCTTGCTTTTTCATAGCAGTATAAATTGCCTTTCGTGAATGTTGCGTGGTGAAGTGACTGATAATAAACCTGTTCTTACCTGTGCTGGTGAAAAATGATTGTCATTGCAGGTCATCTGATTGCTGATCGTGGTGCTTGTGTCACTGACTGCGGCGCTGGTCGTCGCGCGAATTCTGATGGTAAATGTGTTCCGTGTGACGGTCCGTGTCCTAAAAGTAAGCTTTTTCAGACTGTGTAAATTATTTCTGGAACATTGTAGTGTTGCGTGCACAGGGCGACAGTCATTCCAGGACAACGTCGAAGCATTGGCAGGAGTTGATGCACTTACGGTAGAAATGTTGCAAGCAGGATGAAAGAGAGTGGGAGGTATGAATGAGCAGAGTGGTGAATCAGAATAGTATTAGTGGACTTGTTAAAAGGCAGATGAAAATGGAGTTTGTTTATTATTCATCCCCATCGTAGGACCCCTGATGGTGAATAACGCAAGAGAAACAAGGTGTCGCCCTAACGGGACGCAACACTACTGGCCCGCCGCCGCGTGCTGTTCTCTGGTGAGTTACGTTGCATATGCGCTAGTGTTACAGACGACGACAGTCGACGACAGACGGCGACAGGCTCCAGCGACCGTTACTAGCTTGCTTCCCCTACACTTTGTGTAGGCGGGCCAGTAAAATAAAAGGTGGCAGTGAGGGTGTGAAGGGGTGGGTCGAAGAGGGGCGTTAGATGTGGGGAGAAAGATCGAGTTGGAGGAGGAGAGAGGAGAATGAAGGATCGAGGGAGGAGAGATACGAAGGGCAGAGGCGTAATCACGGAAGGGGGATGAGAGAGTAAGACAGAGAAAGGGGCTGAGGAAGTTTGAAGCAGAACTGCACGCAGACAGCTAGCGCACGCCAGTTCTTAATCCAGTTGTGTCAAGTTGCTTTTCAAATTGAAGCTGAAATTTAAGTACAATTGTGTATATTTATTATGTTGTTTCGTGATTTTTCAGAGATGAGTGATAATGCTGATGTTGTGTAATATAGAGTGTCCAGGAACTGGTCTGAAAAATTTCATCAGTCCTCATAACATCAAGAGTTTTATTGGCTGCACAGTCATTCAGGGAGAAATCCGTATTCTGCCGACCACATTCTATGGGTTAGCATCATTGTTGTTTTGATCAGTGTTTATGTGTGATAATTTCAAACAGTGGTTGTGGCACCTTATTAGGCATATTTCACTCACAAATCTTTGGAAGATTATTACTTCATACTCAGAGGTGTGCAACATATTACGATCAGCTTGTCTGTTTCTTTCTATCTGTCCGCTCACATATTGTATTTTTATTTATTTTTCACAACTACCATATTTTCATGGTGAAATAAAGGTTTTCATATCTCAAAAACCACCTGTCCAAACTTCGCAATTTTTATATGTTCATTGTTGCTGTGGCTCAGTCTTCCTCTGACAACAATGCAATTCGTTGTTCTTCCATTTTTTTGTGAATGGCGTATTGTCTTCACGTAAGAGGCATACAGATAACTAGTCATAATAGTAACGGAGTTTGGCTGTGGAGGTGAACCATGTATAATGTATTTTTGAATGCGCACGGGGGCGCAGTTTGCTAGCGTCAATTGCCTTGTTGATATATGGAATTATACAAACTACAAAGTTAACACTGATTGTTTTAACTCTGCTCAAATTTTTGTGAAAAACGTGGCAACCATAATCGGGAAACTGCAAAATCGCAATTTGCACATCTCTAAAATCGGATGTATACTTCCGGTTAATCTCAGAAACAATAGGCGTTGAGCCAACCACATTACTGAGCCGCGTGCAAAAACTTGGCGAAAATCGGTAAAGAACTGCAGACATAATCGTTCGACAACTGATCTGTTCATACACATACACAAAGACACACACACAGACAGACACAAAAGTGATTGGATGGTCTATCCAGTGCATTGTATAGACTAAAACAGAATGTAGGCATAGATACAGTGGTTGATGCTGATTTATTGTGTCTGTGTCTGTGAAGTGATCCGATTCACAATTTGTCGGGAATTCGTCCGGATGAGTTGAGTGCACTTGAATCAGTCAGCGAGATCACAGGCTTTCTTCAGATTCAGGCAAATTTTTCCGGATTCCACAATCTCAGCTTCTTTCGCAATCTGCGAGTGATACATGGCCGCTTTCTTGACAAGTACGTGACAGACTGTTATCACATGGTTACATGTGACTCATACACTGTGTGCCTTTCTCAATAACATTCACAATATCTCATTTGTTGAGCATAGCAAGAAAATTCATGAAAATGAAGAACTGCATCGACTAAGTAATCATTTTATTGTTAAATATTGATGAGTTGTGAAATATTTCTATCAGTTAATTAAAAATTAACTTTTAACCCATTATTTTGTCTTTGCTTGCCTATTGTTTTGCACGCTTCATTACTTTGCCCGCAGGAGTGGTGCAAAATATTGTGATGATCACGTCTGTGTGTCCATCTGTCTGTCTGTCTGTCTGTCCGCGAGGATATCTCTAGAACCACACGCGTGATCTTTACCAAATGGTCCTCCTTTGGCAGGGTGATGAGTGATGAAATCCCAAAGGGAAGGGGCAGTTTTGGTGGTATTCTTCCCAGTTGACAATGCATTGTACAGCATAGCGTTTGGGACCCTTACAAAAACGCTGAACCGATCGAGATGTCATTTGTGATGATAAGTGGTCTTGGCTGCCTGCGACTGACTGATGAGGAACAGTGCGTTACGTGGGATGACGATCCTAGAAGGGGAATGGGTAGTTTAGGGAGTAAACATGTGGCCAACAAGCCTAACACCCTATGAATTGCGAATTGGACTCGTCCGTGAAGCGGCGTCCACACAGCAGGGGCAGACGCTGGATTGCAATCGTTGGACGAGTCTATTGTTGGCCGCAAAAGGGGTGGGATTGCACACCGCAGGCGAAGTCTGATATCTACGATTGCCTTGTTGTGTTCGCAATGTGACTGTCTGTTCAACATGACGTGATAGTGTATTGCAGTGCAGCATTTTAAACCATTAAACTTACAAACGTTTCGTGCAGTTTTGTATCAAACACTGATGTCTTTATAGTTAGACATGTAGCCTAAAGGTCTCACGTTATTACTGGCCCACTTAATGGGCCAGTATTGTTTTGCTCGCTGGCGTCTGTCGTCGTCGTCTGTCGACTGACGTCGTCGGTAACACTGCCGGCGGGCGGGGGGAGCCCGACACTCCACGGCTGGCCAGTAGTGTTACGTCCGTTAGAGCGACAGTTTGTTTGTTTATTTATTTATTTATGTTTGCAGCAGTAAACAACAATACAACGTTATGGAGACAGTGTAGGCAACTCCGTTGATTAGAACTTTAGTGTCTTCTCTCTAATCTTAATGCGCTAGTTGTCGGTATGCAGGCAGTAAAGCTTTGCTCCAACAAATCACGCAGTGTTGTCATGTAGTCAGTTGCTGGTGCTGATTAGCACTTAAGTCTTCTGATTGGAAGTTGTGAGTGCTTGCTTCAGACAGCTGTTGGATTTAAGTTCGGCTTTTCATACAGTTGACCACTGTTCACTGTTAACTGTCCTTGATCAGTGTTTTGGCGTCAGAGTCTGCGATGGATTGGTTTACATCCTACTTGTCCAACCGGACTCAGACCTTCTGTGCCAACGGAATACTGTCAAGTCCCACACCAGTTATCTGCAGCGTTCCGTAAGGCTTTGTACTGGGCCTGGTCCTTTTCATCTCAGATACTGACGATGTCGTGTCGGTTTTTTCACAAACATCAAGTTAGTTATCATCTTTATGCCGAAGACAAGGAGGCTGACGTGAGTGTACCTGTCAACAACGTCATGTGTCACTGGCACGTCATGTACTTCAGTGTTGCATCAGTGAAAAGACAGTCTTGTCACCAAGACATCGGCTCTTGGTGCGTGCCACGTCGTCTTCAGCCGCTCAACGCTGCAAACATTGAATTAATCTGGTTCGGTTCACGCCAAATGCTGGAAAAACTAATGGACTCTGACCTGACCCTGGACACTGCTGGTACCACGCGTCATCCAACCAGTAAAATCCGTTCTTAAGCTCGGCGTTCACCTCGACAGTGAGCAGACGATGAAGACTCACATCTCGAAAATAGTCAGCTCGTGCGTCTACCAACTTCGTAGAATTTCGCCAGGTTCGCCGGCTTGTCGGACAAAATGTCGCCCGACAGCTGGTGTCAGCCTTCATACTGTCGCGGCTCGACTACTGCAACTCACTTGTCACGTCTGCCATGGTGAACTATCCAGCCTCTACAGCGTGTGATGAATGCAGCTCCCACGTTACCATGAATCTGTCGATACGCTACCATGTCAAACCAGCTTTGAAGGATCTGCGTTGGCTACCAGTTAAGCAGAGAATTACGTACAAACTCTGTCTGCTCATGCACTTAATTCACATCCAGCAGGCACCTCAACATCTGATCGACTGTGTATGTACAGTTTCCGCAGCCGGCAGCAGATATAGGTTGAGGGCAGCTGATACTGCAGACTATGTTCTGTCAAGGACAAGAACTAAATTTGGTGAACGTGGTTTCTGCTATTCAGGTCCAGCTGCCTGGAACAGCCTTCCATCTGATCTGCACGATCTCACTGACACTAAAGCATCTAAAAACGGCTCAAGAGTGTGCTTTTTAAGCGTACTTATTCGTGACTTTTTCACGGCGCTCATGGACATTTCGTAGAGTGGCGCCCTACAAATCTTGTATCGTATGGTATTGTATTGTACGGGAAGTTGTATGTCAACTAACGCAGCAATCAGTTGGTCTAGCTACTCTGAAATATGCCTGTTAAACCATCGTGTGTGTGTGTGTGTGCGTGCGTGCACGCAGTATCGGTGCCTCGCTGAACATCTACAAGACGAGTCTGGAGAGCCTCGACCTGCGGTCACTGACGTCAATACATAATGGCGGAGTGCTCATCAAGTCTAACCGGCGACTGTGCTACGTGGACGACGTGCGCTGGAGGTTGATTCAGTCCAGTGCTGATCAGAAGGTGCTGGTCACCGACAACGCCAACGCCTCGCAGTGTGGTCAGTGTTGAACTGTGTCCAGTTGGACTGCAGCATCTCGCAGTGTGGTCAGTGTTGAACTGTGTCCAGTTGGACTGCAGCGTCTCAGATTCGCCTGCGGTGGCGCAGCGGGTAGAGCGTTGGACTTGCGAGCAACAGGTCGTGGGTTCAAATCCTACTCGGGCAAAAGCTGCGTAACAACCTTGGGCAAGTTGTTCACACCTATGTGCCTCTGTCACCAAGCAGTGTAACTTGGTAACGGCCATGGAGCGGTGGTGCTCTGTAGCTGGGAAGGTAACCGCAGGCCTGGCGGAAAGTAATGGCAGCCTGCCGCCGGGTGAATGACTTATAGTCTGCGGGCTGACTGCCTGTACACCGGGATCAGCTGCGGGCCCAACGCTCGGTAACGAGTATGGGAAGCCTTTACCTTTTAGATAGTATATGATGGTATCAGCACGTGGTGACTTATGTTCTACGAACACGTCATGCACGAAAACGCAACAATAAGCAAACTTATCACCGACACATGCTTGGGATAGGGTTTCGGGTTAGGGTTATTGGCATATTCCAGGACGGACTAAGGTTAAGGTTAGTATTTGGGTTAGCCGGTCAGGGTTAGGACTGTGTCCAGCCGGACTGCAGCGTCTCAGTCCCCTGGGACAGCTTGATGAGATCAGTCTAGTACATTCTGAGATAATTGTTTTCCAAGGAACCGTTAAAAAGATGAAAAAGTAGCATCTGCAAAACATAAGGCCTTTAGCATGCGATGCGACCGTGGAAATGATATATCTGTTGTTATTTAACAAGGATCGTGAAACATTAAGTAACAGACACTGTATGGCTTGTGTTATTTGTGTTTATGATGAGTGAAGTGATGAGAGTGAGTTGCTGCTGTGATTGTTCACTGACAGTGGCATCTCGAAGCATCTGTTCACCAGAATGTACCTACGACGGCTGCTGGGGCCCGGGCGACGCGCAGTGCCTCACTTGTCGGAACTATCGCCATGGCAACCGATGTTTGCCGTCGTGCGATATGGAGACTGGCTTGTACGTGGTTGCTAATGGCAACAGATCTGCTGGTGGCGTGCGTCGGTGTGGTCGATGCCATGACGAGTGCCTCGGCGGTTGTCGTAAAGAGGTCGCTCACTCTCATTG
>Ga0209363_1002174_pt1 | contig 10129 bp, 5 predicted proteins | sample WorMetexBAHAMAS3_FD_187385 | JGI IMG/M metagenome (GOLD analysis project Ga0209363, IMG submission 187385) | Marine gutless worms symbiont microbial communities from Max Planck institute for Marine Microbiology, Germany - Inanidrilus exumae... | ecosystem: Host-associated > Annelida > Digestive... | reverse complement strand
CATGATGATTGACCAGTCAGATACGCCAGTAGTGATAACAAATATGCCAGCGCAAACCACTGTTGTACTAACTGTATTATTTTTAACTGTTCTAGTTAAGTTTAATAGTAGTAGTTTTGTTAACTAAATCTCAGTTCCAAAAACAAACATCCGCCATGATTGACCATAGATACCATTACCCACGTACCCACTATAGACGACGAACCACCAATAAAAGGGGCCTGGTCAGGGTCACGTGACCCATTTTCTTAGATATTGCCCCTAATATCCTTGGAGTCGGTGAAACTAGGCAATTCACATGTCGTGAACTGATTGATACAGAGGTGTACTAGTGCATAAATGATAGATTACCGCCAAAAGTGATGTTCAGGGTCACGTATCCCAGAAATGATGCAAGATAGAGACGTTGTTGCAATGGAAGTATAATAAGAAATTGTACGTGGCCTATCAACATTGTAATGCCTAGCCGTTCCATTTTCGTTGTAGGCTGGGCACTAAACTAACCATTATTGTATTGTAACCGTCCATTATTGTATTGTATCGTATGGCACCATTGCCAATGCACTTTGAATGACCTTGAAGGTTACTTTTGCTGTTTGAAACCTTTCTAGCTCCCATATCTCATGAAACATAGCACAAATTTACTAACAGCACGTCGTGCGGTCCCTCTGCGGTAGCTGAGCGTCTTGTATTGCTAACATCACCTTTGGTCCGTCTGCCTAGATCAGCACTGGTCCGACGATGGTCTTTGGGTATTATGGGAGACCTTTTCCTTTTTGCTCATACAGATAGTTTTCATTTTGCATGTGCATAAGTGGCAGTATTTCTGCTTTCACTCTGTACCACAGAAATTCAGCAAAATAGCATGGCTAGTACTGACAAGTTTATCAGTTTTACTACTTCGCCCCTGGCAAGGTTGCAATGTATGTGTCTGTATGTCTGTCTGTCTGTTTATGTTTGTCCACTCGCGTGTCTGCTCTGACAACAGTGCAATATGTTATGTACTTCGGCTTTTGTGTATGATGTCGCGTTTTCACATAGTGAGGCTAGTGTGGCAGAATAAAAGATGACGTTTGTTTCACTGATTTCGGTGGATGGCGGCACCGGTGGCGAAGTCTGCCATCTTCTATTGCATTGTTTTAAGAACTGGAGTAAAAACAGTTGCAGTACATGAGTGCACGTGTTATTTGTATGTTGCAGGAACATTTGTCGCCACTGCAAGTGTTTGCAGAATGCACATGACTTATCACAGAGCGACTTTGTAGACGTCTGTCACAGAATTGGTCTGGAGCCACCACCTGATATTGACCTACAGGCAGATCATGTAAAAGCGTTAAAGCTGGGCTACTCTTGGGTTCCTCCCGGACTTTCTGCCAAACAGGTAACGTCAGAGTGGAGTGGTAACTAGATAGCATTTAGTTAAGTGCATACCTCTGCTACAATGTCGTCACCTACGAGCAGCTGGTGCTGTAACCTTAACCCTAACTCTTCCAAAATGTAGTCAACTCTTCTCTTATCCATATTCTACGTGTTCCCCAAATTTAGTCTAAATTCACGTGTAACTTTTTGATTTATGATGTTCACAGACCAACACAGACAAACACGGGTCAATATATTACCCCTGCCCACCTGTGGTGGAGGTAAATTTCATCATTTTCACTTCTTAACGGATAGCAATGGTGTTTCATCAGTTTGCCACCAACAGATACCTGTTAAGTTGTCTCGAGTATTTGAACTATATAGTGTATACTGTGAAGTAGATACTCATGCTATTGATGGATTGGATGCCGTTAAATATTTTATGCCATCATCTGTCTATCTATCTATCCCGTGTCTGCTCCTAACATAAGAACGAGACTACTACTACTGCTGCTGCTGCTGCTGATTAACGGCCGTTTTTTCCAGGTGAACCTTGGTCAAGTCATTTCCCTCTCGAGTCTTCCTCTGCCACCTATCATTCTGGTAGAAAACCTCTGGAATTAGTGAAACGGGGTTTTTATGGGCCTGCTATTTTTCCTTCTTCTCAACTGTCAGTGTCAAAGCACTGAAAGGAACAAAAAGCACTAACCTTAACCAGTGACCTGACCTTCCTTCGTGGCTGAGGGGTTAACGCACTTGGCCGCCATGTGGAGTAGAGCGTGACGCACTCAGTGACCGGGGTAGGACTCGGCCCGGGCACGTCCGTCTACCAAAGAATTATCTCTAATAATTCCTATGCACATGATGAACAGGGAGTTAATCCCGGGCAGGTAAGAGGGTTCGACGGTGTCCTCTATAAACTGTGACCGTTGCTGATGCCTTGATTATATTAAGTGCCAGTCCGGGCCAGGTACTGAACGGTGGACCAGTCAGGGCTATCGCTGAACAAGTGCCAATCCGGGCTTAGTCAGACAGTAAGCCACGCCTAGAAATGCCTGACAAGCTGCTCAAGCCTACTTTTCTTCCGCCCCCTGAAATCCAACAAAACTCGTCCAGGCATGTCTTGAACCTTATCAAGCGTGGCCAGTTATGACGTGACGTTAATTGGTTACAGTACAAGAGTTGAACATTTCTTAGGAAGTGCCAGTGGTAGTAGTTAGGTCTATATGTGAGTTCTGTGGCTGGTAGGTGGAGGACTACATGGAACAGCTGGACAACAACAAGATTCCGAAGCTGTCATCAGTCGGCACGAAGTACCACGACATGCAGATCATAGCTCAGCTGCCGCGACACGACTTGTCAGCCGACTACTGTCGACATCTCAAGACTGACAGTCAGCAAGCGTCTTTCAACGAGTTTGTTCGTACTCGTAATGCCGACGCGATGGACATCGGCCGTGTAATTGCAAGCGTGCCCAGCATCGGTGTAAGAGTCTTGTTACTGTTGACGTGATAAAAATACCACAAAAGAAGCACATTTTTGTAATTAGTACTTTTCAAGTGAGTCACGACTGTCAAGAACATAGATTATTTTATGAGTTTATAAGCAGTCTATATGATTTTGGATCATATAGAAATGGATGTTCACTTGTTATATCTGTGATAGACTACATCTCGACTCAGTGTGTTCCCCATCTGTGTGATACTTTCAAGAGCCCATCTGAAAACCGATCTTCTTGAATAGTCTATTGCGAGGTTCTGCATACTTACCAAGTATCATGTCTTGCAGAACTTTCTAATTTGTACTTTCCTGTGCTTTTTGCATTATCCTCACAGTTTGATTGTCTTTTCATTCCCACTCATTCCATAGTGCAGCACCAAAGACCAGGTATTCTCTCGCTTCATTCGCTCATCTCACATCCTGCGTTCATTTGAAATAATATCTCAAAATCCCTTCGTTTTAATCTGCTTTTCTAACCCAGTACCCCTGTTTACATTTAAATGATTATGGCATTTTGTAAATTTTTTTACTTACTTCTTTACTTGTGACACTGACTTAGTCCACTTACAATTTATCATTGCTGTCCATTTATCAACTGCTGGTGCTTTCAATTCAGGTGTGATTGATGACAGTACACACCTTACAAGTGCTCGTATTATCGTTATATACCCATCTGATGATGGACATATTGTGAGAACACCTGTGGCAGGTTGACAACATCCGCATACATTGTCACATTCAATAACCAGCCAGATCTGTCCTCTGTTTTTACTCCCAAATTTCAAGCCCACTGATAAGAAAGTTCTACAGAGAAGTGTTCTTGCTTACATGACCTTTTTATAGTTTCTGTAACCATGCTATATTTATAGAATGGGTGAAGTTAGGCGTTTTAGATTTGGTGTAACCTGGAGTAATCCCAGAAAATGAAGGCTTCTTAAGCATAAGTAGTAGAATTAGTAGCAGCAGCTGTGGTGGAAGATTCACCGTGGCAGGAACTAGCCAGTGAATGACTAATTATCTCTTGATGTACCACCTGTACCTTGCTTAGGGTCTTATGACTGTTGTATGAAGGACTGCTATGTGATGCTGTTTATTATTCCCGAGGACTTGGTTGGGTGTGTATGTCCAGCCAGTGACTTTGGAATGATTTTTGACTTAGACATTTGGAATGCCGGTTCACCTTGAACCTGTCTCGGTCAAGGTCAAAAGTCATAGGTCAGAGTTCATGGTCACATGATGAAAAATATTCCTTTTTTAGGCTAAAGATGCTCATTTTGAGGTTAGGTGAGCCGACCACAGTTGAAAAGCAGACCTGAATTCGAAACTATAAATAAGTAACAGCCAGCTAGTAGGTTACATATCACGTCCTTTGAGCTAAAGTGATCGGTGCAACCTAGAGTGAGGGATCTCTAGTTATTATTGTATGGAGGTATGTGCATGTTCAGGTGTGTCAGAACTGTGACGGTGATATTGAGACGAGTGAGATGGCGATTGCTGCTCCGAAGCTTGGTGATGGTGTGCTCTGGCATGCAGCGTGCTTTACCTGTGCATGCTGCCAGGAGCTGCTCGTCAACCTCTGCTACTGCTGCAAAGATGGCAACATCTACTGTGAGCGGCACTATGCGGAACTAGTACGACCCCGATGTGCCGCCTGTGATGAGGTACTGAACACAATTTGTGGGGTTGTCTGGCCAATTGAAAACGCATTGGGAGTCTGCTGCGGTATTTGCAGTGAAAGGGATCATTCAGTCGTCACTAACGGCTGGCAGCAAAAAGGATCATTAAATCCTCACTAATGGCACATCATGCGATATGGCTTCTCGTGAAAATTTTTGATCACTTTGTTTTTTTTATTTCATGCCAATAATATTGGTCCTTGAAAATGACAATCAATGTACTTGAAAATTTGTTGAATTTTTTTTTCAGTTGCTCTGTATACCCTGAAACATGTTCACTGAGATGCCGTTTTCAACACAAGCTGATAGTATTCCAATGCAGTTTGCCCTTTCAGACAGAAAATTAGATCGGCAGTCCGTTTGATAATGTACCATGCTTCGACAAAGCTAGACAAGGTCACGATTATAAATTGTACCTCCCAACCTGCAAATCCCAAGTAGCACTGATTTTACATTACTTAAAAGATTTAATAAATCTCTGACCTCTGGAGTACTACTCCCATATTGCAAAATATTTTTTTATTTAGTTGGTTATGTTGCATATAGACAGTATTATGTGTTTTCAACTGTTTTTTATTTGATATACGTGGGTATTTTAAACTGTTTCTACATGTATTTTATGCATATCAATGTAAGTGGCCGATCGGTCTTTTTGTTCAATAAATTGATCGATCGATTGATTGATAATGAGGTTGTGTAGAGTGATGGTGTGTTGTTATGTTGTAGTTGATCTTCTCCACGGAGTACACAAAGGCGATGGATCAGGACTGGCATACAAGTCACTTTGCCTGTTTCCACTGTGATTTGTCGCTGACTGGCCACCGATACGTTCTGCGTGATGAGCACGCCTACTGCATCAACTGCTACGAGACGATGTTTGCTCACGTGTGTGAGGAGTGTAAAACTGTCATCGGTACTGACTCCAAGGTAAGTGTAGTCACAACAAGACTGAGTTTCAGTATTATTAGGCCACATTGCCTGCACAACGTATTGCAAAAGGTGTCATGTGTAGCGTGGTTTGGTGTGTCTGTATGTCTGGGTGTTGGATGCACTGCAAAAACAGGCAAACCGATCGAGATGCCATTTTGGGGGGCTGACTTGGGTGGTCCCAAGGAACCATGTGTTAGATGGAGGTCCAGATCCCCAGGGAAAGGGCAATTTTTGGGGTTGTCCACCCCATTGAAAGCATTGGGAGACTTTGCTACACTGTATGCAAAAACAGCCGAACCGATTATGTGGGCTCAAGGAATCATGTATTAGATTGGGGTTACGGTCATACTAATCCATTTGCTGCTGCGAGGGGTGACAAGATAGCAGTGCAGTCTTTCATTAAAATGATTTAACCACTTGGTGATACTACTGTTGTGTCTCATGCTTCGACACTGTTGATTTGGCGCCGGGAAAAGCATTTGGCCTGAGTGATGAAATGACGGTGTGATTGTCTATCTGAAGCAATGTGCAGATGATTTGTGCATGTTTCAGCTGATACTGATGCCCACCTCCATCATCTCTTGCTTTATTAAAATCCAGAATGGTTCGTCTTTCTGTCTGCTACCCACTTACCCAGATTGTCCTGGAAAAGAGGCTGATAAACTAGACAAGTGTTGTTATATGCATACTATACACTTACAACTATAATGTTGCTACTACTCAATTTGGTTTTACCAACCTGTAGCCAATTTTGTTAAGAGTTATTGTAGCTTAGGCCAAATCCCCAAAAGAGAAGGTTAGTGGCGCCGTTTTTACATGCCGAATGCTCTTTTTGTGACATAAACAGTGGCATCAGAACACTGCCTTAGTGCCTTAGTGATAGTGAAGATGATATTTCTGCCATTGTCCTATGAAGTGATTACAGTAAATGCAGTCTACAAGAACATGTATTTTGTCACTGTTTTCTAGCCAGTTTCTCGGTGAATATTTTTTTGTTTAAATTAGTGCAGTACATTATCGGCAAGCTCTCATTCATTCATCCACAAACTGACTCTTGAGAAGGAAAGAACGTTGAATCCTTTATTTTGACTCTTCACTGTTAATACCCACATATCAACGTCCTTTCAGCGGTATATGGTGATCCTTTTACCATTGTACCATCGGGCATAGAGCTCTAAAGGAAGATGGAGTTAAATACCCTCCATTCTCAAATCTGTAGCCACACTACTGGGTGTAATTATGAAAACTGGTTTGCATTTGCCGAAATTATCTTAAAATTAAAATCAGTACCCCCATTAAGGCTGGCCGATCATATGTTAAACGCTGTTTTGATTGTTGCCCTGGTCACGCGGTGTGCTGTAGGATTTGTCGTACAAGGAGCTACACTGGCATGAGAAATGTTTCCAGTGCAGTGATTGCCAAGCCTCGCTTGTTGATCGACAGTTTGCGATGCAGAACAATCGCTTGTACTGTGCCGACTGCCACGACAACAACTTTGCGCCGCGCTGCGACCAGTGCGGACACATCTTCCGTGCAGGTCACTTTCATCATCAGTCGCCTGCCCGCCAGCTGTGTAGCATAGTTGTTGTCTGACTCGGTTTACTTGTTTGCCCCAGAGCAGGATGACTTGAAAAAATCACGGACGATTTTGTTTGAAGATTTTCCAGTCCTGGCATCGGGGAGATGGTGTAAACGGAGTATTGCACCTTCTGTCGACAGTCCATTGGTAGATGATGAAAGGATGCGGCCAGACCACTTGTTTATGTTTCTTTTAGTGACTGGATGCTGATGATTGGTTGACAGGGAGGATAGATTACCCACATGCCCCGTACAGGCTCCAATTTGGTCCCACATTTTCCTCCCTTGCATTTTGGTCCTGCATTTTATAGTTCTACATTTTCCACCCTTGCATTTTTGATGGTCCATTATTTTCCATTCCTGCATTATCAGTCAACCCAGTAGCCTTAGATCAACAATTTCATTCTGACAATTCAGAGATCGATGTTCATGGCAAATCATTGATTCATTGCGACTGGCTGTGTTTATGGTAGGAATGAAGAAATTCGAGTACATGGGCAAACAGTGGCATGAACAATGCTTCTGCTGTCAAGAATGTCGGCAGCCAATCAGCAGCAAGAGTTTCATACCACGTGACCAGCACGTGGTCTGCATCACGTGCTATGAGCAGCAGTATGCACAGCGCTGTGCCAAGTGCAGTGGAGTGAGTTGTTGTGTGATATCGAATAATTTAACCAAGTAAGTCAGTAGCATCGTGAACCATGACACTCGTCAACGTCAATCTCTTGGCTAAGTACTAAAAAACTAAGTCTCACACACAGCAAAAGCAAACATGCATCTGTAACAAAATATACAACTTTAGTAGTTGCCCAAGCCGGCATAGCTGCCGGCGTGGGTAGGGCGTTCGTTCATTTGCGTCTGTCTGTCTGTCTCTTTGTTTGTCTGTTTGTCTGTGCTATAAAAGGAAAACGGCTTGAGCTATCAACACCAAACTTGGTACACATATATTCTATAGTAGTCGCTGGCAAAGGCATCCACGTCGACGCTGGGACGTCGAAGTTTTGTCTTCTAGTTTCTGGAAGAAATTTTTGTCAGATATGTTGTAGTTTGAGAGTGATTGTGATCAGGTGATAACGAAGGGTGGAATCACGTACAAGAACACGTCTTGGCATCGCGACTGCTTCACGTGCACTCATTGTGCCAAGGCGTTGGCCGGCGAGAAATTTACATCACAGGATGACAAGCCCTACTGCGCCGACTGCTATGGAGAACTCTTTGCCAAGAAGTGTGACCACTGCTTGAAACCAATCACCGGTATTACTCTACTGCCTTCCGTTGCTTACTTTTGTATCGTTAATACGATAATCTGTATTTACTAACGTATGTGATAGAGAAAGAAAAGTGATAGAAAAAATTAAAGACCGTCGTTCAGTGCTGATCTGTCACCATGTACCGGCTGCTACAAACTGTTTTTATTGACATTGTGACATTGTACGGTGGTCTTGCAGCAGCAATGCCATAACGCCACCTAAATAATATTCATTTCTGCTAATACTAAAGACATCTTAACTGTCTAAATTATCTGAGAGTAAACCCTCACGAGTTTACGGAGTTATACCGAATTGAAACTGGAATTTATTGCCTGACGTGCATAGTTACACTGGTCAGTTCAGAGTTAAATTAATTAATCTTGACAAAATTTGTCAGTATCTATGTTTGTTTGAAATCAGTGTATCGTCTACAATCAGTTTTTGTGTTTTTGAATGGGCAGATTTCAAGGCCAATACAGTGATATTGGCACAGTTTTGTAGTAAAGTTGAAGGACAGATTCCTTGAGAATATTAATGTGATTTTTCCAAAAATATAGTTGACTTTCCAGTGGAAGAAACGTTTGGCATAATCAGGAGAGCATTTGAAATATTCAGCGAACACAAAATACACAACAAGATATTTCATATTATGAACCCATTGAAATTATTGCAGATATAAAAACAAAACTAGCTTTAATTTCTATTAGTTGTAAAAACCGCTGATTTATAGTAGGAAATGTCGAAATTTTGTCCACATTCAATGCACACGTGCCAACAATCACGTTTTGTTAGTTAGTGGCCCACGATAAACATAAAAGCTAGCTTCTGTGCTTGAATTTGCAGATAAAATTTTGTGTCAGCAGAAGCATTATTTTTTGTTCTGTCTGTCCGCAGCGTTGGTCTGTTCGTTCGTTCTTTTGTCTGAAGAGATCTTGTTACCACGATATCTGATACATAAACGACTAGAGCAGTCTCGATTAAACTTACTGTGAATATTCAGTAGCCCTTACTGATGACCTGATTAGATTCTGGATGTTAAAGGTCAAGGCATCCACATCGGCGCTGGGGCACTGAAGTCCATCTAATTGGTTTGTTGTGGTCAAATGCCCAAAATGGAGGCGACTAAACCTGGCTTTAGTTTTTTGTGTGTTCGTTTTGTGTTATGTGTATTTTTTAGTTAAGGATGCATGTTAAATGTATTTTTAGTCAAGGGTGCATGCTTGTTTTAGCGTAATAATGTAAATGAGCCTCTCGATCCCTGTCTCTTTTTGGGTTGCTGCTGAACAAGATGGCGGCCAGGGTTGAGGTTGAAAAGAGACGTTAAACTCCGTATTTACTAACTTACTAACCTGCTGACTGATAGTTATGGAAACAGCTGATGAATGATGTATGTGTGTGTGTGTGTGTGTGGTTGTGTGTCTGTGTGTTCATGTCCATAGGTCTTGGCTGCACAAAGTTTGTGTCCTTTGAAGACCGACACTGGCACAGCGAGTGCTTCGTCTGCAGCCAGTGCAGCGTTTCACTGGTCGGGCAAGGCTTTCTGCTGGAAGACAATGCCATCCTATGTCCTGCCTGCGGCCAGGCGTAGTCCAGCACTTGCTCAACACTCAGTCGTGGCTTCTGACGTTTATGAACTGTAGTCTGTAGTGCGATAGGCACGTATACACTATGAATATATTCCTGCACGTGTAGTCAGCAGATTTTATGGTCGATGATGCAATGGCAGTTGATATCTCGGAAAACATTCATGTCTTCCATAGTCACTTAAATACAGATACAGTGTGGCGTTGAAAAGTGGCCTGCCGCGGCATTTGTCACTATGGTCAGTGCATTGGT
>Ga0209363_1002173_pt1 | contig 10130 bp, 8 predicted proteins | sample WorMetexBAHAMAS3_FD_187385 | JGI IMG/M metagenome (GOLD analysis project Ga0209363, IMG submission 187385) | Marine gutless worms symbiont microbial communities from Max Planck institute for Marine Microbiology, Germany - Inanidrilus exumae... | ecosystem: Host-associated > Annelida > Digestive... | reverse complement strand
TTGCTTTTGGTAATCCTGCAGCTGGTACCGGTACCACATCTGCAGGCTTTACTCTGTCACAGCCTACAACAGCAAATTTGCCACAGAAAACAGTGCGGTTTGAACTACCCACCACAGCATCATCTGCGTCAGCTCTTTCTTCACTTCTAGCCTCAACTACAGCAGCATTGACTCCTGGTTAGTTGGTTAAATGTTGTCAGTTAATAGACTTTTCGTTGTTATTTTTGTGGCATATATGAGTAAAGCATAAAAATGCACTATGTAAAGCAACCAGAGTACCAAGTGTACAATTTTGGTTTCGGTTTTCATTTTGGCCTAGTTTTCCAGAAATAAAACACCAAATGAGGTCAGGTCTGCTAAAAGTGAATCATTTGGAATGTGTGGAGAAAGTATAGCGACTTGAGTATTTATATTTACATTTATATATAATGAACTAGTGGTGCACCATCCTGCCTACGGTGCTTGGTTGCTGCTCACGCCTGCAGTGCTCGATTCTTGTGCCATCGGTGCTCGTTTCATTGCACCTGCCGCCCGCTAGTTCGGAATTCCCCGACGGTGCTCGCCACCCGTGCAGCAGCATATATAGATGGCATGCAGAGTGCAAGCCCACGGGCATGAGCAGTGCTCGCTAATCTGCCCACAACCATCCGGAGGGTATAAAGATTCCACATGCCAAGTTTGGACCAGATCCGCTCAAAACTGTGGTAGTGCATAGGGAACAAAGAAACAGACAAACAGAAGGACAGCCACACAGATTCGGTTATATATGTATATGAGATATTTGTCAGTTTGTATTCTGCTTTGTTTGTGTACACATACACAGGCACTTCATCGGCGTCACTGACCGGATTTCAGCTCGGAGCTGCTACTGCAGTACGTACAGCAGGGTTACCAGTGTCTGGGTCAGTTGCATCGGCACCAACTATTGGATTCAACTTTTGCACCAGTGAGCTGATTATTGTGGGACTGAATTTACTATACAGGCTCTTTGATGCCTTCGACACCCAACAGTGTCAGCAAAAGCATTATGTTTTTGGGTTGTCCGTCCACTGCGTTTGTTCATTTGTTTGTCCGGACAGATCTTGTTACTATGATATCTCATAAACAACTTAAGCAGTCTCGATTAACTTGTGTTGAATATTCATTAGCCCACACTGATGACCTGTTAGATTCTGGAGGTCCTAATCATAATCATAAGCACATTTATATAGTGCCATTATGTGGAGGCTTTAACGGTCAAGGTCACAGCAGGCCATGGCAAAGGCATCTACGTCAACGCTGGGTCATCGAAGTTCATCTTCTAATTTTTATGTAATCTAATATGTGTTAATATGATATATCATGCTGTAAAATATTGCAGTATTAATGGCGTATGGTGTCATATCCGTCCGGCTATTTTGCCTTCAGATGACTATTCTGTCCCACTCGTGTCAGATGCATTGTCGGGCTGTCGGCAACAAGCAAGGTTGAATATTTGCAATCACAAAGATCTTGGCGAAATTCCATTATAGTCAGCCCCCATGCTGGTGCCAGACAGAGGTGGATAGGTTTAAAGTGGTGATTTTCGACTTAGACCAATATCTTGCTATATCTCAGAAACTGTGCTACATAATCACATAGTTACTGTTGAAGGCTAATAAGAACTCGTATGTGCTCTATTGACTGGTGCTGTTTTCAGTGACTTAAGTGACCCCTAACTACTCCAAACTACCCCATTTTTGCACGCAGCAGCACACCGCCAAAGCAGCATGCATCACTAACAATCGTGCGACCGTTACGGTTTTTGTAACTGTGTGACCTTGACCTTTTGATCTCTGGGTCAATGCATGCTGAGCGACTGCTATAGAGTATTATGTGTACCAAGTTTGGTGTTGATAGCTCAAGCCGTTTTCCTTTTATTGTGCAGACAAGCAGACAGACAGACGCGACTGAGTGCCCTACCCACGCCGGCGGCTATACAGTTGGCGTGGATAACTAACATAGTATGTAGCTTGGTCCCTCTGCAGTATCTGAGCTTGTTTATATCTGTCAGGGGTATTGTATCAGTTGCTTCTACCACTTGTTTGCTACAGCCAGCAGTGTTGCGACAACCACTACCGCTACTGGAATCTTTGGGTTGACAACAACAGCCGGTGCCACATCATTTACCAGTGGCCCAACTAGTTTAGGTCTCGGCGGCATCGCAGGAACTAGTGGGACAGCTGTTGGCAAGACATGGTTTGTGTGTTTTATTTTGTCTTTTTAGATCATAGCTTGTGAATTGACACAAAAGCTTTTAAATGTACATAGTAAGGTAGGTGATCTGGTCTGTGGTGGCTGTTCTGTTACATTTCATTTCCAGTGCATAGTATTGTAGCAGTAATAGATGTAGCAGCGACAAACACATTAAATCATTAGACGAACTGGCCGTGATTACAAAATACTTTTGGATGTAATTTAGTGCAAATAGCAGTATTTAAGTCTAACCCTGTCAAGTACAATGAGCACAAGTTGGCTATCTTTGTTTCAGTTTTGCCACTGTAAGTACACTGTGGGGCATAAAAAAACACACCAAAATGTGTTTCGCCATAACTTTCGTAAATCTCGACGGATTTTAAACAAATTTGGCAGATTGCTTCTTAAATAAATTTTTCATAAAGCAGTGCAAACAAATGTCACCTGAACTGAGTACCAGCTTCGTACTATCTGCTGAAACTTGAAAGTCAGTAAAGTCACCAATATAACTGTAACGTAGGCTATATTCATTTCTTCAGGCATTTCAGAATAAGGTCCTCGTGGGTTATTCTACCCCACTGTTCTACGACTCGCTCCAGTTTCTCTTTTGATCTGAAGAGTTGTTCGGTGAGTTTGCAGGCATTCTCCTGGCTGAGTACAAGATCTTGTATGGTATTAATGTCGCAAGCCAGGCAGCGGATGACCATGTTCCGTGCGCACTCCAGAGAACATTAACACCGTAAAAAATTTTGTACTCAGCCAGGAGAATGCCCCGCAAACTCACCGAACAACTCGTCGGATCGAAAGAAGCAGCAGATGTTGCCAGATATTCGGCGTATGTCAGGGGACGTCTCATATTCCAGCAGGACAGCGCACCTGCACACCGTGCACGGGACAACATCGAGCTGCTATGATATGAAACCCCAGACTTCATTGGACCAGATGTATGGCCAGTGAATTCACCAGACCTCAATCCAGTTGACTATAGGATCTGGGGCTGATACAAGAACGCGTCTATCAGACAGCGATTCGGGACACAGATTATCTGATGCAGTGCCTTACCTGTGTCTGGGCTGAGCTGAAGCAAAGCGTCGTTGATAAAGCCATTGAACAGTGGCGGCCAACGCTGAGAGCTTGCATTCGTGCAAAGTGGCAACACTTTGAACAGCTACTAAATTGAACATTGCATTTTCTTGTCCAACATTAAGATTCCGCATTTTTTGTTCAGTGACAACTGCTCGTTGCATTTAGGAATATAGCCTACGTCACAGTTGTATTATACGGACTTTCAAGTTTCAGCAGATAGTATGAAGCTGGTACTCGGTTCAGGTGACATTTGTTTGCACTGCGTTATGCAAAATTTATTTAAGAAGCAATCTGCCAAATTTGTTCAAAATCCGTCGAGTTTTACGAAAGTTATGGCGAAACACATTTTGGTGTGTTTTTTATGCCCCACAGTGTATGTAATTACGATAGCGTTGTAGTAAACTTCTGTGCTAGGTGTTGCTGATACTCTTACTCCAACAAGAAGTCGCTATTATGGCAGTTCATCTGATGGCTGATTGTTTTGTAGCAACAGTTCTCGAATTGTAAAAAACTGTTGGAAGTTGTAAGACATGGACAAGGAACATTGGTTATATTTTGGCATTGATCCGGGCCACAGTAGCTGGGATATTTCCAAGAAAGCTTCACAATTGCTCCAATGATGATACCGGGTGAATTGAGATAGGCAGTTGCTACTGTACTGTTATTCACATTGTTGACGATGGGACTGATCTCAACATTGTGTGCTAATTCATCATTGAGAAATAGCGCAGCAGCCATCACAGAGTTTTGACTGAATGATCTCTAGTTGCATTTTCACTGTTCCATTAATTAGAAATGTTTAACAGACTGGTTGTTAACTGTGTGAATTAATTTTGTGCTTGAAAGTGATGCCAAGACCGTGAAAGAGAACTGTGTGCCGCCAGACATACTAACCGCTATCGATGGATTTACGTAAGGATAAATAGTTGTTTTTGTATTTTGCACTTGTCTGTCATGATTAGCATTTTTAGTCAGAAGTGGTTGAAAACTATTGTTTCCTGGGATTGAGATCAATACTTGTAGCACATAGATAATTGAGTGCCGTCTTACTTAAAAACTCCGATGGTGTAAAACAGTCTTTATTTTTCAGGCACTTAATATTTTTGTGAAATTTAACTGAGATGAGGCAATTAAGGTGCATTAATGTTTAATTGTTTATACACCCAACTTATCCATAAACCATTACTCTAATGGCTATGCTACTGATGCTTTTCATTATGTTAATTAATCAGTTAATTCAGTCAGTTATTGGATTTGTGTCAAATCATTGAAAATATGACTTAGCTTTTTAGGTCGACTTGGAGTAATAAAGTGGGTCTCAAATGTCTGTCCGCACATCCGTCCGTCCGTATGTCCGTCCGTCCATCTGCCTACAAAAAGTTTCTTTGATTTCAATGAAATTTGTTATGTAGGTAGAGGTCGATGAGTGATGCATGACGGTATGTAGTATGACCCTATCCAAGGTCAAGGTCACGATCCCTAGAAAGTCGGAAAATCGGTTATTTTCAACAGCTATCTCCTCCCCCATTTATAATGGTGGCTGGCAATTGACCACGGATTCTTAAATTAGGGCACAATACCTAAAGCTTTTTGGGCCGGATTTTGTATTTTTATCCCAGTTTTTGTGTCACATGACTTTTAAGTTGGCAGTAAATAGGGAGTCGACCGTCAGTCCCATATGGGGCTAATTTATTTGTCAGATAATTGGCAAGTCAAGTTGACTGATTGATGGTTAACTAGTCATTCAGATCAGTTGCAGTTTTTCACAGTTAAATTGATTGCACTTATGTCAACTAGTCGCCTAACTACCATAGTAAAATTTGCTTATTTGTCATTAATGATCATGAATTGTATCGTTTATTTTCTGTAAGGTTGATGTATGTCACTTGTATCATGGCAGTACCGTAATGTTCTGAAAGTGACTGGGGCATTGCACTGCAAAATTGCACTTTATCGTTGTAACTGTACTAGGGAATTTTTTTCATTATTACACGGTAGTCATGCTGAATTTGCAGACAACATATTATAAGCTTAGAGATTCCTAGTCAGTTGAGACATATAAAGATGTGTTCACATGTCTGAAGGTGTTTTCCATGTTATGGTGATGGCTTAGGCCGAGTTTGTGGTAACCATCTGAATGACAGATGCAGGAAAATTGGCTGTCATTCGCTTGTGGATGATTTTTCATGCACTGCTGAGGTTTTGTGTGCTGTGCATGGTACTGAATGCATGTATAATACGTGGTTTATACTTTACCAGTTGCTCACACTTTACAATGCTGTCAGGAAGTACATAAAGAATCAGAAGTCTGTACGTGAGAGCATTGCTCGCATGTCGTCAAAGCCGTTGTTTCGTATCCAAGGCGACATCAACAATTATCGGCAACAGCTGCTGCTCATTGCCAGCGGACTGCAGCGGAATGCAGTTGCTATTGAGAAGTTGAAGAAAGAAACAGCTCAGGTGCTATTTATAATTTGCAACTTAAGTTCATGTTTACCACCACACTACTACTACTGCTACTGCTACTGCTAGTTTTGTTTGTTCTGGAATTACTGTCCATGTTAAGTGAGATCTTCCTTTTCCTGTTGCGGAATCACCATCATCGTAGAAATGAAAAGATGTTACTGCTTTCATTATTGCAATATATATTATGGTACTGTTATTGTTGTTTTTATTATTGCAGACTATTTTATGTTTTTTGTTGTCTAGTCATTTGCTGCATTAGTTGTCTTTTTGTCAAGTATAGATATATGGAGATATGCACATGGCCTGTTCTGCCTAATCCGAATCGACTAGTTGCGGACTAGTTGCCGATTTGCATGTACAACACAATCACACACAAAATAGAACAAATGCCCTAAGTAATATGGCAACAGGCCACATCGTTGTCTCGTCACCCCTTGTCTTGTTGCTGATATAAACTCAGCCACTCCTTGTTATGCAAATCATAAGCTATGGTTGATTTCTTTGCATGCTATTCACGTGAAGACCTTGATGTACCTGTATCACTGTCAGGAGCTGAAGCATGCCGAGATTGCTCACAGAACAAAAGAGACCCCGCCAGGCCTGCAGTATGAAAATACAGCTCCTTCTGCGTCAGTATATCATGTTGTATTTTTTCATATATTCATATTACCACTATCTGTAGTAAGTGTAAAAATACTTAAATTTACACTTGAGTTAATGCTGATATGACACATTAGAGACAGCAGAAATGACTAAAAGATGATAATTCCCATAATATAGCATCACATCATCTAGACGTCAGCATGCTTCTAAATAATGTCACCTTTTAGTCATTTTAAATTCACCCATGGTATTGTGCAAAGTATTATGATCAGTCTGTCTGTCTGTTTTCATGTATGTACATGATAACTGTGGTAGTGGTTTGGTCTTTCTCTGACGACAATGCAATATATTATGTACTTTTAGTTTTATGGATCACGTTTTCACATAATGTGCCATATGGCACGTAAGTGGCGTAGAGTTATGGATTCCTGAGTGGTGGGGTGTGATGTGACAGCCTAGTGAGGCATGCTGGTTGCACGCCTGATAGCGGGTGTGGGCGGGCCAGGCTCACTTGGGCACCAGGGACAAAGTATGTCCTCCCTGATTGCCTTGTTGTTCTTTTTGATGTCACGTCACATTTGCTTGTGTTTTAAAAATTATTTCTACTGTTTTATTGGTGCATTTCTGGGTCCGTTGTCACATGCTGTCAATATGGCAAAGAATATTTTATCGAAATCCGGCTTTCAGCCATATGTTGCCTGATGTAATTTATTATCATTGTCAGTTTTGATGAAATTTTCTTTAAGTGTGTGGTCGGTCAAAAAGTACTGAAATGTAGAACTTTTCAATCGGCGTTTTAGTGCTTTTGTTTGTATCTGTACTTTTTATGCTTTGTTGCAATTGCTATTTTTTGTGCCCATTGTCAATGTACAGCAGTTAGTTGATGCTAACATGTGGTAGGCCTGCTTGCTGTCAGACAAGTTTGTTGTTGTTGTTGTGATTTGTTGTTCATCTATTATTTGATTTCTGTTTTTTATTAACTGCATGATTTTATCTTAACTATTTTGTGTGCTTTGTGTCATCAGATACTTTTTACGTCTTGCGGAGGAATTTGAAGTTCAGATGCAAATCTATCGACAGCAAATTCTGGAGATGGAGCAACACCTTGCTTCCGCCGACCAATCATCTGCTCTTAGTCCCCAAGGTTGGTTTTAGTGGCTTATGTCCATGTTTTTTTATTTTGTGCTTTTTGCTGACTGTAGTAACAGTTGAGTTTATATTGTGGGTTGTGTATGAGACATTGGTATAATGTGACTAAACAGATAGACGGATCAAGTTGTTTTTTGGGGTGACGGTTACCACGTAGGACAGCTACTACTTGGGATTCCAGATCCCCCATGGAAAGGGAAACCTTTCGTGGAAGTGAGGTGTTGACTAGCTGAGCTGTCGTATATATGTAAGTTCTAACTTCTAATTTAACTTGTATGGGTCAAGAGTTAGTGAGTATTTTTTCAAACTGTCTTACATGATGTGGTAAATACCGTTTGCAGATGTGTATAATGTTCCCTTAACAACTTTGTTTGCCCACATTTTTAGGCCACGTAAGTAGGGTTGTTAATTGATATCCGGAAATTCGGATATCGAATTTTGGCCCAGATATCCCGATATGAAAATACTCATACGATAATCTAAAACAGAACAGAGTGCAAACAGTCAGGGTCTGTGCTGCCTGTTTGGACACAGTGGAGAGAGTCGTCAGTTGATACAGTGAAACAATACGATGCCTAACTGTCAATCGCTGCAGCAACAGACATCAGAGTGCTGTTCAGTCACCTGAGTGTAGCTGCAGCAAAAGACAGCGATCGCCTCCACCCCACTCGGTCCATCGTCCGGCAGCTGGCAGGGATCTGCAGCGTCACTTACTAATTTCATTCAGTGTTCCGTGCTGCCGCGACCTGGTCTTGACAGGCGTGAAAGGCCATGTCCCGTGCACTGCCAGTACATTTCGTCTGTTCCCTTCCCCGTCACCCCTCATGCTGTCGCTCCCACACATCAAACGCTGCAGCTGTAGCTAATAAGTAGACCAACTGCACTAGTGCGCCTGTGTAAAAAATCAATATCCCGATTTATATCTGATTTTCAAATCCGATATCCGGATTTGGGGAAAATTCGATAATAACATCCCTACATGTAAGCATAGATGCGGCCTACTGCTACTGATGTCACACGTAGCTTGGTCTGTGTGTCTGTCTGTGAGTGCATTGGGAACACTGCTGAGCTGTGCCAAAAACGGTGTAACTAGGTGGTGGGAGCTGAGTCATGTGGTTCAAGGAACCATGTGTTAGGTGGTGGTCCAGGTTCCCTTAGGGAAGTTTGAGGGGACATACTGGCCCATTGTAACATACCTATGCAGGACGTATGTGCCTACCCAGTGCACACGGAAGTTGCATGCCTTCACCGCAAGGGGTGACAAGACAACGATGTGGCCTGTTGCCATATTACTTAGGGCACTTGTTCTATTTTGTGTGTGATTGTGTTGTTATAGATCTATCGGTGCTGTTGAACAAACTCAATGAAGGTTTTATTGCACTGGCTGCTCAACTTCAGGTTACTCATGAAGCCATCAAGGTAAAGCAAAGTAAAGAGTGTATAGCAGTTAGCAACAACTTAGCCTCACTGCTGTGGGAAACTCACATGCTATATGGGATCACACAGGGTTACCTGCCACCCAACAGAGGTGAGAATCCCGCCTTTACCCGCAGCCGAACCAGATACGCGATTTAGCGACCCTGGAGGGATGCAAAGCTGAGTTGGCTTATGTTATGTTGTTATGTGAAAGCGGACCAGCTGGGAATTGAACCCATGACCTGTAAATCAGAAGTCCAATGCCCTACCACAGCGCCACCATGCAACAGGTATATTATTGGGATGAGGAGACAGTCTGTTGTTGCTTCTTTATTTTCATGTTGCTGTGACGGCAGATCTGTTACTATTAATATTGTGCACTTGACCACTTTGGTTGCCCAAACGTCAAAAATGTTGAATAACTGGTGAAAGAATTTTAACAAAGGTTGCATCGCAGGGCGGCAGATTTTTTACGGGGTGATGACACTGTCGTGTGACACCAGCCAGTCAGCAGCATTGCTGTCTGCTGTAGCAGTGGGGCTGTGATGCCATTATTGATTTTATTTGCAGCATACAATGCAACAGTCGCTCGCAATGCTTTTCTGTGGTCAGGACCACTGTCAAATTACCCCTTCCCCTGGGAGAATCTGGACGCCATCTGTTGTTTGCGCCTTTGGGCGTGTTGGTCGGTCGCAACTGTTTGGACGTTTTTCGTCGTTTTTGGTGTTTTCGAGATTGCTTATTGTCTTCTTTTTCATACTAACTGTTTGCTAAAGTCGTCTGGATAACGTTAGTTCACCTGTGGAACGTTTCGTATGACTGCCTGCAAGTTTCGGAGACCTCGACTATGTTGATACGTTGGGCCTGAGCGGAGAACGTCGGCCGCCATTACGGTTTCGACTTTGACCTACACGGCGGTCGAGCTGTGGGCGTCGGCTGAAAACAATCGCCCCCCATCGCGGTCAGTGCGGAAGACTTTGTTTACATTTCACCTATGGCGGCCCATGCGGCACCGCCAGTCTGCCGTGCCTGGCCATGAATACAAGCACCACGATGAGCCGCTGCCCGTCTGCGAAAAGGGTCGATCAGCTGATCGCGCAGTCTCTATAGGTTGGCTCAACGCTCAGTCGTTGCGCAACAAGACTGACGCAGTTTCAAAACTCAATGGCGACCGGTCTCTCGACGTGCTTGCGCTC
>Ga0209363_1002172_pt1 | contig 10131 bp, 4 predicted proteins | sample WorMetexBAHAMAS3_FD_187385 | JGI IMG/M metagenome (GOLD analysis project Ga0209363, IMG submission 187385) | Marine gutless worms symbiont microbial communities from Max Planck institute for Marine Microbiology, Germany - Inanidrilus exumae... | ecosystem: Host-associated > Annelida > Digestive... | reverse complement strand
CGTTGGGTAGGAGACCACACACGTTGACTGACTCTCAGACCACACACACGCTGACCAAGCCTCAATCTCACTGGGTAGGAGACCACACACGTTGACTGACTGTCAGACCACACACACGCTGACCAAGCCTGCATCTCGTTGGGTAGGAGACCACACACGTTGACTGACTCTCAGACCACACACACGCTGACCAAGCCTCAATCTCACTGTGTAGGAGACCACACACGTTGACTGACTCTCAGACCACACACTCGCTGCCCGCATGTGTTGATTACACAGCTAGCTGAAAGGTGCCACCCATAGCTCAGAGGAAAATCTATCATGTACTTTCTAATCAGCAGTCGTACGGCAAACATGGCTACCATATTTAATGTCATGTCATTACTGAGGGTTTTCTCAAGATGACAGACAGTCTTATACGTTAAAGTGATAATATCTCAGAAACAGTGCAGTATATAGACCACTAATACAAAATGATAATGTATGGCCTGATGACTTTGAGTGACCTTCAAGGTCATTCGCCTGTTTCAAGCCTTTTGGAGTACAATTTCTTGTACAGTCATTGAGCAGTTGACAACATGTCGACGCTTGTTGCGGTCGCTCTCTCAGTGACAGCTAAGCTCTTTGTTTTAAAAATAGCGGCAATGGTTTGTGTACGTGTCAAGTCTGGCTACATGGCGTTCAGCACGCGTCGTGATGGTTTTGTGAGTTGTGTTTGTTGTGGATGATTTGCAGTGTAAAGAGGAAGAAATGGCGCGTGTTGAAGAGAGATTGGTAAGTCTAAACAGTCGCAGCTTTACTCACTACATTCGTTGTCAGTGTAGAACGTGTGTTCAATTCGTCACGTGACTCAGTGATCTCCGTATGTCAGATGATTGCTAGGATACAGTATGACACAACAGCAAATGTTGTTGAAAAGCTGAGCGCACCAGCTTAGTCTACTGCAGACAGAAGCAGATAACAAGAGAAGAACTGAACACAAGAAACTGATCGGCACAGAAGCTCAGATCTGAGTCCTAGTTTAGAGTTATGGTTAAGCCGTGTCGGATTGTTGGATTCCTCTCTGATATAGCCGTATTTGTGCTGAAAAGGGACGTTAAACTCCAACTAACTAACTGACTGACTGTTGGATGATATGCATGCACGTGTGAACAGTTCTTAAGTTTGCATGTTGGTTTAGATTTAGATGTTGTTTTTGTGCATTTGTTTAGGTTTACTATATTTTGCATTGCTTATGTTAGCGTAGATCGCTTTGTTGCTTCCACTGGGTTATTATGCTGGTCACGTTTAGCAGAAAGACTAGTGTAACGGCCTGGCGTCTGTCAGTCTGTCTGTCTGTCTGTCCCATCGGCATACTCACCATGAAGAACGAAGAACGTTGATGATAGTTTGTTTGTATGTGCAGAACGAGATGTCGTTGAGTCAAGGCTCACGAGCTCTTGTCAGAGACCTCGTCACCATGCAGTCGTACGTCGTCGTCGTTTTCTGTTGTTGTTGTTTCTGGTTTCTAGTTCATAACAGCTGTCATCAGTCATCGTGCAGTTCTTAGGTCTTCATCACCCATGCTGACAGTGTCAGCATACCCATGCTGACAGTGTCAGCATGGGTATGCTGACACTGTCAGCATACCCATGCTGACAGTGTCAGCATTGTTTTCACGTGGTCCGTCTGCCACGTTCGTTTGTCCATTCGTCCACGCAGATCTCATGAACTCCTTCAGCAATCTCAATGAAACTTACAGGGAATAACCACTGGCCTGATGACCTGTTTAGATTTCAGAGGTCAAAGGTCAAGGTCAGCAGACCGTCGAGGTAACGAAGGCATCGACGTTAACCACTAGCCTGATGGCGTGTTTAGATTCTGGAGGTGAAAGGTCAAAGGTCACAGCAGGCCATCACGGTAGAAAAGGCATCGACGTCGACACTGGGGCGCCGAAGTCCATAGTCTAGTTGTGATGACTGAAAAGCTGTCTATTCTCTGGAAGACAAGACAATGATGATAGTCTGGTGGATAAGAGGAAAGATTATCTGTTCCACGCTGTATTGTGTGTCACAACACACACCTGTAATTAGTTATTACAGGTGACTACACCTGTAATTGGTCATTACAGGTGACTGTTGGTTTGCATTTAGTTCTAGTTTTTGTGAGCCTTTTGCATTTTATTCTTAACTAGCGCCAGTTGTATTGTGTCACGACTGTTGTTCATCTGTCTTTGTGTATCTGCCGACGTCGACAATGTTGATTAGGGTTTTATTTTATGTTCATTTGTCTGTCTGTCTGTTTTTTCTGCACGATATCTCAAAGACCAATGCAGCTCGGATCATCAAACTTGACACAGAAATGTTCCACCATCAGTCCTGGAAATCCATTTATTTTGGGGTCAAGGTCGCGAGTCAAAACAAAACCAGTGCCAGCATGGGTCTTTGCACTCTTGTGAGTGCTGGCTTCTTGTAGTATGTTTTATGGTGTTTCTTGGCCGCCGTTGGTTGTCAGTAGGTGTGCAGTTGATTGCTTGGAAATCTCACCTGTCGTGTGTCAAATAGGATTTATTTACTTACTTACTGTTTGGAGGCGTTGATGACATACAGTGTATGTTCAGTTGACACAGATGTGTGTGTGATGTGAACGTGTGGTTGTGTGGGAGGTAGATCTACGTGGGTGGTCTGTCTGTGTGTGTGTGGTCTAGGTGCAAGGAGGGTGATCTAGTGATGTTCACATGGCAGGACTGTCATAGTCATTATGTCGCATGTCTCACATCGGACGCTCCAAAACACTTCCTACATCATGAGTGTCTTTTGCAGCTCGGCATTGCACTCTCCGCCAGTTTGTACTGCTTCATTGTACTCTGAGTACACCGCCGTTGTACTGTGTACTGCACTGTACGGCATTGCACTCTCCGCCAGTTTGTACTGCTTTATTGTACTCTGAGTACACCGCTGTTGTACTGTGTACTGCACTGTACGGCATTGCACTCTCCGCCAGTTCGTACTGCTTCATTGTACTCTGAGTACACCGCCGTTGTACTGTGTACTGCACTGTACGGCATTGCACTCTCCGCCAGTTTGTACTGCTTCATTGTACTCTGAGTACACCGCCGTTGTACTGTGTACTGCACTGTACGGCATTGCACTCTCCGCCAGTTTGTACTGCTTCATTAACGACTACAGAGCTATGCACTAAATTTAAAATTTTGTTAATTTAATGAAGCGTGTTGCAGGAATATTTAATTGAACATTTTCCCTTTGAAGTTATTGTAGATTAATTGTCATTGGTAAACGTGTGAGTGTGCCCATACTTGCAATTTTTGAATTAAAGATTTAGCTGATTTAATCTGTTCCTGGTACTGGCGTTGGACAGCCAGCCACACCGTTTCCATCAGGAGTCCGGTAAAGTGGGTCTCAAATGTCCGTCCGTCCACGAAATGTTTCTTCGATTTCAATGAAATTCGGTATGTAGGTAGAGGTCGATGAGTGATGCATGACGGTGTGAAGTATGACCCGATCCAAGGTCAAGGTCAAGGTCACGAGCCCTTGAAAGTCTGAAATTCGGCCGTTTTCAAAGGTTATCTACTCCCCCATTTACAATAGGGGCTGGCAAGTGACCACGAATTCTTAAATTTTGGCACAATACCTAAAGCTTATCGGGGCCGGATTTTTGATATTTGGCCTAGTTTTTGTGTCGCGTGACTTTGAAGTTGGCAGAAACGTGAATAGTCGACCGTCAGTCCCGTACGGGGCTAATTTATTTAGTCGAAACATTTTCTGTAGGGACGTGGACCGTTTACGACACTAAAACCGTTGTGCGAGTTGTGTTAAATTGTGAAAATGATCAACGTTGTTGATATTATGATCAGTTGAAGTTAGTGAGCATCTGTGTTCGTAGGTGGTCGTCCCGTCGATGAGTCACTACTGCTGCGTATCACCAGTCGAGACTACTGTCTCGCTAAGAAGGTTTATAATCACGTGGCTCTGTTGATTAGAGTCTATGTGGACTTGATGTCCTTGTAGCTCAGTGGTCAAAGCACTTGGGCACTATGTGTGTAGTGGCCAGTGACGTGGCTCAGGAGCCGGGTTTAAAGCTCGGTCCAGAGGCACATCAGCATTCCAACACGGAATTATTTCAAAATAATTCCTAAGCACATGATGAACAGGGAGATAATCCCGGGCAGGAGTAACAGGGTTTGACGGTTTCTTCTGTAATCTGTGACCGTTGCTGACACCCTGAGTAGCAGAGTCAAGGTTGTTAGCCACGCCGGTGTGAGCTGAAGCTGAAAGGCGTGGCTGGCCACCGACTTGTGCAACACACAGCACCAGTCAGGGTTAAAAGCGAGACGGTAGGCCACGTCTAGAGGCGGCTCACTTCCTACGTATCCCTCCGTAACCCTACACGTCACGCACACACCTACATGTTGACATGCATAATGGCCATAATACGGTTGATGCCGTTGTGGTTCTGCTGTTGCTGTTTCTAGACCACAGACGAGCTGGTTAAATTGTGGACGTGATCGGGAACACAACCTGAAATATAATTTGCAATTAGTTTGAGGTCACGGGTTTACACCGGATGTCGCCAGCTTTACGGTTGGAGTTGACGGTAGGCAGATCGGAGTGGGAGGCTTGTTGGGATGGGTCTCCTCCCCAACAGTAATGGAGTATCCGGCACTGGGGAGGGTAAAAGTGTTTCTCCAGTATTTGGGCTCAGGATGGGAGTTCAAGACGTTTAGGGTGACCGTGACGGCGTGCCCACTGCCCATGGTCAAGTAGTTGATTGATGTGAAAGTGAACTTGGGAAAACCCGTGAATAGAGCCGGTGTAGAGGAAACATGGCATCTTTTGTCACCACGTAATGACGTGATGCATAAAATGATTTGTCGTGACTGGGATGAGTTGTTTGGGTTTTCTTAAGTGCTTTGACATCGACGATTATCATCCAACTGCTTCTTTTTTTGCATTTTCTAAGTTTTATTCTTAGCTACAGTGCAATTTGTTTATTGTATTTTATCTTAGCTTATTCTATTGTGAGGCGCCTCTGAACGTTGGATGGGGGGATGCCATAGCTAGTTATCGATTGATTGATTGATTGATTGATTTATTTATTTATTTATTTATTTATTCATTGATTCATTGATTGATCGATCAATCGATTAATTATATCCCCAGTGTTTTCTTCTGCAACAGTTGATGCAAGAAAATTTGAAACTATACCTGAAAAATCGTCGTTAGAATGACGTGGGCATGTGTGTGTCTGTGTGTCTGTGTGTCTGTGTGTTGTCAGCCAAACAATCGTTTCCACGTGGCTGTCGGCACCAAGTTCTACCGTGTCAAAGCAATCACTCCTACAACAGCACCACCACCATCAGCAACATGAGACCAGCCGAGTTAGCTGAGCACGTCTCAAAGTCGACTGCACCAGACTATGTTACACCAACCATACTTGCAACAAGTACTGCTTTTAGTCGAAGTTGAAGAAGTTGAACACAAGACATCTGTGTAGCACCTTTTCGTGGAAACGTATTGCTAAAAAGCACTCAGAATGGCACGTGTTAGAGGGATCACACAGTTTAACCTGCCACCCGCACGTTTATCATCGAATGGAATGAGCCAGCCTGCCTTTACTTCCAGCCGCGGAGCATCGCCGCACTCAACCTGAGTGCTCATTAACATAAAATTAACATAAAATTAACATAAAATGCGTTGCACCATCGCCATTTAAAGGCTAATCTACACCTAAATCTCCACTGTAATTAAGCAGCGATATTTGGCTACTTAAAAGTTAAATAGCAATTCGTATTCAATGATTATGGCTGTCCAAATGCACAGTGTGAACACTAGTTATGCAGATGAGTGAGTATGTTTGCTGCATATAAACTTTAACATAGCAGTAAACTTGTATATCAGTAGCATGTTAGTGGCCTGTTGGGCCCTTTGCTACTTATTTTTTAAATAAATAAATTGCAGTAGTAAAAGCAACCACAATGCGGTGTGTTTACAACATATCATTCAGCTGACTTTGATTGATGCTTAGGAGGCCCGTCAGCTGCTGGTGACAGCAAAATAGTAAACATGATGTCACGTGACTCACGGCAACCAATCACGGAGGTCCGTAAATATTTATAGATCTCCGTGCAACCAATAGAAATTGCTATGACATTGATCTCAGCTCAAATTCTTCACTTTATTAAATAGCACTTAATGTTTTGGTCGTGCAGTGATTCTGCCTAAAGTGGACGTTTAATCGTTAATAAATGTATTGTTAGACCTAAGTATGGTTGGTGCAACTGGCCCATATTATTGACCTATTATTATATTGTTAAAAATTGTTTTTGTCAATGTACAGTAAGTGAAGATAATGATGATGATGAAGGGCTAATCATGGTGCCATATTTACCACCAGCCACTGTGGTGGTCATGGTAGAACCACTGTGTGTCTGTGTGTCTGTGTGCTTGGATCATTCCTGCATGTGACTGGGAATGCGTCGGGAATTTGTTATCACTTTTTTGTTACATTCGCCACCGCAAGTGTTTGAGCACTTTGAATGTGAATGCAGTTAGAGTTTTGATGGTTTTAGCTGATTGTGGTGACCGTTTGGCTTGTGCTGTGGGTTTGTACGTCTGTCTGTCTGTCTGTCTGTCAGTGACATCGGTGTATTGTGGTGGACCCCTGTTTGTCTGTCTGTCTGTCTGTCTGTCTGTCTGTCTGTCTGTCTGTGACATCGGTGTATTGTGGCTGGACCTCTGTCTGTACGTCTGTCTGTCTGTCTGTCTGTCTGTTAGTGACATCGGTGTATTGTGGCTGAACCCCTAAATAGATGGAGTTTGTTTCAGCTGTGAGAGTTTACACAAACGACAGTTACTTTAGATTAGACGCCAGTGATTGGTGAGCCGTTCTTACAGGTGACAGATGAGTTAGGCTTAGATCGAACATTTTTGCTGTTTTAACCACGGGCCTTTCTGTTTTTAACGGTTAGCTTTTCGTGATATAACCGGACTTTTGTTGGAAGCGTCGTGGAAAATCCCGTCTGGTTAGTTTTCTGTATCTTTTGCAAGGTTGTAGTTGTGAGTTGTTTGTCCGTAGCAGTGCAGTTGCATGCTGGGAAATACTCCTCTGTCACGTGATCTGCTGTATATTCAGAGTGATGTTGAGTTTAATGTTTTATGTCAATGTCTGTTAATACAAATACAAATGCCTACAAAATTTCTAATGCACGGCTGTACGACATCGGCCAGATGCGCTAAGACTGTTAGTAATCGGGTCTTTTTGTAAACAGTTCAGTTTTACTGTAAGTTTACGTTTAAAAACTGCAGTAAACGCGAGCGTTACGATACGATGTGATATGAATGAATGAACGAATGCATTTTATTTCAGACTCAAGGTCCATATAAAACAGAACTAAAGACAGAGAGATATATTTGCGTTGTGTTGGCGAAGTATGCCAGACGGCTGCGTTTGTATAGCTTGAGCGGCCACGCTTTTGGAAATGGCACAGATTAGCGAGTCTGGGCCAATCTCTCAGCGGGAGTGGGGTTAGGGGGCAGAGCGCCCCCTGCAAAACTTGGGTCTGGGCGGCTTCACCAGAAGTTGAACAGTTTTGCTTATCTGATGGCCAACGTTACCGCCATTTTTGTCATATAATTTTTTAAAATTTCGTGCATTTCGGCCCGGGTGGGAGCCATGCCCCCAGACAGAGGACGTGGCTGTTTAGCGGCCGCTAAGATGAACGTTAATTCTGCTCAGTCGGTCGGGATGTGAAGAACTGGACTGGCCTTAAAACAAATTCAATGAAACCCTTGGCCCTTATGTGCAACAGAGTAGGCCTAGTTTGGCCAAGGGACTCACATTATGGCATTGACTTAACCCTAAGTAGGGGGGGGCATGTGGTGCACCTCACTTTACCCATTGGTGTCAGCTGATTGGTCTAATGCGGCACTAATTAATCGTTTGACTTATTAATAATAATAATATTATTATTATTATTAAGTCGATTTGTATAGCGCATTAGGTCGTAACTTCAGAGGCTGGCCGCATCTGGCTGTAAGTATAGTGTAACGGTCTGGTGTCCGTCCGTATGTCTGTCCCGTCGTGTTCGAACCTTAATAGAGCGTGCGGCGCATACTCCACGTAAATCACCAGGGGGCAGCACGCGACGCGGCCAGCGTACATTTCCGAGTATTACGAGGACGGACACACTTGTTCTAACGGTGTTAACGATCGCCGTTATCGAGTTAGGATATTACTGCTACGTTATGTGCATATAATTCGTATGCGTCTGTAGCTGTGTGTGTGTTAATTATTGGTGATGTACACAATCGCGCTAGAGCAGCTTGTATAGTAGACCTATATAGTCTTGCCGCACGGCTTGTGTTTGTATTTATTATGCAACTAGGTCATTTCTGGGTCGAGCTTGACGAGTTGTGATTGGTTAATAAATGGATGGTCACTGCTGAACGATTTGCGATAATAAAGAGATAGTGGAAGAAAACAAGATTTTTTCATGAAAAATTTTGAAATCCTCAGCTCTCTTTGTAAACTTTGGTACGTTTAACTCAGCAACTTACGCGGGAGGATTTTTTAGGCCCACATTACCAAGGACACCTTTATTTTACGCCTACAAAATAAAGCGAGACAGCTTTTGTTGCAATTATTTTTTGTGTCTAATAGGTCGGGCTGGGGGTGCTTGTGGGGAGGGGTCTTTTCCCAACAGGAATGGAGTATGGGGCACTACGGGGAGGGTAAAAGTCGTTTTTTCAGTATTTGGGCTGAGGGGTGGAAGTTCGAGAAGTTTAGGGTGACCATGCCCACTACCCATGGTCATGCCGCCGACTGGCTTCAATTCCGTTCACCCTTCTTCTTTGGGACTTTCGAACCGCGGTCTAAGCAACACCGATTGCTATAGTATTGTGCTCTGCTGATGTCGCAGTTAAGAGCTGCAGCCAGTGCTAGATTGCGTTTCATTTGTCAGAACAGTGCAAAATAATCAACCGAATTTAAATCGAAAAAACGTGGGGATATACCACGCACGCTACGATTTGGCACGAAAATTACATATATAGGCGGATTTAAGAAAAGCTAAGGGCTGTGTTTTCAGCCGACTATCATAAAAGTGGATGTTTTTTCAATGCAGCGCTGATCTGCAAGTTAACAGGTGCGCTGTAGTAAAACGAGAGCGCAATTTTGGCTTGCCCGCGCCCCCTACCCTAGCCCGCAGCTGGTCTGCGCCGTCGACCGCGCCCGCCGCCTGCGCTCGGCCCTTGCCTGACCGACCGCCCACGTAAGCCACGCCGCTGGCCAAACAGATTCACAATCCGATTATTATATGTAGATAGAGGTGATGATATACGGAAAGGGGATGGTGGAAGGGACGCGGTCGTGGATGGTGAAGGGACTGGTTGAGTGGGTCGAGGGGGATTGAACGGAGTGTAAACGGAGAGGGTTTGGATGCCTCCAGTCCAAAATGCCCGGCTGGATTCGCCTCAGTGGAGCTGATGCGGCAGGCGTTTGTCTGCCGCTGCAGCCGGAAACATCACGTGACGTAGCAGCTACGACGGACGTGACACGGCTGTGCAGCTGATGTAGTAGGTTAATTTCAGTGTGGATCGCACGTCGCTACGCTAGACAGCGACTTTCTTCGACAACATGTAAGTCGCCGCTGCATGTTAATTCAATATGAAAATTGAAAACTACTTTGTGCTTTCAAAAATAGACTCTGATGTATAGACCTATTACGCTCGCTCGCTATAGCTACAAAGAGATAGATAGATAGATACATTTATTTATATAGCGCCTATAAGTCGAAAAGAGTCACTAGTCACTAGAGACAGTGGCAAACCATTAAATTTTGCCCGTGTTTCTTTATTTCTTTTTGTTAATTTTGTTCTTAAACACTCCATTTGTCATTTGACGTTCTCGAAATTTTCCCACACGATGTGGCTTTAGTCCTGCTTTGCTCTGCCGGTTTACTGAAAATGTCAGTTAAGCTAAACGAGATAAAAAACCTTCAGCAAATTTCCCGCTGCAGCACAACGTGCGCCGTCATTCTGCGATGCCAGTCGATACAAGGTGTCGCTCTAACGGGACGTAACCGTACTGGCCCGCCGTGCAGTGTCGGCCGCCCGACCGCTTACGCTCCCGGCC
>Ga0209363_1002171_pt1 | contig 10132 bp, 5 predicted proteins | sample WorMetexBAHAMAS3_FD_187385 | JGI IMG/M metagenome (GOLD analysis project Ga0209363, IMG submission 187385) | Marine gutless worms symbiont microbial communities from Max Planck institute for Marine Microbiology, Germany - Inanidrilus exumae... | ecosystem: Host-associated > Annelida > Digestive... | reverse complement strand
GGATGTAGTCTATGCACATGCTGGGTCCATCGGCAATGCATGCCCCTCATGCAACAGCAGCTGCTCGACTTCTCGGCAGACAACATCACGTTTAGATGTCGCAGATCCCGTGGATGCTCAGTATGTTGAGGTGGACAGGGCGATGCTGGGACGAGGCGACTTTGTGCTCAAACAACAGTACGTCAAGCATCGTCTGATGGTGGATGAGTGGCGATGGATGTCCGAGTGCCAGCGGGACAAGGCATGAGACCAGTGCTACCATTTGACGGTGCCAACAGGGACTGTCACGTAATCATCAGGCGGTTCTGTGACCGTATGTGTAGTGCCGCATAGCGGTTGCAAAATGCACCAGTGAAAGCTGGCTGAGTGCTTGACCATGGTTGTGGCAGAGTTCCTGCTGCTGATGATGACGATGATGACCTTGAGTGACAGTCTTGCTGCTACTCTTTGCGGTCAAGTGTCGACGTCCGTCCGGAAAGGATTAGTGACATTTACCTACATACTGTGGGACGGTGCGGCCGGTACAGTGTTTCTATGGAACGTACCAAACACGGCACAGCAATGCACCGATTTCAGCATCATCAGCATCACTTCAGTGTTTCTAAAACTCAGTTTACAGTTTTTGGAAGATACACACAAGTTATGTTTAGTCCTGTATTATGGCACAAATTTGTCATGGTGTGTAAAGTTGAAGTATCTGGGATGTGTCTTTCACAATGTCTTGTGCTACTGATGTTTCTGGCGATGTTGCGAAATTTTAAGCTCAGTTTAACAACATTATGTCTGTTAAGTGACAAAAACAATGACATGCCAGCTGTTCAATTAATGAAAAGTAATTGTCTTTCAACACTGTTGTATGCATGTGAAATTTAGTCTGTGGGTAAATTTAGTACCATAGCCAAGCTGGAAAGACCCCTCCAAGGAGAATCAAGATTATGTTCACGGGCACCAAGTTGAAATAGATAAATTTTCTTAGTTCTCATTGTATCATGATGTCTTCTCTGACTTATTTGCATTGAAAGACCGTAAAATACCGACCAGTAATATTTTTGGTTCTGTAATTATTATGTTCTTCTGATTTGTCAAAAAACACTATTTTTTTTCTATTTAAATCATTATTGTATTTCATATTCATGAACATAATATCACTGGCTGGAACTGTGACGCTTTGAATGTTGTGCTTCAGCTACCACATGACTGACGATGCATAGTGCAGCAGCAGTTGATGTGCCAGATTTACTTGTGAGTATCCATTAGTTGCAGTTTCCAAAATACCTGAAATATGCATTTTTATATTCAGTACTTGAAGACTTTGTGTTTTATGTCTCAGTGATTTACACAGTAGAAAAGTAAATAAGACATTTATGATGCATTATTTTGTACAGAAGATAGCAGTTTTGTGTGATTTTGCTTTAGGGCACTATTCATCCATTTCTAAGAGCAAATCCATCCTTTCTGCACACATTATCAACGGAAGTCAACTATCTAGTTAAAGAAAAACAGGCAAGTGTCAATTGCATTGTCTGTTACTACTGAGCTGTCAATTTTTCTTCAACTGGTCTAGTTTCTCAGAGTTACTGTGGGTTAGGCTGCGTCTCCAAAAGCATGCCAGTGGAGTTTATGGTAGAGTTCAAATTGATCTTGGTACTGATACTGAACCATTACCGATTCACTGTGGACCGAACCCGGCGCCGGTCTGTTTTGTAGACCAGCGCCAATCTAGACGAGACGGTTGACGATCGTTAGCGGTGATTTGGGGTCAGGCGACTGGTCTTAATCATCTCATTATGTAATTTTCCGCAGGTCACGGCGTGGTGTTGCATGTGCGTTTGAGGCGAGCACCTCAATGGACAGTAATTACCTAACGATCGTCGCCCGCCTCCCCTGATGTGGTAATCTGGGAGACCAGTTACTGACAGCTGCCGATGTCTGGTCACCGACGTCACGCCCTGGAAACTCCCGTGGCCACCTACACCCTGCCAGCTGCTTGAGTACCAGGAATGACCCACTGGAGCACTGCTGCATCAGAGTGCTATCATACTCCGTATCTGTTCAACAATGTGGTATGTCATATGTTAGTTAATTAATATTCTCCTTGCGAAGTTGAGAAAATTTCTCATGTAATAGTCAAACTATTATTTCCATAAATGTTTTGGTTAATTTTATGGTATTGTATTTTTGTGTTATTTTATTATGTTCAGTGCCGCTGTCCAGTATTGCTATACAAATTCATTTTGTGATTAATTGATTGTGATGAAAACACAATTGCTAATTTATTTTTTATTTTATAGATTTCGTGAATGTGGATGGGTTGTCTTGATACTGGCAGTGAATGATTCCACAATAGTTTGATCAGTGCTGTTCATGCATGTCGCAACATATGTCATGCCTTGTTTTAGGCAAGAAAGATTTTGTCATGCATGGGTTTGAACCTGTTGTGCACATTTGTGCTGCTGGTTTGGTGCAATTCAACTGACAGTCTGGGTAAGCAGTGAACAGACAAAGAACATTACTTCACAGATCCTCATCACCGTGCTTTGTAGACTAGATAAAATTCGTTTAATGATGGCTGTTATAGCACATGACTAAGCCAGGCTTTTAGTTCCGTTAGATTGATTTATTTGGTTTTATCTTATTTTTCGGTTATAAAAATTTTATTTTGATGGTTGTAATTCACAGTGGCCACCAAGCACTACTAAATATTTATAGTACAATGTATCTGTTATGTTACTATAGCATGATTCGAAAGCTGGTATAGCATCTGTGCTAATGACAGCAACTTTGCTAGATATTATTTTGACATTTTGTAATATGTACAGTGAAAGCTGATTGTGTGCAAATTGCTTAGCAATGTTATTAATGTTAGGTTTTTCACAGGCCTTTTGCCCTTCCAGTTACTGAACCAACAGTGTCGGAGCACTTAAAGGTGATATGGAGTTAATGCTAAGTGCAAACCCAGCAGTCTTGGTGCATTGATATTGCAACACCCAAAATGGGTGAATGAATCACAGAGGCACTACTGTATAGAAATTGTGTACTTGTCCAGTCATCAGATTTCTGGATCTTTGGTGACTGTTCAAAGGCAAGAAGTGGTTTGCTAGTAGCTGTTTGTGCAGCCGTGTAATTGTATATGTTGCCTTGTCAGTTGCTGTGCTGTTGTGATGTGTGTCTTAGCACTAACAGCATACACATACCTGACTATCTTTGACATGATGAGGTACAGTTGTATTGTTTATATTAATGCCAGTTACATATAACTTTTCATTGTTAACTTTCCAAAATTAAAAATTTATTATTACCGGTAGTTAAGTTTGGGCTGCCTATGTTAATGATTGATCTTCTGGTTAATTGTTAAGAATTTTTAGTGACTATTTTTTTTTGTTGGAGATTAGTTTCCAAATAATGTCCTAATTCATTGCTTATTACTAAAGCCAGTTTGTGTTTAGTTGCTCGGGAATTTTCTTTTGTTATTATTGTTGACAGCCAAAGTGGATGATTCTGGAGGCATCTCTAACTCCAGAGATTGTTAAGAAGTTATGTAGTCCATCTAAAAAGCTGATCAGAGTCTATGAACTGAATGTATGAACTGAAGAACTATCATTCAAAAGTTTCTAATTATGGCTTAGAATAAAACCACAGATTGGCATTGGCATGATTAAAGATGATTATTACAACATATTCACATTGCTGTCAATTTAGTTGTTTTTATTGATTATTTAATTATTAGTTGTTGAAATATTAATCGTCAAAGAAAACCTTAATTGTTAACAGCCCTAGTTAACTTCTATTACTACTACTTGCATTTAATGGCCGTTGTTCCATGTCAGCATGGGTAATCTGGTTCCCCTCAGGTCCTCCTCCTTTGCCTGGAATAGAACCTCTTAGAATTAGTGAAATCTACTGCTGATTTTTTTCTACTTGCTGAGTATTTTTATCAAGTGGCAACAAGTGCAGTCAGAACTTACATTTGCCAGGCATGTGTATGCATATCGATATGACTGCACATTTCTCTAGTTGTGTTAGAGTGTCATTGAGTAAAAGATGGCGACAAGAATTGCAAGTGATCATATGTGCAGTTTGAGGCCATTTTAGGCCATTTAATTGAACACTTTGCATTTTATATTAGTTGTGATGACATCACAACTTACTTTAACCCCCAGAAAGTACACTTATGTGGCTTGACACGTGAGTAACTAAATATTGATTTACAACTAACTTTATTCATAAACATTTTAAAAGAATAAGCCTGTTGATTAATCATTAATTAACAAAGCTTCAACAGTAATTGTTAATACCATTAGAAATATTGTTACTGGCAGGTATGGCTGTAGATATGTCTGTGAGCTAGTCATCTCTAGTTTGTATATGTGGAATTGATCTAAATTTCATGAGTACAACTTTTGATTTTTTTTTGATGGGCATTGTTTTCCAGAGTACTTCAGGTTTGACCGGGTTTCCCAAAGACAGATATTATGTATTTGTGGAATATTTTTTTACTGGCCCGCCTAATGGGCCAGTATTGTTTTGCACGCTGTCGTCTGTCAGCGTCTGTAACATGCGTGGGCGATCGGCCGCCGGGCCGGGCACTTGGCCGGTCCGGCGGCCAATACTGCACAGCGGGACAGTACGGTTATGTCCCATCAGGGCGACACCTCGTTTGTGGGCCAAATGTCTCCCGGTCACCCAACTGGCAGCATCCAGTGACTGTGATCAGTTGAAAGCATTAATGGAAATTGGAGATGAAAGTGATTGATTCTGTCATTGTCTGAACTTGGACTACTTGTAATTTGAATATTTTTGTAGTATGCTCACATGCTTGGTCACATTGTGGGTTAGGAGCCAACATCCGTCACCATTCTTCTCATTTGGGTTTGTTCTTTTATTTCACTTGATACGTATTCATGTACTTATGAACGTTTTCAATTTATTTTATGCTGTTAATTAGGAGTTAGATTTTGAAGTTTTAAGCTTTTTTGGCTGGCTTTCTTAGCCATCTGTGCATTTGCCCTGTTCCTACCAGCATATTGATGTCAACTTCTCAAGCTGCAGGAGTCTCATCTTGCATTAATTGTCTGTTTAGCTTCGGAGTTCGGATGCTTAGTATTTTGTTCTATGTCACAGTAAAAATGACATGAAGCAAAACACGTTGACAGAGAATATCAATAAGCAATTATATTACAGAATTTGTTTCACTATATTGCAGCATAACTACCCTTTGTGCAGTGTATATTGCTGAAAATGTTGCTAGTTAGTAGCAGGTAGACAGACAGTCCTCCTTTAATATATAGATAGCCTGTTCTTTCCTGGCGTGTCGTCAGACGTTATTCTGACGCATGTATTCTCCTATAGGTCGTTCAGCACGCACACTTTTGCAGTGTGCTTTTTAAGGTTTCCTTACATGATCTTCGATGTGTTAATAAATAATAATGGCAGTTGTATAGAGATTTGTATCGGCATAAAGATGACACCAATGTTATTTGTGAGCTTCTGGCGGTGAAGCACAGTGACCTGGAGCTAGATTTGTTTAGTAATTTGGTTCTGAATGCGTTTATTGTGTTTTTATGTACTAAGTAACTTTTAATATCTTTGTTAGACCGGACGTTTTTAGCCTGTGGTCCACGGACCCCTGGTCCACAGCTGACAGCCATGGGGTCTGCCAGCAAGCCAAGAAAATATGGCTAAAATGCCATGTTACAAAGATTGACTTTATTGCGCATGTTTTCTGTTATTCAGGAAAGCGGCCATATCTCTTCTACTTGTTATTGATGACAATCCTGGATGGGTTCCTTCTGGTAGTCTGTAGCATCTTATCCCCTGTCCAGCAGAAGTGGTTGAGCACTGTCAATTGCCTATCTTCACCATCAGCTAGACAGTAGGTCTTCCGCGTAGGTCAACAACGTTGGCAGAGTCTGTTGATGACTTGCACCTATGCTTCTGTTCCGTTATCGAGGACAGCATATGGGTATACAGTCACGGCTAAAGTACCCTAGTTCATCGCAGTTATAACACCTCACTGGACGAGCAGGTGCTCTTCCATCTGGATTTGCCATTATCTCATCTTAAAATATAAGTAAGCAGACAAGAAACTTTGTGGATACCAAGCACACACTTTGAGATAGAATAAGAAGCTGAAATTGTACGGGTAAATAGAATGAAAATTAGATGTTTAGGTGGTTTCTACCTTCAAGTTGATTTAGTTGATTTTTGAAGCACCCCAGCATGCTACTAGACCTGCTGAGAGGACCTCATAATGTGTTGGCCATTATGATCGCACCCTCTTATTACTGGTCCATTCACACATAGTGTAGGGGGCCAGACTGGTAACGGTCGCTGGCGTCTGTCGTTGTCTGTCGTCATCTGTAACACTCCACAGTGGGCCTGCAGGTGGCTTCACCCGCGATGACGTCATGCCACCTTTAGTCTGATTATAGCTCCATGGTAACACTGCATAATGGGCCAGTAGCATTACGTCCCGTTAGGGCAACACTTGTTTAATTATTGTATTTCTGTTGTAGATACGAACGATTTGAAGTGTTGGCTGTTTTTGCAAGTACCATTCTGGCACAGTTTGGTGCTCTCTTCATTGTCAAAGAAAGGTTAGAACTGTTCTTGAGTTATTATTCTGCCTGGCTTTTACTTACAGGATTGACAGCCTGTTTACTAAAAGGTGGTTTACAATAGTTTGTAGCATGAATGTGCTGAGTTGTCATAATTTAATGGTCTCACCGGATTGACCTCAGTAAAGATGTGCTGAGACATGTATGAGTTAATGCTGGTGACCAGAAGGGCAGCCACAAGGGCATCTAGCTAAAATTGCTTCATGTTGATTGACACTAGGTTTGAAAGGCGCAATTAGGAGGAGATTGGGATTAAAGAGATTAACAATCAACAAGCTAGTGTTATGGTTGACATTAATAAAACAGTAACAGCAGTATTTTTTCACAGACCCACACCAGCAGATGCAGACAGGCACTGAAGTAGTGGTTACCTTGGCTGCAAAGTAAATCAGTAGCTTTATGTAATCTTTACTTGTAAATTCAACAGAAATAAGTAAGTTTAATGTAAACTGTAGTTTGTATGTAAGTAGTCAATTAATATTTATTTCTGCTTCTAACATAATAGCCTGTTCTTTCCTTTAAAGTACGAACTGGCGTGTCGTCAGACGTTTTTCTGACACATGCATTCTCCTATAGGTCGTTCAGCATGCACAGTTTTGCAGTGTGCTTTTTAAGGTTTCCTTACGTGATCTTGGATGTGTTAATAATGGCAGCTGTATAAGAGATTTGTATTGGCATAAAGATGACATCAATGTTATTTGTGAGCTTCTGGCGGTGAAGCAGTGACCTGGAGCTAGATTTGTTTAGTAATTTGGTTCTGGATGTTTTTATTGTGTTTTTATGTACTAAGGAACTTTTAAAATCTTGTTTACTGTTTTCTTATTTTATGTGTACATATGTACGATTTTCATAATAAATAATAAATAAATAAATTGCTGTTTATTTGATTTACATTGTGCAGTGTTGAGCGGATGGTTCAGCAGCCTGAAGTTCATACGTATGTTACATTCACAGTTTATGTTTTAGACATTTTAGAAAAAAATGGTTGTTTCCTAGATGGTAGTTTTGTTGTGTTTGTGTGTTTTGATGCAGTTCAGAATTAAAACAGATAACTTATGGTGCTGGATATGGGCACAAAATGTACTGGATTATTGTTTAATGCATTATTTGTATTTTACATATTGATATTAATTTAAAATGCTATTGGCATTACAGAAAGCTACAACCAGAAGGACATTCACTTTCCCTATGGGTGACCCGACTTAACCTGAACTAACACCTGAAAATTGGTGCGGTTGAACAAAGAATGAAAGTACGATGACACAGAGACAGCATTAGGTCACTGCAAGAGTGAATTGAGACTGTACTGACTTGTGTATGTTGCAGTGGTCGGCTGCTGGTTGGAACTGTGGTTGGATTCATGCTGCACATGTTTGTCACATACAGCATCGAGAACCGAGCGTTTAATCACGTCATTCTAGCCTCAAGCTCCAGTTGGCTACAGGAACATGTCACCGATATGAGTGAAAGGTGTTGTGTCTATTGCACAGACATTTTGTTGGTAACTTGTTGGAAATTGGATTTGTATTGATTTGAATTTAGTATATCTGCAGGTGTCAAGCTGAAATTGGTCATATGTTGAACTAATGTTGACTGACCTTTGTAGCATATTTCACCATTGTTGTTGTTTTGTTGATATTAAGTTCTGTTTCTTCTTTTTGAATTGGATACATCCCGAAGTAATGTATTTTAAGTGTTCTTTAGAACAGAGCATTTGTCTTGAATTGTCTGGTCTTTGCCCCTAGTAATTCTGGTTTATTGTCAGCTTCGTTATTGATTCCTGTATGGCTATTTTGTTGCAGTCTGTGTCACGTGGTTCCTGGTTTAGCAAAGTTGCTGTTACCTCGGATTAATCCATTTGCACTGATCACTTGTGGTGGAACCATGGCATTGGTCATCACACACATACTGATAGACATGAGGTTTGTCCATGTGTTCCCTGTATACAGCAGTTACTGAAAGCACCGGAAAGTTTGAGGAATAATAAGCAGTATGCATTGTGTGTTTATGTGGCCCCTTCAGTGTGCTTGTATTTGGGAGACCAAACTAAGTGGACTAAGTAACTCCACAAAACTGGGCCACTTAAAAACAAAAACCGAAATTAATAGAGAATACTTTTTCAAAACCAGGTCATAGCTACCTACAGGCTGTTTCTATGATCCAGTATACATCAGGTGATTGATCAGCTTTTATTTTACCTTCAGTATTATGTTTTTGTATTGGATGAAAGAAGGATGACCTGTCTTTACTATATTAGCTGAGTCCAGTTCAGTGCATTGATCTGTGGTTTGTATTGCTGAAGGTCATTTTTGTTGTTCCATTGTAGGAATTACTATGCAGCAGACACATGGGCTGCCGTGTGGATTGCATTAATGACATGTGGAACGATGTTTCCAATGAGCGTTTACAGTGGAAAGATACTGCTGCAGGTGATAACAGCCACATGATACATGACATTTTTGCATAACTGGACACTAAGTAACTTGTAACGAATTCTGGTGTGCTATTATTTATTTTATGAGTCATATATATTTCAGCACCGGTTTTCTTAGATTTCCTTGTAATTAAAATGTCTAACACATCTGATGTGCCTATATGCATTTGGGTCATTGATGTGAATTACTGTGATAGCTTGGTATGTTATGATTAATGTGTTTCTCATTGTGTCTGTCAGACAACACCTTCACACATTATTGGTCAGCTTGACAAATGCATTAGAGAAGCTTCAACCCTGGACGGTGTGCTGGAGTTCAGACATGAACACTTCTGGACTGTTGCATTTGGCATGATGGTAAGAGGTTTTCCTTCTTGTTAGGTCGACTCTTCAGAGTCGACCTAATGAAGCTGGTCTCAAATGTCCATCCATCCATACCTATTTATGTACATCCATCCATCCACAAAAAGTTTCTTCGATTTCAATGAAATTTGGCGAGTTCATATAGGTCGATGAGTGATGCATGAGTAGCATGACGGTATGCAGTATGACCCGATCCAAGGTCAAGGTCATTAGCCCTTGAATGTTGGAAATCCTTCAATTTTCAAAAGCTATTTCCTCCACCATTTACAATGGGAGCTGGCAACTGATCACTGATTCTTAAACTAGGGCACTATCTAAATTTGATCGGGCCGTATTTTTGATATTCGTCATAGTTTTTGTGTCACGTGACTTTGAACTGGCAGGACCGTCACGTGCGAAGAGTCGACCGTCAGTCCCATACGGGGCTAATTTATTAATTGTCCGCTTCAGAAAGATCATTGGTTTTGCCTGTTGTACAGTGTCCTGGTACCGTTGTGGTGATATATTATTATTATTATACCAAGCAAGCTATTAGCATCAATGTAAGCAAATTTGCTTGAACGGCTAAATGTCATCGTCAGTGGGTGTGCACATGGCAGATGTGCCTTGAATAGCGACTGCATTAAAGCGTTGCATCGTCATTGACAGCCACTGGAAAATGAATGCGCTCTCACGAGAATCGTCGGACATAATAATAATAATAATAATAACCAGGATG
>Ga0209363_1002170_pt1 | contig 10133 bp, 6 predicted proteins | sample WorMetexBAHAMAS3_FD_187385 | JGI IMG/M metagenome (GOLD analysis project Ga0209363, IMG submission 187385) | Marine gutless worms symbiont microbial communities from Max Planck institute for Marine Microbiology, Germany - Inanidrilus exumae... | ecosystem: Host-associated > Annelida > Digestive... | reverse complement strand
GACCGCGCGACTCCCACGGCATAAATATTCTATAACAGCAAGGTGGACTGTAGCATATTCATAAACTCAAGACTGAATGCGCAGTACTCGGCTAGCTATCGTCTAATTGGTTAAACGAAGTAGGTTTTCTTTTTTAGTATTTTGAAGTACGTACGTGCCATATCGTCGTAAAAAGTTGACGTTTGCTATCTCATCTTCTGATGAGTTCTTGTTACTTTACAGCCATACAGTGTACCGGTATTTACATTGTTCAGCCCCACTGCCATTTTGTAAATGGCGCTTTACAAATCTCGATTGTGATTATGATTGATTGTGATTGAGAACGGAGTAACCAGCACACAGCATCTGAGCCGCAGGTTGGAAAGCTGTTTTACTGTTTGAAAAGCTTTGAGTTTGAATTATGTCCGCTTTTGAGCCGACACAAATTGCACTACCAATGTATGACAATATACCTAACAAAGATTTCTTATTATTTCGTCTGTTGGAAATCGAAAATTTGTACTATCAATTGCACTATCACAATTGCGTTGCTTTGGACGATATGTACATTGCCCCCAGAACACAGGCAGCGCCATGTCCACTAAATTAACATGGCGCCGGAGCGAGTTGCCTGGCTTGTCGTATTTATAGGCTTTGCTTTGGTTTGTTTACATTCTTTGACGACGTCTTTGCGGTGCGCTAGTTGTATAATTTAATGAGTTGTCAGAAATGCTTTAAAATATGGATCGACGATTTCTGGTGTATGGAAAATTTAGCGTGTGTGTTATTATTGTTCTTGTTTTGCTCATTTTCATTGGTCAGTATTTGTTCTGCCATATTACAGAGGGATAATTCAGGCGCCAGATCGGTGATCTAATCGTAAGGGGTATATAAGGCTGCCAGTCAACTCGTCACAATGTCATGACCAACTCGTCACAAGTGACGAGTTGATCTTTTAATTTTACACAGCGCGTGACGAGTTGACCGCTCGGGTGTGACGAGTTGACTGTTCGTGGGACGAGTAGTTGGTTTCAGCTAACGCCGAAATAGGCTTACTCACGTGACGAGTTGACTGGCAGCCTTCACGTTCGCTACAGGCCTATGCTATCGCCGCTCAGTCTGTCGTCTGCCTGTCTGTCGTCTGTTTACGATTACTATGTCTAGTAATCGTCTGCAGAGGGACCGCGCGACGCTTACGGCATAAATATTCTATAACTGCAAGACGAGTTGTTGAATTTTGTTTTAGTCCTCTGCTTGTAGGGTAGACGTCGGTGTGATAATAAAGATGCAATGCTTAGTTACGATGTATGCGACGAGTTGAATGTATGCCGAGTTAACCGTGTGACTTGAGTTGTACAATGTGACGACTTGACCGTGTGACGAGTTGGTCGTGTGACGAGTTGACTGTGACGAGTTGACTTTTTGATGAGTTGACCATGTGCGAGTTGGTCATGTGACGAGTTGACTGGCAGCCATATGTAATCTGTAAAGTCTGCGGTGGTAATTTGCGAGGTGTCATGCGAGGTATGCAGTTATTGGTCAGCGACTTCCTGTGTACCTCACAGTTTACCCATTTTAGCTGTTTGCCGTTGGATGCATGAAATGCAAGATGTATGTATGAATGTATGAATGAACGAACGAACGAACGAACGACGGCTTGTACGGTAGTACAAGCTGTTGTAAAAGCGAATAGCCAAAGTAATGGGAAAGGCCAAATTTTGACCCCCTGGGGCTCTGAAACCCCTGAACAGATTTCGATGAAACTTGGAATATATAACCAGGTCGCGGGTATGCCCACACATGCAAATTCATGTGGCACTGCGACAACGTGGGTGGTCTGGGCGAACACGTGAAAAACACATGTTGTGGTTTCTTAGGTATACCTTTTTTACAAGAACTCATCAGAAGATGAGATAGCGAACGTGAACGTTTTACGACGACATTGTACATGTATTTCTACTATAACTACGCATCAATGGTAATCTATGCATCCAATCATCTATGCACCTATGCCCATCACGTTGAGTTATCAGAGTTTGTTTTGCCTAAATAATCGCTGACTAATTCGCATATGGTATAAATATGGTCATAAACTATCAAAAGTAGATTTTGAAACCGAGGTAAGCCTAACAATTGTTTTACGACGACATCGTACACGAATTCGGTGAAATAATGCAAAATAAGGGCCATTACCAAATTCGGTAAAATAAGGCAAAATACGGGCCATTTCGCCGTTCAAGGTCATTTAAGGTCACCGGTTTTGGTACCAATTGAAAGCTCATATACGAATTGTTATCAACACCATAGCTAGGCAAGTACTGCACATTAAGTCTTGAATTTATGAATCTGCTAGGAATTTATACCGTGGGCATCGTGCAGTCCCTCTGCAGACGTTTACTACTAGACATAGTAATCGCAAATTGTCCATAGTTATGGCTAGGGCCCAAAATTTTTCTGCGGCAAATTTTGCCAAATTCCGCGGTGCCGTTTGCCAAATTCAGCGGCTCACCGCGGCAAATTCTTGGAATTCCGCGGCTCACCGCAGCTGCCCAGTTTAGAGTACACTGTGCTGACTTTGGCCCAGTTATATACTTATAATTATAAACAATAAAAGGTAGCACTGCACGAGTCTACTGCTGCATAAATATACAATATAATTGGAATTAGTTTCTCACGTTTCTTTACAAAAAACGGTAATTATGATGACAAAAGTGAACAAAAAACGGCCTCTCAACTGTCACATGATATCAAAATAAGAAATGTTCAATTTTAATTCAACTGTTAACGGTAAAATCAATCATCAAAATCACAGTTGAAGGTTTCAAATTTTGATGTGAACAGTCATATCAGTCACTGAGTGATATCAGTGACATGATGTGATATCATCATATCATTCATATGATCATCGTCCTAACCCCCAAAAAGGACCATCCTTGGGCTGAACCATGTCATTTGAGCCATAAACGGTGAATATTTTCCTATTGATTTTTGAATGGCCTTACAAGAGTTCTGTATTTTCCATTGGTTTAACATTACGGGGCCCCCAGAAATGGGTTTTGGGGGTTTTTAAATGTGGTTGGGTAAATATTTCAAATCTAAGTAATCTATAGCAATCAGCGTAAGTCGCTCTAGTTGCTGGTATAATTTTTATGCAAATCGGTTCAGTGGTTTGGGAGTAGTAGTTACACATACATACATACACACACACACGGAATTTGGTCAATGCGGCTCTTAGTATACGGGTGACGCTCGCTCAATACCAAACCTGCTTTGCAGGTTTTGATAATAAGAACATTAAGTGGCGTACTTCACACATCACCAGTAGTTAGGCCTATGCACTGGAATCTGGCGTCCGTCGGCAGCAGTCTTTGTACACACAATGGCCTGTTAAAAGTCTGTTTCATTCATTAGTGATCGGATTAAGAAAAAAGTAGTGGGGGACGACACCGAGGTGCTGAAGGCACCACAGTGGGAGATCACACATCCCCCGTATACATCCAACGTATACGTTGGCGTCATCATGAAGATATATCACCACATAGTCTTCTGATATAGTTGCATTTTGGATGACATATACAGATATTCTTGGCTGAAAAGCGTTATTAAGTTTTGTGTTTTTAACTTGTTTTTTAAATGTTCTTATATGTTTTATTGGCTTTTATAGTACAATCCTCAGCGTCAAATTTGTTTTTAAGTTTGAGCGTATAAGTGAGTCATCAAAGAGTGGCAATAGTCTGAGTTTTTTGACAACTTTGATGTTGAATCACGTATACGTAACGGAAGTCTGCCATCTTGATACTATCAACTTTGTTTTGAAATTGCACGTTCGACTTCATAGACCTGCTTTGGAAGTTATCACACAGTACACACTACTCTTGTGTCTATGGCTTCACAGGACTGGGTTACTAGACTAGACAATGCTACTTTATATTTATATTACGGTGTGGATCGCGCCCAAAGTCTGCCAGGGCCAGCCCCCAACAATGTACTCAGGTCTTCCAATTTCATCCATATCCATTCACTTTCGGCGAAGTTATAGCCAAATGCGTGAACACCGTTTTTTGCCCCTTAGAGTAATTCTAAAAAAGGCTCTCCGAGCCTATAACAAGTTTGGTCAGGTGTGCTTGATCTGGAGGACACAGACGGCTGCACATACCGGTACTGTGAGGAGAAAGGCTCCAGGTGTTGTCTGTCGGCCGCTGCCGTGAATTCCACCATGTGCTGGATGCATAGCAGACTTCGGAGATAATCACGGCCCTGAATACTTGTTGAACTGCATCGTCACGCATGCCATGGGCACGTATCACCCTCAGCACATACAGGTGTTGGGCACATACGCTGGTGACGCTATGAACATGTTGTGAGTTGTGACACCGACAAGTGATTAATGAATGTGACGCCGAGGATCTTCAGAGATGTAGTGCAGTATATACCAGGAAGCGCTGGCGTTTGAGGAATGCGTAGGAAATTTTTTATTTGGGGTCTATAAACACACCTGCAACTGATTCGTGAAGGCGTGGACCTCTTAGTATTATCCTCCGTCTCGACATTCTGGCCTCAGTCGAAGCCAAAATATGGGCCTCGACACCAAGGTCGACTCCAGAATACCTCAGCCTCAGTAATATTGTCCTCGGTTTCAACATTTCGGCCTCTGCTGAGACCAAAGATCGACGTCGGCTTTCTGCTTCATAGAATGCCTTGGCCTCGATATTCGGACCGTTGCTGAAACCAAAATATTGGCCTCGACCACGATGCTGAGGTCAAGACGATAATTTGGCATTGAGACCGAGTTGAGGCCAAAACTTTGACTCAACAAAAAAAACATAAAGGCCGAGTTCAGTGCTAAAATATTGGTCTCAGCCTTGCCTCATAACGTTGTCCTCAACCGCAACATTCTAGCGTTGGCTTCGACTGAAGCCAAAACATTGGCCTCTACCCGAGGCTGCAGTTGGTGAAAGGTTTTTTAGCGTTGAACTAAACGAAATAGAAAACCTGTTATTCCTAATGTTTCGTATTGTATTGCACCAGAAGTTAGCATTTTACTGAATGAAAGTAGATCTGGTATAAATAGTCTTTGTACTTACACGTCCTCCTTTTTCCTTTAAGAGCCCCCAATATTTAATTGGTCAAATTGAGGGTTTTCACTTCTCAGGAGTGGCAAAAATATACCAATCAACTTGAAATTGGACATGAAAGAGCACACCAAACGTTCACTCTTGCATACCAAATTTAGCCCTGATCAGTGAAGGTGGTGGATATGATAGTTCCATCTATTCAAAATTTTAGTCAAATTTGCAGTATATCACCCCTTATGGGCAAAACAATGCACAAATCACTATGAAATTTGTCATGGAGGAGCATATGTCCCAGGTTCACTGTCATATGCCAAATTTTACCCCAATCAGTAAACAGAGCGAGTATGAGAGCCACAGATTTTTCAGAACTGTTCATACTGGGATGTCTAACTGACTGCCAATTTTATAACAACCTGGCATTGCTTACATTTTTCTAATTTATATGATATTACGTTGCAGTAAAGGAGAGTGATGCAGGACGGCGTGGCATTGGAAGAAGACGTTACTCCAGTAGTAAACGTTGGCGTGTGAGCACAAAAATTTACACAACAAGAAGACTGTGGGGCGGCTATAGTTCTCCGTACCGCAGCTGGAACGCAGCTGGACGTGCTGGATACATATACGGATTTTTGTACTACACCAGAACACGCCGCTATAGAGACTATCCAGACCGCGGTCTGTGTAACAGCAAAGTTATATTATCATAAAATAGTACTTATTGTTTCAGAAACATTGACACTAGACTTAAATAGTTTATAACTTAAGATTTTGCAAACGTCTGGACTATGGACATAAAAACTAAAGTTTAGTCTTAGACCAGACTTAAGCTGAAGCTGCTGAACTAGTCTGTATTTGATAGCAATTCCCAATGTTCACATTAATTTATGTCTTGATAGTTATTACAGTTACCATAACTTTTAATTTGTTTCATACACAGTAAATTCTGGTTGTCACATGGTTATTGCATTTGAAGTTGGGATATTATTTGTCTGTTACTACAGAACCAACAATCTGTAGAAATGAGTATGACTACCGACACAACAATGGGACTCCATATCATCTGTTTATCTGCCCAGCTGAAACGTTAACCTCCGATTACAATTACTGCTGTGGTGATGAATCTAGACAGACATGCTGTCGTTACCAAGACAGGAGGTAAAAAATAACGTTCTCTCTACTGTGAGTGATTGAGATCTTTATATTTCTGGCCAATGCATGACAACTTATATATTCCTGTTCTACTGCACTGAGAAGACCATCGGCAACTTGCTGAACGTCGGGCGACAATGCTGTGCTTGCTTGTGTCATGGGGTACATAGACGCGGTCGTTCTGCCGTTTGTCAGGTGAAATGACTGAGAACACCTTTTCGTCTGTAAAGAAGAAAGACTCGCTATTTTAAACACCGAAAATATCAAAATTTGTGGATGAATAACAAAGTTAGAGGCAATTAAAATGCAATTTGTTTGTTTGTTTTCCTTCTATATCAGCAGAAAATTTGAAATTTTAATTTCCAAAGGTAGTGTAGGAACATGCCTAGGGTGAGGTGGATAATGTCGTATGGGTTTTGTAGCAAATTTCATACGCTTTCCAGCAATGCAAAAATTTTGAAAATCGGTTAAGATTTAACAAAATTACAGAGTTTAAAGGTGGGTCATTTTTATTGAGACACAGATTAATTTTATTTCTTTCTACTTGCATTGACATTCCATTTTAGTGTAACTTCCACACAAAACGGTTTATAGTAGGGTCATAATTGTCAATTCCGTGACCATTCTTTTCCTAACTTTTTTCTCTGATTTGACAACTTGAACCATTTTAAAGGAAAATGAGCTCCTATGTACCTCTCAAAAGTGACAGCTAACTCCGCTAGAGCCCGATTTTCAAAATGGCCACAGCCGCCATTTTGAAAAATATGTAATTTCATATCTATGGCCCCAGATGAGCTAGACGGACAATCAAGGTGTCGATTTCCACTAACATTGGCATGCCGAACACTCTGAAATGGTTATTTTTGAGTTTTGGTACCTTTCTGGTGGCTAAATCCAAGACGGCCGCCATCCGCCATCTTGAAAATCATAAGATTTCAAGTCTATGGCCCCAGATGAGCTAGAAACGCAAACAAGGTGTCGTTTCTCGATAACATTGGCATGACAGACACTCTGACATGGTTGTTTTTGAGGTTTGGTACCTTCCTGATTGCTAAACCTATTATGGCTTCTGACTGCCATCTTGAAAAATGACAAAATTTCATATCTCTGGCCCAAGATGAGCTAGAAAGACAAACAATGTATCGTTTCCCATTACCATTAGTCTTGTCAAAATAGCCTATATAGAGGGGGTACCCGGTACAAATTGCAACAAAAATGATTTTGCCACTATGCATTTCTTTCACTATATTAAAAGTCCCATGCAAGATTTTAACGGAAAAAATAGTACGAAGCCAGTAATGGTGCCATAAATAATGCATGTTCTAAGAGGACCTACGCGCGAAAAAATAAAAACTACAGAACCCGATAACGGGTCATCGCAGGCCAATGTTACTAATCTGTTCTTTTTCGTGTATTTTCAGATGATATCCTTCTTGTGTACGTAGATCATCACCTTGAAAAGTGACAGAAACAAATGGCTCTAAGTGGAGGTGCCGAGTTCCATCACAAGACTGACATTGATTTTTAGTGCATCTTACTCTTACTCTATGGTTCACTATGCACTACAGATGATAATCTTAATAATATTACCGCTGAGAAGTGGGAATCTATCTAGGAAAAGGCTCTGGGATGGAAAAAACCTGACCGTTTTGAAAAAGTACGTGAAACTGTGGATTGGGAGAAGGGCCCAAAGGGCCACCATATGCATAGCGCTTACTATACAGTATACATCGTTATCTAGCAAGAGCATGCTGTCTCAAGCCAGGCTGAAAAGCGCAAACGCAAAATAGAGGATGACATTGAAAAAGTCAATCTACAAAATTTAATTGGACCTCTCCCAGAGGCCACCTGCACTTCACCAAAGACGCTATGCTCCAGTTTTGGGGTACTTCATGATAAAACAATATGTGTATGGTGCAGGAAAAAAATTATAAGACAAGTGATCGTGAAAATGGGCTTTTAATTCTGTCAACAAAAGATGCATAGACAAATTTCAAGTCTAGAAGATAGTCTTGCGATCCAGACTTAATACTCTGATTGCATCCATACAAGACGTCGAAGCAGCAGTCGGGCTTGAAATTCGCTATCATCGCTCGTGCTGGCGCAGATACGGTAGTCTATTTAAGTGAAAACCAGCCTCTTTCTGATGAAAGTGCTGAATATCTGCAATGTGTTAACCTTCTAGAGGCCAAAACCCCCTTCTTCCACCACATTCGTCATGTCATTTTTGAAGCACACAAATTCCGTACAGTGCAAAGTCTGGTTCAGGACTACAAGAGCATCAAACCGTGGTCATAACTCGATCGTTAAGTTTAGCTACGTAAAAGAAATCCTAATCAAGGAATTTGCAGAGGATGTCGGTTTTCCGACTGCTGCTTGGAAGTCTGGTATAAATGCAATCAGAGTATTAAGTCTGGATCTCAAGACATCATCTTCCAGACGCAAGTTATGTAACTTGAAATTTGTCTATGCATCTTTTGTTGATTGAAGTAAAAGCCTGTTGTCACAATCACTTGTCTTATAATTACTTTTCCTGCACCACACACATATTGTCTTATCATGAAGGACACCAAAACTGGAGCGTAGTGATTTTGGTGAAATGCAGCTGGCTTCCGGGAGAGGACGTATTGAATCTTGTGGATTGACATTTTCAATATCTTCCTCTATTTTGCGTTTTTATTATCAGCCTGAGACAGCATGCGATTACTAGATAACGATGTATAGTAAGCGCTATGCATATGGTGGCCCTTTGGGCCCTTCTACCAATCCACAGTCTCATGTACTTTTCCAAAACGATCAATTCCTTTCCATCCCGAGCCTTTTCCTGGATAGATTCCCACTTCTCAGCGCTAATGTTATTACGGTTATCATCTGTAGTGCATGGTGAACCACAGAGTAAGAGTAAGATGCACTACTAATCAATGTCAGTCTTGTGATGGAACTCGGCAACTCCACTTAGAGCCATTTGTTTCTGTCACTTTTCAAGGTGATGATGTACGTACACAAGAAGGACATCATCTGATAATACACGAAAAAGAACAGATTAGTAACATTGGCCTGCAATGACCCGTTATCGGGTTCCGTAGTTTTTATTTTACGCGCGTAGGTCCTCTTAGAACATGTATTATGGCACCATTACTGGCTTCCGTGGTATTTCTTTCTCATCTAAATCTTGCATGGGACTTGTAATATGGTGAAAACGGTACCTTAAAGAAATACATATTGGCAAAATCATGTTTGTTGCAATTTGTTCCGGATACCCCTTCTATATAGGCTATTTTGACAAGACTAATGGTCGTGGGAAACGATACCTTGTTTGTCCTTCTAGCTCATCTGGCACCAGAGAAATGAAATTTCATATTTTTCAAAATGGTGGCGGCGGCCATTTTGAAAATTGGGCTCTAGCGGAGTTAGCCGTCACTTTTGAGAGGTACATAGGAGCTCATTTTGCTTTAAAATAGTTCAAGTTGTCAAATTAGTAGAGAAAAAAAAGGTAGGTAAAGAATGGTCACGGAATATTTCATATTTCTTCAGGTTGTGTGTTCCCATTTTGGACCTTCTTTCGAATCTCATCCGTAAAACTGACTCCAGTGTTGTGCTGCAAGTGTTTATTGAAACTTCGATTGGTAGTCGCATCACAAACTGTTAAATGATTATGACACGTATCCTATAGACGCACTAGGCATTGATAAATTATTAAATTCTAAACTGTTGACAATAGAGAATAGATCATTTACTATGCAACTCTATATAAATGGCGTAGAATAGAAATGGCCGTTATCATTCTGCAGTTGAAAGTTTACCAGAGCGACTTTACATCACAGGCAGCGCAGTAGCGCTGCACTGTTGTAAGGCCCATTCAAAATCAATAGGAAAAATGGAAAATTCGACCCCCTGTAAAATTGTAACCCCTGAAAGTTTCATTTTGAA
>Ga0209363_1002169_pt1 | contig 10134 bp, 14 predicted proteins | sample WorMetexBAHAMAS3_FD_187385 | JGI IMG/M metagenome (GOLD analysis project Ga0209363, IMG submission 187385) | Marine gutless worms symbiont microbial communities from Max Planck institute for Marine Microbiology, Germany - Inanidrilus exumae... | ecosystem: Host-associated > Annelida > Digestive... | reverse complement strand
GTCGAAGGTCCAAACCATACGCACGTGCCATATCTGCCTCCCAAACCGCCTCGGGATACAGAATCATGTGTCACGCCCTTTGGGAATCCCCTTCCCACCGATTCCGTGTTCCTTGAACCCGCTCTAGTTTTACCGGTTTGGGGAACCGCCCGGCCTTCACACCCGCCCACCAGGTGGACTTGCCGACGGGGATCAGGGGTGGCACCGGCGGGACCGCCTGTGCGTTGCCGATGATCTGGTGCAGCCTCAGGTAACCAGTCTCAGGAAGTCGATGCATCGTCCAGCCTCGTCCGTGTTGAAACGAGGCAATACTTCGTCGGCCGCCACCGGAGAAATAGCTGGGCAGATTGCAGAAAACCCCACGGTTTCGATGCTCAATTCGGTGGGTTGGTTCCTCGCAAAGAGATCAGAACCCGCCCCTCCCCCCAGCGCTCGGTCTCATGATTTCAATAGACTAATGGGTGGGCAGGTTCTCAGCCCGGTGTCTTCGGGGCGCCGCCTTTCAGCTGCCAATTCGCAACCTTTGCCACTTCCTCTATCCCGGTTTCATTAGGCTTACCGTCTTCGCCGGTCAGCCCAAACTCCGCCGCATGCTCCCGCAGCCACTTCGTCAAGGCCCGCTTCGGGGTTTTTCCTTCGATTAGCGAGGGATCACTCGTTGCTTGCCAAGCGCGTACAGCGGCGGCCAATTTCGGTGCATAGCGAACCGAACTCGAGTTGAGGTAGTCCGGTGCGTCAGCCCCCTCAGGGAAGAAAAACCCGGTCGTCAGGCCGCGTTCCAACAACCATCGACGCAACGAGTCTACGATCACCGTCGAAGTGTGGACGTTGATTACATCTTCGTTCGCCAATTCATGGAAGGCGATCGTGCCCTCGATTTGATCTCGCGTCAGGGCACTGGACAAAGCCGTTCGTGTGGCCTCGTATCCAACTGGTCGATTCTCGAAATCCCATGTCTCGACATCGGCCGACACAGACGAAGGGTCCTCGCCTACGATCAGAAGAGCCGCCTGAACGATCGTCAGTTCATCGCACAGGCGCCAGTAGTCGAAGCTATCCATTCATGCGCCCCGATGCATGGCTTGGACCGGAATCCGGCCCAACCGCGTCACCGTACTAAAAAAATACTGACCGCTACTCGTCCGGCAAGCTTAACCCGCGCGGACGGTTTGCAGCGGGACAACCTCGCCCTCCGCCTTCAGCGCATCAAGCCGGTCCGCCCACCACGCCATCATACGGACGCGTTCCGCCCAGTGATCGCCCCGTGCATAGGCGCGCGGTTTCGTGCCGGCCCCGGTTTTCAACCCGGCGCAACACCTCCAGAACCTCAGCTGACGAAATCTCCGCGATGGGCCGACGCCCGATGACCGGAAGGGCGAAAGCCAGCAGCCACGTTGTCTTGGTCAATGTTGCGGCCGCCCGACCTTCGCGCCGCCGCTTCTGCGCCAATTCTTCGGCGACCGCCTGGAAAGTGTTCTCAGCGGACAGCTTGCGCTGTCGCTTTTCTGCCTTCTTGGCGGCGCTCGGGTCCGCACCATCTGCAAGGAGCTTCTTGGCGGCGCCTCGCGCTTCTCGCGCTTTCTCCAGGGACACTGCGGGATAGGCGCCGATGGCGAGCGTCTTCTGCTTACCAGCGTACCGGTAGGCAAGGCGCCACAACTTCGAACCGCCCGGCGTGACCATCAGATGCAGGCCGCCACCATCGGACAGCTTCACTACCCGGCTTTGAGGTTTGAAGCTGCGAATGCGGGTATCGGTCAGCGGCATGTTGGTATCCAGTTCCGTCGGCGCCCAACGATGCCAACAAGAATACCAACAAATCGTCCGGATACCAACGCACCATGCTGGACGATACCAGACGATGGAACTGGTAAACCTGTCTGTTTTATGCGGAAAAACTGGACGTTATCGAACATCGCTGGAGAGGCGGGTGGTGCCCAGGGGCGGAATCGAACCACCGACACCATGATTTTCAGTCATGTGCTCTACCAACTGAGCTACCTGGGCATAGGTTTCGGGGGCTGGTGCGGCCTGCCCCCGCGGCAGTAACGGACGGTGATAAAAGAAAACGACTCCCCTGTCCAGCGACGGCCGTCTCACCCGCCATCGCCTCGGCGCTCGCCTTCTCCGGTGTCGTCTCCGGGCTCCAGGGCTCCGTCCTCGTCGTCCTCTGGATTGGCGGGGACGCGATAGACGCCTTTCAGCCATCGGCCCAGGTCCACGTCGGCGCAGCGCGCCGAGCAGAAGGGCCGGAACCGGTCCACCGGCGGCGCTCCACACACGGGACATGCCTTAGCCATCGCCGCTCACCACCTTTCCCTCCTCGCCCATCGCCGCGGGTATCGGCGCGCGCCCGGTGCCGTCGCAGGCGAGGCACGGCTCCGTCAGGCGCCGGCCCAGCGACGGGCCGAGGCGCTGGCGGGTCAGCTCCACCAGTCCCAGCTTGGTGAATCCGCCGATCCGCCGCGGCCGGTCGTCGGCGGCGAGTCCCTCCACCAGCACCGCCAGTACCTGCTCGCGGTAGGCCCTTCGGCGCATGGGGACGAAATCGATGACGATGGCGCCGCCCAGATCACGCAGCATGATGGCGTCGGCGACGGCCGAAGCCGCCTGGCGGTTGACGGTCAGCGCCGTGCTCTCGCGGCCGCCCGCCGTTGCCGCGGCGGAATCCACGTCGATGGCCACAAGCGCCGGCGTCTCGTGGATCAAGAGGCGCCCGCCGCCGGGCAGCGGCACCTCGGGCAGCAGCGCCGCGGCGATCTCGTCCTCTACGCCCTGGCATTCGAACAGGCGGCCGGGGCCGCTCCAGCGTTCCGCCCGCTCGGCGAGGTCCGGTGCTACCCGGCGCACCGCCGCCAGCATTGCCGGATGGTCCGCCACCACTCGCACGCCATCGCCGCGGGCGGCATCCATCACCGCCTGCAACGCTGCCGGCGGCGCCCGGCGCAGAGTCGCCGGCGGTGTCGCAGTCCCGGCGGCTCGGGCGTCGGCGTCTGCCGCCGCGGCTAGCGGTCGTGCCTCGTCGGCGATTGTCGACATGTCCACCCCGACGGCGGCGCGGCGGGCGATCCACCCGCAGATGGGGCCTATCGACTCCGCCAGGTCCGTAAGCACGTCGCGCAGCCGGTTGCGCTCGGCGCCGGCAATGCCGCCCGAAAGCCGTACCTCGCCCGGTTCCTGCGGCAGGCACACCAGGAAGCGGCCGGGAAGCGTGAGGCGCGCGCTCAGCCGGGGGCCCTTGTGCGCAACCGCCTCGCGGGTGACCTGTACGATCACGGTGTCGCCCTCGGCGACGGCCTCGCCGATCGGTACCGGGTTGGCCCCGGCGGTCCCCGCGTCGGCGCCGCCCAACAAGCCGTGCCGGGGGTCTCCCACGTCCACGAAGGCAGCGTCGATAGCGGCCGCTACCCGGCTGACCCGGCCGGCGACGATGTCGCCCCGCCGCGCCGTTCCCGGTGGTTCGGGCAGGATCAGCCGCCGCAGCACGCCCTCGCGCAGGACGGCCGCCCGTGCGGTCTCCGGTTCGCCTTCGATAAGCAGGGTGTCGCCGGTCACGCGGTGAGTATGGGGCCATCCGTCGGGCCGGGCCAACAGCCAATGCCGCGCAGCAACGCCGCCGTCTCGAACAGCGGCAGTCCGACCACGTTGGAGTACGAGCCGTTGAGATGACGAACCAAGGCCGCCGCTCGCCCCTGGACGGCGTAGCCGCCGGCCTTGCCGTGCCATTCCTCCGACGCCAGGTAATCGGCGATTTCGTGCTCGCTGAGGCGCTTGAAGGTAACCACGGTGACCACCACGCGCGCTGTCACCCGGCCGTCGGCGTGGAGCACCGCCACCCCGCCGAACACCCGGTGCCGACGGCCCGACAGTAGGGAAAGGCAGCGGCGTGCCGCCGCGGCGTCTTCGGCCTTGGGCAGCACCCGCCGGCCGCAGGCGACCACAGTGTCGGCGGCCAAGACGCAGGTATCTGGACACAGCGCCGCGCCGGCCTCGGCCTTGGCGATGGCCAGGCGGCGGGCGAGGTCACGCGGCAGTTCGCGCGGGCGCGGCCGTTCGTCGATCTCCGGTGCGACGATCTCCGCCGGCACCACGCCGATCTGCGCCAGCAGCGTTCGCCGACGGGGTGAGGCCGAGGCTAAGACAAGGCGTGGCGGGGCGTTCCTGATGGCCAAATCCGCCGCCTCGGCAAGGCCGGGCTACTTGTAGCGAAAGGTGATGCGCCCTTTGGTCAGGTCGTAGGGGGTCATTTCCACGTTGACCCGATCGCCGGCCAGCACGCGGATTCGGTGCTTGCGCATCTTGCCGGCGGTGTGGGCGAGGATCTCGTGGTCGTTCTCCAGCTTCACGCGGAACATCGCATTTGGCAGCAGTTCGGTGACAACCCCCGTGAACTCGATAACTTCTTCCTTTGCCATTACGCCTTTTCGTTCAGTTCATGCCGGGCAGTTCGCGCCGGGCTGTTCATTCCGGACCGTTCGCTTCGCGCCTCTCGGTCGCCGGCCCCGGTTTCCGATGGCGCTCTAGATGGCCGGCAAACCGCCGTCGGTCAAGCCTTTTCCCGGCGGACCGGCGGCCGGTTCCCTCTATAGCGCACCCATGGGGTCGGGGGGGTAGCGGGCCTTGATGCGGGCGAGGAGCTGGTCGCGCACCTGACGGTAGGCGTCCAGCCGCATCTCGCGGCTGCCTTCCATCAGGCCCGGATCGAGGGTGTTCCAGAACACCACCTCGCAGGCCATCACCCGCGTCATGTCCACCGCCTTGTGCTGGGCTTCCGGCGACAGGCTGATCACCTCGTCAAAGGACTCGTCCTCCAGGTCGTCGAAGGTCTTGGCCCGATGGCGGGTGATGTCGATGCCAATCTCGTCCATCACCTGCACGGCGAAGGGATCCAGTTCGCCGCTCCGAACGCCCACCGAATCCACGAACACCCGGTGGCCGTGCAGGTGCTTCATCAGCGCCTCCGCCATCGGCGAGCGGACGGCGTTGAAGCTGCAGGCGAACAGCACCGCGGATGGCAGGTCGCCCACGCCGCTACCTCCGGATATGCAGGACGCAGATCAGGGTGAACAGCCGCCGCGCGGTGTCGGTGTCCATCTCCACCTCGCCGGCGAGCCGCGTGCGCAGCAGCTCCGCGCCTTCGTTGTGCAGGCCGCGGCGGCCCATGTCGATGGCCTCGATACGGCTGGGGGTGGCCTCCTTGATGGCCTTGAAGTAGCTGTCGCAGACGATGAAGTAGTCCTTGATCAGGCCGCGGAAGGCGCGCAGCGGCAATTTCAGCCGCGTGACCGGGGTGCCGTCCTCGGCGGCTACGTCGAGGCTCAGCCGCTCGCCCTCCACCGCCAGCCGCACGTGGTAGGGACCGTCCGGGCCGCCGATCACGGCGAACCGGTTGTCGGCCACCAGGTCGTAGAGGGCGGTGCGGCGCTCGTTCTCCACCTGCGGGCTGAGGCGGATGCGGGCCGGCTCCTCCAGCGATACCCTGGCGATGCGGTGGCGGTCGGTCGCGGCGGACCGGGCCACGAGGGCTCAGTCCTCGCGCCGGCGGTTGAGGCGGATGGCCACCGAGCGGGCATGGGCGTCGAGGCCCTCGGCCTCGGCCAGCGTCACTGCCGCCGGCCCCACCGTCGCCAGGGCGTCGGCGTCGCAGTCCACCAGCGTCGTCCGCTTGAGGAAGTCGTGGACGCCAAGCCCGGAGGAAAAGCGGGCGCTGCGGGCCGTGGGCAGCACGTGGTTGGGACCGGCCACATAGTCGCCCACCGCCTCGGGCGTCAGCCGTCCGAGGAAGATGGCGCCCGCGTGCCGAACCCGGTTGGCCATGGCGTCGGCGTCGTACACGGCGAGCTGCAGGTGTTCCGGCGCCACCCGATCGATCAGCGCCGGCGCCTCGGCCGCAAGGTCGGCGGCGGCGATGACGCAGCCGTGCTCGCGCCAGCTCTCGGCAGCGATCTCCGCCCGCGGCAAGTTGGCCAGGTGGTTGTCCACCGCGGTACACACGGCGTCGCCGAATGCCGCGTCGTCGGTGATCAGGATCGACTGCGCGGCGGTGTCGTGCTCCGCCTGGGCCAGCAGGTCGATGGCGATCCATGATGGGTCCACGTCGGCGCGGGCGACGATCAGCACCTCCGACGGGCCGGCGATCATGTCGATGCCGACGGTGCCGAACACCCGGCGCTTGGCCGCCGCCACGTAGGCATTGCCGGGGCCGACGATCTTGTCCACCGGGGCGATGGTCCGGGTGCCGTAGGCCAGAGCGCCCACCGCCTGGGCGCCGCCAATCCGCCACACCTCGTCCACACCGGCGATGGACGCCGCCGCCAGCACTAGCGGATTGAGGTTGCCGCCGGGTGCCGGCACCGTCATCGCCAGCCGCTCCACGCCGGCGACGCGCGCCGGCACCGCGTTCATCAGCACTGACGAGGGATAGGCGGCGGTGCCGCCGGGAACATACAAACCGACCGCGGTCACCGGCGTCCAGCGATAGCCGAGCCTGAGCCCGGCCTCGTCCGTATAGCTCAGGTCTTCGGGCTTCTGGCGCTCATGGAAGGCAGCGATGCGCTCCGCGGCGAGTTGCAGGGCGGCCACCGTCTCGGCGTCGCAGACCGCCACCGCCTGCTCGATCTCGTCGGCGCCCACGCGCAGGGTCGCCGGCGTCAGCTCAACATCATCGAAGCGCCGGGTGAATTCGATGACCGCGGCGTCACCGCGCACTTGGACGTCGTCGAGGATCGCCGCCACCGCCCGATCCACGTCGGCCGCGGCCTCACGCTTCGCCGCCAGCAACGCCGCGAACGCGCCTTCGAAGCCGGCGTCGCGGGTCTCAAGCCGCGCGGCCATCCACCGCCTCCGAGAACCGCTGCACCCAGTTGCCGATCTCCACCGGCCGGGTCTTCCACGCGGTGCGATTGACCGCCAGCCGGGCGCTGATCTCGGCGATCAGCTCCACCTCCACCAAGCCGTTGGCGCGCAGCGTCTCGCCGCTGGACACCAGATCGACGATACGGCGGCATAGCCCCAGCGCCGGGGCCAGCTCCATGGCGCCGTTGAGCTTGATGCATTCCGCCTGCACGCCGCGGCGGGCGAAATGGCGGGCGGTGATGGCCGGGTACTTGGTGGCGATGCGCACGTGGCTCCAGGTGGCCGGGTCGTCCTCGTCCACCATCTGCCGGGGTTCGGCCACCGACAGCCGGCAGCGGCCGACGCCCAGGTCCAGCGGCGCGTAGATCTCCGGGTGGTCGAACTCCATCAGCACGTCGTTGCCGGCAATGCCCAGGTGGGCGGCGCCGAAGGCGACGAAGGTGGCCACGTCGAAGCTGCGCACCCGCACCACGTCCAGCCCTGGCGTGTCGGTGGTGAAGCGGAGCTGGCGCGAGTCCGGATCGTCGAACGCCGGTTCCGGGCGGATGCCCACGGCGCGGATCAACGGCATCACTTCGGTAAGGATCCGGCCCTTGGGCAGGGCCAGGATCAGGGTCTCGGGCGCGGACAACAGGACCTCCTTCGCACGGTCCGCCTGTTTTAGCGTCAACGGTATCGGCGTGCCAGGGGTGGGCCGGACCGGTCGGTCACTCACTCACTCCCGCAGGCGCTCGATATCGGCACCGCAGGCGGCCAGCTTTTCCTCCACCCGCTCGTAGCCCCGGTCCAGGTGGTAGACCCGGTTGAGGATCGTCTCGCCTGCCGCCGTCAATCCGGCCAGCACCAGCGACACCGAGGCACGCAGGTCGGTGGCCATTACCGGCGCGCCCGACAGGCCGCCGACGCCGCGGACGATGGCCGAGGCACCGTGGACGTTGATGTCGGCGCCCATGCGGCAAAGCTCCGGCACGTGCATGAAGCGGTTCTCGAAGATGGTCTCGGTGATCATCGCCGCGCCGCCGGCGGTGGCCATCAGCGCCATGAACTGGGCCTGCAGGTCGGTGGGGAAGCCAGGGTAGGGCTCGGTCATTACGTCGACGCCATTGAGCGGCCCGTTGCGCCGCGCCACCCGGATGCCGCGCGGGGTCTCGGCGATTTCCACCCCGGCCGCGCTCAGCACGTCGGCGACGGAACGGATTAGCTCCAGCCTTGTATCGGTCAACTCCACGTCGCCGCCGGTGGCTGCCGCGGCCATGGCGTAGGTACCGGTCTCGATGCGGTCCGGGATCGCCGCGAAGGCGCTCCCGGCCAGCCGTTCGCGGCCGACGATGCGCAGGGTATCGGTGCCGATGCCCTCGATCTCCGCGCCCATGGTCACCAGGAACCGCGCCAAATCGGCCACTTCCGGTTCGCGCGCCACGTTGGCCAGCACCGTCTCGCCGCGGGCCAGGGCCGCCGCCATCATCAGGTTCTCGGTGCCGCCGACGGTGACGGTGGGGAAGACGATGCGGGCGCCGGTCAGCCCCTTCGGCGCGCGGGCCTCGATGTAGCCTTCCTCCAGCACGATCTCCGCACCCATCTGCGCCAGCGCCCGTAGGTGCAGGTCCACCGGCCGGGTGCCGATGGCGCAGCCGCCGGGCAGCGATACCCGGGCGTGGCCGCAGCGGGCCACCAGCGGCCCCAGCACCAGCACCGAGGCCCGCATCTTGCGCACCAGGTCGTAGGGCGCTGTGGTGCTGGCCACCTCGGCGGCGGTGAGCCGCAACACGCGGCCGGCATGGCCGCCGTCCACGGCGCCGTCCATGGCGATCTCCACTCCCAGCTCGGTGAGCAGGTGGGCCATGGTGGCGATGTCCAACAGGTGCGGCAGGTTGGACAGCGTGACCGGGCGATCGGTCAGCAGGCAGGCGGCCATCAGCGGCAACGCCGCGTTCTTCGCGCCCCCGATGGGAATGGAGCCGGAGAGCGGCCGGCCGCCGCGAATACGGATACGATCCATGAGCGCCTTACGGAAGTGCGAACCAAGTATGCGAGCCGGGTAGACGTCGGCGCCCCATGGGGCATCGCTGGCGGCTCGGCGAATGTTGGCCGGGCGTTGTACGCCATCGGCCCCAGAACCTCAAGCGGAGGCGGCGGGAGAGCGTTGTTGCTCAGGTGTCTTCGGCCGCGTCGCCCGATGTTTTCGGTTCCTCTTCAGACCCTTCGCCGGTGGCGCGGGCGCGGCGCTGCTGCTTGCGGCGGCGCAGGTTGGCCCTCAGCGCCTCGGCCAGCCGCCGTTGCCGATCCTCCGGCGAGTCGGCGCCGGCGGCGCGGCGCGGCCGTGGTCCGGAAACGCTTTCGAAAGGGTCCTCGGGCATGGTGACTAGTGGATGAAATCCGACATTTGGTGCCCTTACGACGGCGACCCGAGTTCACCGGGCAAGGCGCGGGATGCGCGGTGATGCGGGGCCATCACAAACATCACGCAACGCAGCCCGTGGGCTCGCGCCGCCGCCCCTTGGGTCGCATATCCCGGTCTCCCGGGGCGTCGAGTTCCCTTGACGACGTCCCCGCATCGACTTCGGGCCCTCTCCTGCCGGGAAACCGGGATATGGGATCGTATGGGGACCACATGTCGGATTTCATCCACCAACTGTGGGCGCCAACCCTTGGAAGGGTCAAGGGAACCTTGCCAGCCGGCCCAGCGCCGTGGCATGGTGCGCGCGCTCCCGCCGCCGTAGCTCAGGGGTAGAGCACACCCTTGGTAAGGGTGGGGTCGAGTGTTCAATTCACTCCGGCGGCACCATTTCTTCTCAATTCGTTAGCCCCTTTTCCGGAACTTTGCTGGTGGCTTCCGTGCGCGCAAATTGCGCGCAACTGAAGGGGCTTTGCCCATGTTGACCGCCGGCCCGGAGGAGCGTCGGGTTGTGCCGCGTTCGCCAGCGGCCAATAAGTACGCGGAGAACCTGCTCCTCGGCGCCCTCCTGCACGACCCCCAGCGCGTCTGGCCGCAAGTCGAGGGCGTGGTGGAAGGCGAGAGGGACTTCACGTCACGCGAGCACGGGCTTGTTTTTGCCGCTATCGAGTCCCGGATGTGTCAAGGCGCCCCGTGCGATCGGGCCCTGCTGGCAAGCGACCTGTACAGGGCTACCGGCGAGGACTGGAACGGGTTTCTAGAGCGGGTTCAATTTATACCGGGTCATAACCTGTATTGACGAAGTAGTTGAGGCATTCGTCGGATTCGAAGGTTTCGATGGCGTCGGCGATGGCGTCCCAGAGATCGGGGATGGTTCGTGCCGC
>Ga0209363_1002168_pt1 | contig 10134 bp, 11 predicted proteins | sample WorMetexBAHAMAS3_FD_187385 | JGI IMG/M metagenome (GOLD analysis project Ga0209363, IMG submission 187385) | Marine gutless worms symbiont microbial communities from Max Planck institute for Marine Microbiology, Germany - Inanidrilus exumae... | ecosystem: Host-associated > Annelida > Digestive... | reverse complement strand
TTTTATTTTTCACTTTTATTTCATTTTAGTATCTTTTTTATATCGATGTGTCTTGTCTTACTGTATATTTCTATTATGCGTACTTCGTGTACAATTTCTTGAATAATAATAATAATAATAATAATAGTGCCAGATCGATATCTCTCTCGGAAGTCTTCCTGATCGCACTTGGAAACGTCAAAGTGGCCAGATCAGATTCGTTCTGACAACAACCTCCTACCTGCTGATATCTATGGAGATGTGCCATGCGTTGAGGCCATTATGAGGCGACGCAACGGACCCAGCCAACTATGCAATGATGAAGACGCTGAATAATAGCAGTAAAAATTTATAATAAGAATAATAATAATACATGCATTTCAATTCCACAATAAGGTCATAACTTTAAAGGCAGCATATCCTGCAGAGATATCACAGAGAACGTTACTTACCCGTTCAACACACTCCATGAGAGGAACTCGCACTGTCTGGTTGCCATCAAGGGACACAACACAGGCCGGCGTATCAGGCTTGGCATCCATTAGAGCCAGCACAGCTTCTGCACCCATTCTGCAGCCCTGCATGTCAGTCACAACAGACACCACGTTCCAGCATCATGCCATGCTTGTGCAATGGCTTGGACACGGCCACCTGTAATAAGAGACCATTTTCAGAGCATAACACAACTTCGATCACACTTGGCGTGGTCGGAGTCGAGCGGGGCAGTCCGAGCGGAGGCAGTCCGAATGGGGCATTAACTGGAGAGCGCAAAATCGGCCAAACCTGATAGTAAATTTGGGTCAAGTTTGGGGGTGCAGCCCGGTGAGTTGGGGCAATAGATCGAAAAATAAACCCCCACAGTCGACATTCACGCCTCTTGGTGACAATATGGCACAAGAACCAAATCGATATCGATTATGAGTTTTCCGTGCAGCGTCCCCCCATTTTGGTCCTCTAACGCAAAAACGCAAGTTGGAAACAACTTTGATCACATGTCTTTGCTAACATTATCAATCACACATTGCGTTTTCAGCAGCATCAGGCAGCAGCCTGCAGCCGATTGGCACCCTGCCCTGCAGCCATGTCTTAGCCAATGAGCTGCTTGCTCTAGCAATGATGGTCTGAAATATCCATAACAAACTCCGGCCTAAAAAAGGAACAAGCATAATCTCAAAAAAGTAGATATGTCAGGAAGTAAATAAGTAAGTAAAGAAGGAAATAAGTAAGAAGTTAAGTAAGCAAGCAAACAATTTATATAGCGCTGGAGTCAACATATGAATCAGGGTGCCGTACAGCCCCGGAGCCCTATATTGGGCATGTACAAAGTGGAAATATTTTACCAAAATAATGTCAAATGCTGACGGGCTGCCACCGCGTTGCACATGGCCAAGGATCGTCACACGAGTGTCATACTTCAACCGTGACTTGACAAGCTGATCAACACACAACAGAAACTTGTATCAACACAACACAACACGGGCAATTGACTGAGTTAAGGTTTTATGTCCCACTTGACACAAAGACAGGTAATTTCAAGATTTTCTTCCCAGCCGATTGCTCTGTATGGTATCAAAAAAAACTAAGTCCATTATTACAAAAGCGGACACGCATCAATAAACTGAAAAATACCATAACATAAAATAAGCACAACAATTAACGCCAGGTTTGGTCGCTTTGTGGGATGTCTTGCTGACAATGGATTGGACCTATTTGTGTGGACCCCAGGGCTTGCACGGGCACAATCCAGATGAACTAGTGGCAGATTCAATTCACCCACTCCCATCACTGTCACTAGTCAGTATTTAATAATCATCTCCAGGCAATAAAAACACCTGCAACGTCCTTGTTTAAATGCAAACTTCCTAATCTTAATTGATTACCACCCGACATTAGGTGGCACGGTGGGGCAACGAGTAGAGTGTTGGACTTGCTATCAACATAAAGCAAGCAAGAAATGTACAGTAGCAATTCCGACTTGATGCCGTTACTGATGCCATTAGTGACAAGTGCTCTGTATATATGTGAAAAAGTAATTCACGACTACCACAAAACATGTCAAGTGTCTTACATCTCTGATAGCGTTGGGAGTGATAGCCTGACCATCACAGTCAATGGCTCCCTCAGCAACAATGATGATGTTCAGTCGCCGTCCTATATTCCGCTCCTGCAACAAGTAACTAAGTCATCTGTAAACAAATCTAAACGTCAATTTAACAACAAGTCAAACAATAAAATATCTTTTATAAACATACACAAACTATAAGATGAACGCCGACGTCCAAGCATCGACATGGATGCCTTTGCCATCTTGACGGCCTGCTGTGACCTTGACCTTTAACATCTAGAATCTAATCAGGTCATCAGTAGAAGCTAGTGAATATTCCCTGTCAGTTTCATCGAGATTGCTCAAGCAGCTGTTCATGAGATATCGTGGTAACGAAATCTGTCCAGATGGATGGATAAACAAACGGATAAACGTGGCAGACAGACAATGAGAAGTTTAAGAATAACGTGTTGTTCCGGTTAAAATAACTACTTAAGGAAAGGCTTTGGCATTAACAATCAGTGTTGGGATAATTTCTGAATATGCTGAATTGTCTAATAAGTAAATAACTAATTATTTTCATTTTCAGTGCAGCTTTTGCTCCACCATTTGGCGGAATACAAACATTATTTGTATCATTTGAATTATGTATAATATTCTGTCTTTTCCATCTACCAGCCATTTTCTAGGTAAACCGGTGTCAGCTAATTCTCCCAGAATTTCTTCCTATAGCTGTTCTAAAGAGATGCCACCCATACAAAGCAGAATACAGCTGAATACTGACTGCAGCCAGCTTCCTGCACAGCGCATCTTCCCATCCTCTCTCAGGAGGCCACTCTGGGATGAAGACCCAGTCAGCTTCAGAAGCAAGAGCTGCCATCAGTGCAAGGTATCTATAAAGACACATTAATAAGTACGTTGGTTAATTAATTAAGGCGGCTTTTTTTCTGCCCACCTGACACATAATAGGTCATTTGGGAGACGTTCTTCACAGCCAATCGCTTCGCTTAGTGATAAATAACTAAATCAAACACAACAGAAGCAAACATACATCCATAACAAAATATATTATAACACAACATAAATACAAGAAAACTAAAGCCCAGTTTGGTGGCCTCTTACGTCCTCCAGCTTGAAAATGGAAAATGCCTATTCTAGAGGAGATAAATAAGTAAGTAAGTAAGTATTATGTGACAGTGAACCATATTGATAACCAGTTAATCTATTCACTTCATCCAGTACTCCATCAAAAATCGTCCTATTTCGGACCTAAACAGACTTGGCTCAGCATGCATTCAGTTCTGCAGCTCCCTGCATTTGGAACTCTCCACCCACTGACATTCAACTACACCATAGCATTCCAGCATTAAAACAACGATTTAAGACACATTGGCCAGTTGTTCATTTTTACATCTATCCTCAATCAGTTATGACTCAGTATCAGGTCTGTAAATGTAATTACAATTTTGTGCAAAACTGCTTCCAATACCACCCACCGAAACAGTTTAGCACCAGAAATAAACTTCAACTGGAATTCTGCTACACAAAAAGCATCCACATCATTGTAGACGACTAATACATAAAAGCAAACAATACATGCAGAAAATGCAGCTTACCCGCAATGTCGCCCCATGACTTCCATTACAAAGCATCTTTGATGACTAAAAGACAAACAAATACGCACATGTGCATACTGGTGTAATATACACATTTCAACGTATCTTCCAGGTGATAGCTAATTACCCCCTCCATTCTCAGGGAATACGCCAAGTGTGGTGAGCTTCTCCACAAGTTCTCCAAAACACAGATATCATCGAACCTATGCCTGTCGCCCACAATACGACCCATTCTAAAATGCATTCTACGCAAATGTAACATGTCAAAAATGCTTCCAAATGGTTGGAAAATCTGTAAATGACAATATTAAAGCACTTCTAAACAGTCTCCCGATTAACATTAATTGGAAAATAATTTGTGGTGAAAAACCGGCACTAAGTGACCTGACCCTTAGCTACTCTTTAAACTAGTAAATACACAAAAAGAGTAGACATAAGTGAACATCGGTTGATTTCAACCTTGACGCTGTGGTAATAATGTTATCGATAGCTTCAAGGATCCTGTGCAATGCCGAGTCGGCCCCAATCGTCATGTCAGTCCCACAGAAGTCATTGTCTATTGAGCCAACCATTCCAACAATCGTTAGGTTCTCGCAGCCCTTGACTTCAATTTCATCGAGACGGCCTGAAACACAGACACAGTGCAATATATAACGTAACGTCAAAATCACACCACTAATTGAGTTAAGGTTTCATGTCCCATCAGACTCAAAATAGGTCATTTCGGAGACGTTTTTGCCAGCTAATCTCTTGGCTTAGTACTGAAAAACTAAATCAAAACCCACTCTTTGCAGGTCACATATTACGTAACCTGCAAAAAGTGGAGGAGGGAATACAGGTTTTGTTATATTGTATTATATGGGGGAGGGGTAGTTGAATCATTGTTATATAGCACATTATTGCTTCAGACTTGGCAGCAGTTCACAGTAATTTCTGGTAGACTGTGCATAAATGCCGTGGAGTGAGAGAAAGATTTTAATGTGACTTTCTTGCGTGCACATTTTTATTGGTTTTAGTGTTTTCGTAACCTACCATATGCCATTATATGACAGTGCCACTTACTGAAGCAAAGTTTACTCTTTTGTTTGCAGATTTCTAGTCAAAAAATTTTCTGAAGGTGGGGTGTTATTTGACATTGTTATATCATTTAGGGTGGTTAAAATGTTTTACACTGTTACATAGGGTGGAAGGGTGGTCCAAAAACACGATTTTGGCATTATACAATATGTCCATGGCCCCAAATGAACAACACATACCATCCTTCACCAGTTCCTCTAGCAACGATGACCACTCCTGTCGGAAGAGATTGGCTCCAGTCAGACTTCCATCTCCACCGATGCACACCAGGCTTGTGATGTTGTTCTGCACAAGGTTGAGAGCCGCCTTGAGCCGTCCTTCACGAGTCCTGAAATCCTTGCAGCGGGCGCTGCCAATCACTGTTCCACCCTACATCACGCAGTCATACTCTTTTACATTCTCGTCTAGTCAGGACTGTTACCCCATGAAAATGATGGTGGGATGGAGTAGCATAATAAGCAACATTAGGCATCCTTTACTGACAAAACAGAATGCACGACGGTTGAACATACACACAGCTATACAATGGCCACTATTATGTAACTGATTCTACTGTGCAGGAGTAGCTGCCAGTAGCTGCTAGTTGCAAGCACACTTATAGATGGGGGAAAGTATACGTAAATACTGAAGTGTACCAAGCACCACCGGATGAACAGGTGGAAAAAATTGCCACAGTGGTCAGGCAGAGATGAGAATAATTACATCATGTCTCAATGAAAGTGAGGCCTAATGTCACATCCTTTTAAATATAATGTAACTCAACAGAAACACATCGTTTTCACCACTTATCATTTTCACCAATTTCAACACATGGTTGTTACAGCACCATCCTCCAATGTACCATGCTCCGATGTCCCATCACTGCAGAAACAACGAGGAATGGAGTATGTTCTCCATGTATCACACAGTTCCACATGCACAACACATCCGTGACTACTGTTAAATTCAGTACAGACAAGCTGACCCTCTGAATGATGCCAGACACAGTCTTCCACTCAGCCTGTTGGATACAGTCACCACCATCGACCATACCTTGATAGCCCTGCATCAGCATCAAACACAAAACACTTAACTATCAGCAAAAATAACCAATTTTCGATTTAATGTTACATTTTAAACATGGTAAAAGATGATGTTCGTACAAATGTTAAACTAAACCGACAAACACATAGAAAAAAATTATAAGCATAATAATTATAAATTTGCAGTCTGGAAACATAGTACATACGACGTGAACACTTCACTAATCTGACGGGTAATTACTTTTAAGAGTTGCCAGTCCTACTAACCCTAGCTGTACTCTGACCATAATTTAACCCTAGTGCATCCCTATATCCTAACCAGTGGCCCTTCATATTAGTAAACTGTTCTCAAACATATATACTGTGTCTCAAAAAAACAATACACTTGACTTTTGATCATAACTTCAGCAAATGTAGACCAATTTTCAAATTTCTTTTACTGACGGATTCCCAAGGAAACTCTGTATGTAACTATTGCAGGGTATTCCATCTCACCTTAACTGTGTTGCTACACTACCTTGCAAAATTCAAAATCTTAAAATATCGGCTAAACTTTTACTCACACCATCAAAATTTATCTTAGTTTTACTAAAAACTTAACAAAAATTAATAATATTTAGATGACAAATGCTATGAAAATATCACGGTGATGGTTTACTTTATTTTTATGCAGTACACGAACCACAGAATGCAGATAACGCAAGAACTTTCAGAATGTGATTTGATGACAAACTACATGAAGTTTACACAACAAACAAGTTCATCACTGTCAGAAGGTGACAGTAGTGTTTGTAACTAAAACCTACTGCAGTCCACCTACCTGATAAATAGACTAAAAGTTAAAGCAAGTGTTGAAAACGTCCATATCTGGTACAGAAACAAGCTTGCAGATGTTTACACCATTCACTGGTATGAACTTCATCAATGACTGTCTGCTGCAGCCCATGTTACACTTCAATCGTCAACTTCTTCAATTTGCTGACATCAAGGATCCTCTTCTGAGCACTGCTACATTTTCCAGATTTTATAGTCACAGGATTCAGACCTGAGCTGTTAAGGTAACCTCATGTCTAGCAAGATGAATTCTGAGGTCTCACATGCAATAATCATTGATATCAACAGCAATTGTAATTTTCAAGTTTCACAAGGTAGTGTAGCAACACAGTTAAGGTGAGTTGAAAACATGCAGAGTTTCCTTGGGAATCTGCCATTAAAAGAATTTTGATAATCGGACTACATTTGCGGACGTTATGACCAAAAGTCAAGTGAGTTGTTTTTTTGAGACAAAGTGTATATCACATCTGACACTAATAGGTGGATATAATCATTAATTTCACAGAAAATCAGCCTAAGTTGCGTGTAGTGTGATGAATGTTCCAATTCCATGAAGTGTGTAGTTAGTTCAACTGACCTCTTTAATGAGATAGACTTCGCATCCAACATATATTCCCATTCGTACAATAGCACGTACAGCGGCATTCATTCCTGCAAATAATGAAAGTTATTAAAAATTCACATTTTTATTTCAACAGCAGCAGCAACAACAATAATACAACCCACTAATTGCAAATCTGATCTCCTAGCACTAAACTACCATGCCACATCCGTAAGAAGCCCAACAACTTAACAAAGTAATTTGGCAAGAGACTATATTGCTGTCTTGCCACCCCTCATGGTGGCAAATGCATTCATCAACTGCATCCACTGGGCAGGCACATGTCCCCCTCAAAAGTGCCCCTACCCACGGGGGGATCTGGACCCCATTCATCAGTAAGCCCCCAAATGGCATGTTATCAATTCAGCTATTTTTGCAGAACTCAATTGCAGGCTCAAGTTCGCCCAAGACACAGACAGACACACATACACAGATCACATTACCTGCAACATCTGTAGCAATAGTCCACATCTATGCACTGTGTGCATCTGATGCAGCCTAATAAAATATTTTATTACCAATCTCTCAGCTCAAAAGCTTTTGCAGGTTTTTTTTGCTATAATATTTTAAAACCAAATCAGACAGAAGCAGTGGGGCATTCACACACTGTTTATACATACTGCTAGTGGCATTAACACATCAATAACATTTGGGGACATTACCTGTATGCTTTCCTAGATGGTCTGGAGTAGGCCGAGCACCAAATGTTTTTGATGTAATGCTAAGCTTTCCTATCTCTCTTGATCACCCAAAACAGAAGAGGTTAGGTACTGAGGGAAATTTCCAAATGTGCATACCCTAGATAAAACACTGAAAGGAATGTCTCCCTCATCCCCTGGGATGATGCTTATGCATACTTCAACTTCATTGACTTACCACTGATGTAATCATGCAGTATTAACTACTTTACACACCCATTGCAGAAACAAGTAACGACAAAGTATCGGTCCTGAATATGAATGCAATAATCCCATGTACATCACAGTCTCTCCATGAAGTATTTCTCAAAAATCGAGAACACTGCAGTTGAGACATTACCAGAAGCATCTCCTCCACTGGTAAAAACGCCGATGGACCGATGTTCTGCCACAAAACTATCACGGCGAATGCGAGAAAGACGGAATGACCGAGCTCCGGAGAATGGATGGTAATTTTTCAGCTCACGAATGACGGGAGGTGTATCCACAGACTCCGTAGCTTTTGAATCGGCGGCCACCGTAGACGTAGCAAACTTTTCTCTTAGCTCCACTTTAGACATCTGTCAACAAAGTAACTGTCGGTCATCAAACTCATCATGTCGTGAAAGGTTACAACTGATAGCATATTGTACCAAAACAAAATTAACAGAGTGTTGCAAAAAATGATATGAAAAAGAAACAAGACAGTTTAACTATTAGTAATTGTTGCCCAATTAGCGAAAAGCTGGTGATCAATGCTTTATTTTAAAATAATTAAAACGTTCTTCAAAACAGTGCATTATAACACTGCAAAAGTAAGCTGCTGCTCCAAGCCTAAAAACATTCAGTGCATTAATAATTAGCTAACAGATAATGTGTATGGATTATGGGATTTTTCATCTTAATAAAACAATGGTATCATGTTCACGCTATATCAATTATCAGGAAGTTAAATATGGAAAATAAAAGTTCACAGCATTCAAGCATTAAGCATATCCTAGGCTGCATTAAGTCCGCAATCACTTTCGATATCTGCTTAGCTGTCACTTAATGGGGACTAGCAAAGAAAGAGCTTACATAATTAATAATTATTTGATGACATAATCTGTAAAAGTTTTGTAAACAAATATTTTAACTACCTGCATGCGTACACTGATTGATCTTCCACAACATACATAGCATAAAAACAATAAATAAACTATATTTTACAAATTAAACATACTTGTATACCATTCAATTCAACATATGCGAGCTTCACAGAATCAACTGCGCATGCTCAAGTTCTTCGAAAGTCAACAAAACAGAAAATTTTTCTGCTGACTTTGCTATCTAAGTGCTTTCAGACTTAATACAATACAATACAATACAATACAATTTCTATAGCGCCATGAGGTCGATGGACAGATACAGATACGTTAAGTTAGGGTGACATAAGAGCACGGCTAAAATAATGGGTCTTTAAATGTTTCTTAAATGTTGGCACAGTTTTACATAGTCAAATGCTGTCAGGGAGGCCATTCCAAACGGACGGGGATGAAACAGAACAAGCGCGGCGAGTGAGTTCAGTACATGTTCTCAGGATGACAAGTCTCAGCGCATCGGTCGACCGCAGGGAACGTGTGCTGATGTGTCAGTGCAGCAGCGAATCCAGATACGGTTGTATCGACGTCATCTGCACCTTGTAGGTGAGGAGCGCCACCTTGTAGTCAATGCGCTCCCACACTGGCAACCAGTGCAGTGACTGCAGTAGCGGTCTGGATGGAGTCTGGTGGGTCGACTGGGTGACGATCCGTGCCAGAGTGTTTTGGGCCCGCTGCAGCTTGTCGATAGTTGTTGCAGAAAGTGCAGTTTCATTAGCTAAGCACTCGCGGACTTAACACAACCCTACTGTATATTCCTCTGATGAAGGGTATAGAATAAGGGCAAGTCCTACAATGGCCATGTTACATGGACATTGTTTAACACTTTTGGCTAGAAAAGTTGATTTTATTTTTTTGTGGTTTTATTTTAAGTTTTTATTAGTTTTAACAAGTTGTGATAACAAGTCTTGGACGAAAAAAGAAGTTTTTATTTTAGAGTATACGTAGGACAGTCCTTGGTTCTGTAGTTTGTGTTTTATCGTTAAAAAAAGAAACTAATCGTGGAACACATGATCGCCGCCATTTTGCCGGACATGGAGTGATACCAGTTGGGGCCCCAGGACTGGCTCGGTCCTATTCCTGTTCCAGTTTGTCATCTGAAAGACCCAGATATCGGTTTTATTACTTAACTTCACCACTTACCT
>Ga0209363_1002167_pt1 | contig 10135 bp, 6 predicted proteins | sample WorMetexBAHAMAS3_FD_187385 | JGI IMG/M metagenome (GOLD analysis project Ga0209363, IMG submission 187385) | Marine gutless worms symbiont microbial communities from Max Planck institute for Marine Microbiology, Germany - Inanidrilus exumae... | ecosystem: Host-associated > Annelida > Digestive... | reverse complement strand
GAAGGAGGGAACATAGTCGTCTCTAGTGATTAACGAACTGGCACTGGCGTAGTATTTTAGGTTAGCCACAATACACCAGTGTCACACACACACACACACTCACATATATACAGACACAGACACAACCCATAGCATGAGCGGAACCACCACGGCCGGCTGAAAACGTATTGCAGGTGTGTGTTTTGGTCGTTGTCAAGTTGATGCCATAGTCGTGAGATTACATGCAGTTTGCTCGTTTGTTTTATGTGCTTAGAATATGATAGATATGTCGCTGTCGACGCCGATACAAGACGTTTCTGTTTATCAGTTTCCTCTGGACCTGGTATCACAGATTCTCCAGGAGGTATGATTGTTTGAATTCATTTTTACCACGCGACGCTATGCTGGCACGGTATATGCTGTTATCGTGTGTCCGTCCGTTCGTCCATCTGTCACACGTCAGGAGTTCTGCGAAGATGGTTAAACCTAGGATCAGGCAAACAAGGCCGTAACAACGTTATAACAGCACATTCTGTATATTACCTCCGAAAGGGATGTGTGATGTGTCACTTGACCTCCTTAAATTTTGGGAAATAAGTGATAATATCTTGTCAACGGTGCAAGATAAGAGATATAGTTGCAATGGAAGAGTAACAGGAAATCGTTAATCGTATGTGGCCTATTGAATGGCACCATTGCCAATGCCCTTGAATGACCTTCAAGGTCACATTTGGTGTTTGAAACCTTTCTAACTCCCATACCTCGGGAAACATAGCACGGCCTGACCAGATTCTGTTCACCATTGTTGTGCAAGGCTAGGGATGTCTGTATTTGTCCAGTTAGCAATTCATACGGGTGTTAGGCCTGTCGGGCACATTTCTCTCCTTCCTTAACCTAAGTCCTATTAACGCTATTAAATTAACTTTGCTTTTATGTGTTCTACGTCCATGCATCAAAGTCACTGGTATATTTGTTTCTGCGCTAACCTTAACTATTGCCATAGTAACAATAGCTACGGCCACATCCGTTTCCGTAATTCTTTGCATTAATTGTTAACTTTTTATGTTCGTCTTTTACTTTAGTTTGCGAGTAATTTTGAAATAGTTAGTCAAAGTTATGCTCTTTAATGACAGGAAATTGAATTATATCCGACTTTAGGTAAATAAGTAAATTTAAACGAAATCGGTGTGTTGTGGCGAAATTCATACCGTGCAGAATCTACTTGAGCAGATACACGTGTATGGCGCGTTTGAACTACAATAACACAGCAAACTAATAAAGTGAAGATTATTAGAATAGAGCCTATTTATGGCATGGTGAATTGCAGCTTACAGACGTCATCACTCTTAATATAGTGAGGGCTCATGCATGTCTTAAAATAGACATCCATGCTGGTTTATAAACGTGAGAAGCGTGGCTCTCGGCAGCCAATAAGATTTGCTGCGCCATTTAATTGTTACATAAGTCTTTTCTCTGTTTAGTCAGTAGGGCCTATTTTTTACTGATGCTACTGTTCTTCCTTAAGTGGAGATTTAATTGCTGCTAGAAGTTAAGTTAACCATTAGTTGATGACGACTTTTGGTGCAGTTGTCCCTTTGTCTTGGGAACAGTACATGATAGTTAGTTAAGGAAATACGAATAGGAAAGTCTTGTGTGATATATCTAATAGCACCTTATTTATCATACCAGTCACCTTAAGTAACCCTGTAGGTCATTTATGCTATTTCAGACGTTTCTACATGCAGTATCTCTGAAAATGTGGCATATACCGGTATTAGCTAGGATGTTCTATAAACAAGCAGAAATTAATATCATGGGCTTTAGCAGTCATAACCATGTTAAAAATCTGTTCAAGGTTACATGTAGTAAAATACACTAAACTGGTATCTTGGAAATAGTGCAGACCTTTAATAGTGAATAGTGAGTTACTGTTTATGATGTTTATAGGTAATCTGAGGTAACCTTCAAGGTCATTTTATTTATTCTCTCTCTAAAAACTAGACGGCACTTAGTAGAGCACATACCTCTTCTCTCATGCCACATTGAAATCAGCAGTGTCTCCTTGATGTCACACAAATGTGTTACTTACTTACAGTTAAAGAATGAAAGTGAAATGCGCAGTCTCTTGAGAGACATTTTGTAGCATCTTATGTTGCTGTGAACTGTTGACCTACTCATAAACTTGCAATATCACAATATCCAGTTTATTTTCTGGATCACTTACAAAATTTATCAACTCTTCTGTGGTACATAATCTACCTATTTTCCCGTACGTTTCTGTGTAATCCTGCTAACAAACAGACAAACGACAGTGAAAACAGTACCCCCTCAGCAGAAGTGACAGACAGAGGTAATAAGGGTACTTTATGAGTCTTCCTGTCACTTTAACCCATACCCTAACACAGTACTTTTGCCATTTTTAAGGTTCTTTACATTGATTGGCAGTTTGGGAGTTCTGTCTGATCTCTGCTAAATGCAGAAAATTTGCCAAGTATACAAAAAGCAAGTTTGTGCACGTGCATTCTATGGTGGTGGAAAATGAATGCAAGTGGCAGAGTTGAGCTGCTGAGTTAAAACGGTATACTTATGATTTGTTGCTGTAACAACTAGGACGAGGAGTTATCAGATGTCGACAACGATTGTTTGTTTATTTCTACAGAATGACGACATCATCTCGCAGACTGCACACGAACAGATAATTGTCGCACTCACACCGCTGCTCGAGAACAATCACCCAACACAGGAGATCTGTAGTTTCTTCACCAAGGTATAGCTGGCTGTGCATACATTGAAATAATTTATTTCGTAATTTTTTTGTTATCTAGATGTTGAGAATTGTGTTCTACAGTCCTACAGATAATCCTGCATGTTCATTATCTGTAGTTTATGCATTGTGAATGACTCATATCTTATCCACCAGACAGTTATCATTGCTCAGATGTTGTCGTGTAGATAAGTTTCAGTGTGATCAGGAAGTACTGTATAATTATAAAGCAGATCTCCATGACGTTGGAAACTGTAGTATTGCAATACAGATATTTTGTGTATTAATAGTCTTATTACTGGCCCGCCTACACATAGTGTAGGGGCCAGACTGGTAACGGTCGCTGGCGTCTGTCGTCGTCTGTCGTCTGTAACACTTCACGGTGGGCCTACAGGCGGCTTCAGGCGATGACGTCATGCCGCCTCCAGTTTAATTATAGCTCCACGGCTGCACAGCGGGCCAGTAGTGTTGCGTCCCGTTAGGGCGACACCTTGTTTTATAGTTATTTCTTGGATACAGAGGCCTTTGCGGCCTGCTTTCATTTCCTCTGTGTGATGTGAATACACATTTTCTGCCATATGCACTGGAACAGGTGAAACTATACGACAGTTGTCAGCTTGACTCACTGTTTGTATGCTGAACTGCATCTGTAGTATTCCTGTCCTTGGAGGCCACAGTCTGATGCTAATGCTGTATGCAAAAACATTGATTGGTGTCTAAATATATCACACTTCTGTGACTTGCATACTCTCGCCTAATGAGCCACGCCATAGATGCAGTTGGTAATGTCTGCACACTAATGGCGTTCTATTTGTGTTGTGCATCGATGTAAGTTGACGTTAATGTACGCTGTTTGCTGGTAGCATTGCAAGGACAGTCCAAGATCTCAGATTGTCATTGAACTATTTACGCCCGTTGTCCATCGAATTCTGAAACACAGTACGGTAAGTTTTTGTGAAACAAAGTTCTGGTGTCAGTTTAGCTGGTTGTTGTAAAAAGTAATTGCTATTGCCCTTTCTTGGTACATTTTTTATGAAAGTCCTACATGATAGCATATTTCGTTGGATGCAATAAATTTAAACATTACTGTTATTAGTAATTATAAGGCCGCATCGCATGCATAGCATAGATGTGGCCTGTTGCAGCAGAAGTTACATGTAGCGTGGTCTGTGTGTCGGTGTGTTGGTCATACTGATGTACTGTGCAAAAACAGCTGATCCGATCAAGATGCCGTTTCTCTGGCCGTCTTACATGGGACCAAGCAACCATATTAGATGGAGTCAAGATCCTACCACAGAAAGGGCACTTTTTGGAGGTTGTTCGGCCCTTTGAAAAGCATTGGGAATCTGCTGCAGCATATGCTGCAAATGGGACCGTTCAGTCGTCAATAACAGCATGCAGCGACAGGAATGAATCATTCAGTCCTTAATAATGACATGATGTGCGATGCGGCTTTTCGTAAAAATTCTTTGACCACTTTTAAAGCTTTTTGTGTTATGTTGTGGTTTACACAGCTTAATGGTGGCTGAAACAGTCGCTGTCTTGACACTTTCGTGGGCTGTGTGATGGGAAGGGCATGTGTCCTCTAACTACTTCTCGCTGGCGATACCTCGAGGAGACCATTTTCAGTACTTGGCCCAGTATGCAGTAACTTCAGAAACCAAAAGTTGTTGTGCCACGGCTTGTGGTGTTTCCACTTTATGCAAAGAGCTGCTATATAGTTGGCGGTTTGGCATAGTGGTAGCGCATTGGTTTCGATCAACGAGGTTAACCTACGCTGAGCCGAGTTAGTACTGGGATGGGTGACTGTGTCTGGGTTCGACTCCCGGAAGCAGCACCTTATTTTTGGCATGTAACCAGCCAACTAGGTCGACTCAGCCTTCTACCCTCCGGGGGACGGTAAAATGAGTATCAGCTTTAGGATGAGTAATAATAAATGGCGATGGTGGGTGCGGATGATAGCTGCCATTTCCGGCAGACTCACGGTCCAAGTCGATTGGCTTGGTCTGAGGGTTGGCGGCCAACCGGCGCTTACTCTGCATTCATTAAATGAACCGGGTGAACTGTCGCGATGGCTTTGCCATGATGACAGCACCATAAATATCATCTCGGTTATTATTATTATTATTATTATTATCTCTGCGAAAGCGAGGGGATATGTTTTTACCGCCGTTGGTTTGTGTGTTTGTGTGTGTGTGTGTGTGTGTGTGTGTCTGTCTGCGACCACGATAACTAAAAAGATTGTGGACGGATTTGTACCAAATTTTATGGGAAGGTTCCTAGGGGGAAAGGGAAGACCAAGTTCGTGTTTTGTTATGATCGGTAGAGGGATGTGGAAGTAACAGTCAAAAAACTCCGTAAACCGGCGATTGTTTACATTTTGTGTGTTGCTGTGTGCAGCAGTCTAATAGTAGGTGTGGCAAGTGTTGCCAAGTGTTGGCGACAAAAACCCCCAAATTTCAGTTACATTTTGTTACGGGTACACCGTTGAGGAGAACTCTAGTGTCTTCTGCGAAATCTGAATGCGCTAGTTGCCGTCAGCAATGGCATGTGGGCAGTAAAAGTTTTCTTCAACAAAATCCTCCAGTTCTTAACTGGGAGTGCCAACTAACAAAGGTTGACTTTATAATCGCCGTAAAACAGTTGTTGTTGTTGCTGCTGCTGTTTTTGTGTTTATATAGTTACATTGCATTACTGGCAGTGTTGTCGGTTGTAGGACTTTGGGAAATATCCACGCATGCGGACGTTTATTCAGGAGTACATCCAGGCATTGAGTGCACAGAATGATGGCGTCGCTGTTGCTCAGCGCTTTGTCAAGAGGTATGTTGTCAGCGTGTGGTAGATTAGAACCTAATGATAACAAGGCAGTCATAGGCAGCACGTTTGCTCCTGGTGCCGCCGCCCGTCGAACTTGATGAAACGTAACGCGCTAACTTTAAGGAATTAATCGTGATTAAAAAAATTAATGCCGCTAAAATTTTTAACCTAAACTAGTCGCACTAGTAGCAAGATTCAATACAGACCTCAAGATATTCGAACTTTATTTCTTTAATGAACAAGCGTTTTTCCTGGATGCAGCACTACTCTAAATTGTGTTTGCTTTACTATTCAACGATGATATTTTCTGCTAATGCTATTTAATTTGTATGCTGAGACGTCAATCACAGAGATGTTCGGACACGGATATTTTGGCAAATTTACTAAAGTAGCTCATCGCATGGTCTTTCTGCAGTAGCTGAGCTTTTTGTTGAGATATGTGAGCGGACAGACAGACAGACAGACACGCTATTTGCAATACTTTGCACCTGTAGTGAGGGTGAAGTAATAAAACATAAAGATAAATTGTTAAGATTAGGTTACAGAAAAGCATGTTTGGACGTTACGGTTTAACGACAATAAAGATGATATGCTCCCGCTCTCATGCACCCGGTAGCCTCTGTCCACACCGATGAATATGTTTGTAAAAGAGAAATTGTTGAACATCATTGTTGATCATCCGGATGCCTTGATAGTTTACAGATAATGGTCTGTATATGACATTGTTACCCACGCCAACAGCAGTCACTGGGGTATGGTTTTCACCAACGTTCGTTTGTCTGTCTGTTTTTCCGCACGATATCTCAAAAACTGATGCAATTAGTATTACCAAACTTGACATAGATATGTCACACAAGGAGTCCTGGACACCCAAAAGGTCAAAGGTCAAGGTCGTGAGTCAAAAAACATTGCCAGCATGGGTTTTTGCACTCTTATGAGTGTTGGGTTCTTCTAATTTTTAAAATTATAGCACGGATAGGACAATGGCTACAATTCAACAGCACAGTAGTAATAAGTGTGCAGCAGATTGACATTGTGTGTCCTTGTATTCTGTGATGTTGACATCACTTGTTGCTGATTTTGTGATACAGCTTTTCTGCTTATTGTTTTTATCACTTTTTCACAAAGTATGCATTTGTTGGAGAATTTTTGCAGTTTATCTCTGTGATATTTCATTTGTTAACTTGGCTGTTAACCTGGTTGCATATAGTAATACTGAACATGTGAAGTTTAATGACAGTAGCAGTAAGTAAGCTGTGTGAATGTGCATGTAGCGTGCACGGTGTCGGCAGCACATGTCCACACGTCAGAGTTCTCACCAACCTTGTCGCTGTTTGTCTGGCTGCGATATATACGTGCTATGAAGACAAGAAAATGTATGGCACCTATATGTTGTCTGTGTTTGAATCTGTCTTTTGTAGCCCCGTGTGGGCCCGGGGCAATCCCCTCCTCTCTTATCTTTTTACTTCCCCACCTTGTACTCTATATTTTAGTATCTTTTACTTTTCTTTTCTTCCCTTTCTTACTTGCTTCATCTATTTTCTTGCCTTTCCATCCTTTTCCATTCTACCAGAATAGTCTCACTCCATTTCCAGGCCGGATGTCATAGGAGGCGACTAAACCTGGCTTCAGTTTTTTGTGTTGATTTTGTGTTATATGTATTTTTAGTTAAGGATGCATGCTTTTTTGTCATATTTGATTTAGTTTTGACTTGCAGTGTGATAGTTGTCTCCCCTTGTTGTAGGCGCTAGTGTAATAATTTAAATGAGCGTCTCGGTCCCTTTCCTTTTTTTGGGTGGCTTCTGAAAAAACGGCGACCAGGGTTAATATATCGCTGGCCTTCCTTTACTGGGTAGGGACAGCTCTCCACCCCTGACCTTTCGTCTCTGATATAGCCATATTTGTGCAGAAGAGGGGCGTTAAACTCCAACTAACTAACTCTGTTTTGTGCTTACGTTTCCTTCAGTGCTTTGTCACTGTTGATTGCATGACAGGCAAAGGTAAAGGATGCTTTAATCCAAATGAGCATATGCTAATTTCTCATCTCACTTACTGAGGCATTGAGCCTGTAGGTGGATAAACCACCAAGTCTGTAACACATAGCCACTGTGATGTGAGACCTATGGTTACCGTCCCAACCGTAGGGTGATACCGTCGTCTGGACGGTACCAATATATTATACTGCTTGGTGACAGAGGCACATGGGTGTGAACAACTTGCCTAAGGTTGTTACCCGACAGTGCAGCTGCCGGGAGTTGAACTATTGAGTCACATGTCCAACATCTTAACGACTAGACCACCCACGTTCGTCTTGCCTATGCCTATATGAAACCTGCTCCAGTTATCCCCGAAGGTTCTTTCGTGGGGATGTGATCCAACCTGGATAGGAGGCTGGTTAAACAAAAACTTTGTACATATATATTTGTGTGTCTTTTGTTTTTAGTGATACTTTGTAGCCATGTAGAACAGTCGGTCTCTTAGTTAGAGATCTCTGTGTGTGTGTGTTCTGACGATTACTTTTGAACACAATGACCTTTGACCTTTGTGGCGTGATATTTCACTGTGACACTATCTAGGTTGTTTGTAGGTCATGGTCATAGGTTGAAGTTCCAGGTCACAGGAGGAAAATGTTCTTTTATCGGCTGAAAGTAAAAGTGAAATTGGAAAACCAGTTATGGCGGCATGGCTGTAAAAGCAGACTTGAATTGGCAACTGTAAATAAGTAGCATCAGCTGAAAAGTGGTCAATGTAATCTCAAATGAGACTTTTCTACTGTTTTATTAGCAGTTACATTGTCATAAGCTGTGCTTTTGTGTTCTGTGTATATTGCTATCATTTGTGTTTTGTGTCTAGAATTCACCTGTCAAGAATGAATGATCAGAACTTTGATCTGGCTGAAATTGATCATCGGCTACGGACGTATCTTGCTATCTTTTATACAATGTGAGATTTCTGCATTTCACCATGATGCTCAGATCTCCAACTGCTTTGAATGTTGCTGTTCGTTAACTATATTTAGTGTGTAGAATGTGTAGGTAATGTGATTAGAATCTGATGTGACATTTGTTGATGTTGTAGGATGTTGATAGTTGTGTGGCAATTAAGTAAGACTGATGTCACATTTGCGATATTATCGCACAATTTTGTCGCAATAACAGAATTTGGCTTCTCCACTGTGTGCTCCGCCTATCGTTAAAGAACGAATAGCACGCGTGGTTCGTTGGTCTGTCAGTCGGTCTGTCACCTAGTGAGCCCGGCAAAAACGGCTGAAGCAATCGAGATGCCATTTGCGTAGACGACTCTAATGGGCCCAAGGAAACACCTGTTGCATATAGCAAGACTTAATGCACAGTACTTGCTTTCGTTTAATTTGCTAAACGAAGTAGGTTCTCTTTTTTGGTATTTTGAAGTACGTGTGCGATATCATCGTAAAAAGGTTCACGTTTGCTATCTCATCTTTTGATGAGTTCTTGTAACATAATGGAAGAAATGGGCCAGAATCGAAGAGAATGTGTATGTTTCATACCTTTGCACCAACTGGCGTCACTGGGGCGAAGTCTGTTGTTTCCAATTGCATCTCGGTGATTTTTGCCATTTTCATCATGTGATGCAGTACTACAGCATGAGTATGTTGCAGAATTAACATCAACTTATTGTCCACACAGTCACATGCTGTCACCATCAGGGAAGGATGGGTATCTGATCAGGCTTTCCAAAGCTCTCGAGAGATTTGCTACCTGGCAAAATTCCCATCCATACTGTATCCACATCCACATGTTTCGTGCTTCCAGTCAGCAATGTCAGAGTGCCAAGATGGCTTTTGTCTCAATTATGCACTGCATTATTACAGTAACACTATTGAAATTGACTGTTATTTATTTTGCTTGCATTTACTTAATACTCAGTGTGTCATTTGTGTGTGTTTATACAGGTCTGAATTCCAAGATTGGAGGCCTTGTATGGCAAGCCTACTTCAGCCAATCCCATTTCCAGATGAGTTAGTGTTACATTTCATTTGCTTTGTTTACTGCATAATTTTTGTCTGTGTGATAGTTTTTTTTACCTCACGGTGCTATGCTAGCATGGTATATGCTGTGGCCCTTTGTTTGTCTGTCTGCCCATCCGACCGCCTGTCTGTCATAAGTCTGTGTTCTTTTGAAACGGCTAGACTAAGAATCACACAACAATGCCGTATGATGGTTCGTGAACTTTAGTTATCTGATGCGAAAGATTGTGGCAAAATTCCAGTGGGGTCCCCTCCGAACAGGGGTGCCAAATACAGGTAGGGTAGGTTAAAATAGGCGATTTTTGACCAGTCTCTTGCTATATGTAGGAAATGGTGCAAGATAGGGACATAGTTACTATGGAGGGCTGGCTAGTAGGAACGTATATGTTCTGTTTTGAATGTTGTTGTTTCCAATGACCTTGAGTGACCTCTAACTGCCCCAAACACACCCATTTTCTACATTTTGCATCGCATTTCATACCTTCGTAACCAGTGATGTTAGAGACGACATTTGCTAGGCAGGTTGACCATTGAAAGTCCTAGCCTACAGGTGACATACACCCCTGAAA
>Ga0209363_1002164_pt1 | contig 10141 bp, 9 predicted proteins | sample WorMetexBAHAMAS3_FD_187385 | JGI IMG/M metagenome (GOLD analysis project Ga0209363, IMG submission 187385) | Marine gutless worms symbiont microbial communities from Max Planck institute for Marine Microbiology, Germany - Inanidrilus exumae... | ecosystem: Host-associated > Annelida > Digestive... | reverse complement strand
ATCAATCAATCAATCAATCAATCAATCAATCAATCAATCAATCAATCAATCAATCAATCAATCAATCAATCAATCAATCAATCAATCAATCAATCAATCAATCAATCAATCAATCAATCAATCAATTAATAAATCAATATAATTAAGCACAATGAAAGCAGAATGAAAAGGCACACACGCACACACAATTCATAAAAATCGTCTTATTTTCAATTTCAAGGTTTATGGAACTTAATTTAAATTAATTTTTAATGTAAAGACGTGATACGACATTCAGGGATCTACTACTACTACTACCTACTACCTACTACCTACTACCTACTACCCACTACCCACTACCTACTACCCACTACCACTACCACTACCACTACCACTGCTAGTATCTGTGTTATTAAGAAAACTAACTGACCGGTGGTTGAGAGTACGCCAGCTCGGCTGGCTGTCTTGTACAGAGGGGCACGGTAGTCCTCTGGACCAGCCTCGAAGTCCATCTTCGGTTCCATGTGCATCACTGGCAGCGGTGAGTTCATGACGCCGGGTAGCGAGTCGGCGATCACTCTGCGCTGGTCGTCCCACCGGAACCCGTCCATGAAAAGTCCGTGGACGAGTATCCCGTCCGCCGGGGCGGGTCCGATCGCCCGGTCCTGTTCCAGCTCCTGGCCGTACGTCAGCCGGGCGGTGGCGGCCGTGACCTCGGCCTGGTCACGGTAGACGTCGAGGACGTGGTACTCGAACGTCAGGTGGTCGATCGGCAGACCGTACTTTCGCGCGTGTACCTGCAGAGCGCCGGTCAGGAAACCTGGACCAAACAACAGACTTCTAACTACATGGTGCAGCAAAACGCACCTAACCATAATAGTAGTAGTAAGAACATGTTGTGAAATAATGTTGACGAAAGGCCGCATCGTCCTCTTGTAACCCCTCGCGGCGGCGAATGGATTCGTCCCATTCGTCCGACCTTGATCCCCATCTAATACATGCTTCCTTGGGCCAACAAGAGCCAGCCTCCCAAAAGGCATCTCGATTGGTTCAACCATTTTTGCATCGTTCAGCTGCATTTGCATTGGGACGGACAACCCCCTCAAAATTGCCCCTTTTCCTTGGGGAAATCTGCATCCCCATCTAAGACATAGTTCCTTGGGCCCACCCGACTCAGCTCTCTTGATCAGCTCGTTTTGCATACCTCACGAATGTGACCGACAAACAAGACACACAGACCGACAGACAGACCTACCGACCACGCTACTAGTCCACTAGCGCTAGCTGTCGATGCTATGCGGCTGGCTGGCTGCATGGATTGATAACTATATCCATCTATTTGTATTTCTAATTTCCAATTTTAAAACTCCCTTGAGAATATACCTACCGAGGGTAAAAAATAATAATAATCAATAGTAACAATAGTATAGTGCCAGTTGCTATTGAATAAAGGTTATCATTAGCACAGAATATCTGATTCCAGTCAACCTTCACGAAGACACTGCTGAAGGAAAAAGCATGACTAACAGTGACCAGTTTTTATTGGTTCACCGTGTAGTATATGAAAGTGACGACCGCCGTATCGTACCCTGCGGAAAGAAGAATCCGGAAATCCAGAAGGACTTTGGCTTTCCGTGTTTGATCCAGTTGTATATGAAGGTGCATCGTAGCACGAGATCGGCCACCCAGCTACTGAGCGGCTTGAGTGACGGGTACGCGGCGGACGCCCACAGCCCGGGCACCTGGTTGTTGAGAAAGGACGTGTAGATCATCTCCAGTTCTTCGCTCATCACAACAAAACCGCGGATCGCTTTCTGCAGCTGCTCCAACGACCGCTGCACGCCACAGCCAAACCGTTCGACAAATAAATAAGTAAGCAAGTGAACGTCGAGTTATGTAGAAAGGCAATTATACGCAACACTTTCAATCGGTCGAAATCGGGCCCGAAAATGGCATTTTTCGGACGAAAGGTGTCTAAATTTTAAACTTTGTTTTAGTGATCTGCCACCCACACGCTTATATCGACAAATGAAATGAACTAGCCGCAGCGCATCATCGCACTTTGACCGGTACTCATTTCCCGTCCCACAGAGGGTAGAAGGCTGAGTTGGCCGTGCTACGCGCATGCGATGCACATTCGTCGTGCGGTAAAAACAGAAACACGGCAAGACGCACATCATCCACATCGTAATCATCACTGTCGTGCAGTATTTTGATGATGAAACTTACCTTAATGACGACGAGTAGTTTATTGAATCTGTCCACCTCTTGTAGCAGAACAGTCACCAACGAGTTGACACGACCTTTCGCATCCGGCTGTAATGCATCACACACGTATAACACTCGAGGTCGCACCGACTACTTCAGCACAAAATCTACTTAAGCCATACTACTGTCGTAGTTTCATTCGACAGAGGTTGCCAGCAGTACAGACATCGTGTAAAGTGCGCTGCTAATGACTACTACTGTTGTTCCATCCTGTGACCTTATACTTTTACCTACGAGCTTGAACTTTGAACATAATCTAGGATGGGTAAAGACAAACCAAACTGCCAAATATCTACGTCTAAGTTCATTTCGTTTGATTTTGATCACGACCGCCATTTATCATCATCATCATCATTATCATCATCAAGAAAATGTGGCCTAAACAGTTAAAAGCCTAGGTGTCGTATAGCAGCGACGAAATAAGTACGTTTTTAGCCCGTTCTTGGAAACAGGTAGCGACGTCGCAGAGACAGATGTGACATCGCTAGGTAGACTGTTCAACATTTAATACAAAGCAGCTGTCCTCTGTAGAAACACTTATAGCAAAAAGCGGCTCGATTTGTTTAGGCATTTAGTCTAAATGCATTAGCGTCCAAGACAGGCGGACTAACGCCCAAACAATCCATATATCATAAGACATCGTCACCATGTAAAATCCAAACTGCTTCACTTCGAATGGACTTGAACTAACGACGTACCTGAGGAGCAAATCCAGGATTAAATGGGATGAGGTACGTCAGAGGGTCTGGAGAACGAAACCACGGGCACAGCCCCAATATATGACAATGTCCCCAGAAGCTAACAATCTTCTGAAAATTATATGCACTGATGTAGTCAGAAAAAAAGCAAAACAACAGAAAAATACAGAAATTAAACACTGATGGCAGACGCGAGGAAGACTCGCCCAAACTCAACAAATCTGTGCCTGAAAAGAGAGTGTTATTTTGGTTAACCTCGAACATGTCCGGTCGTGCTTCGTCGATGTCAAGTTTGTCGACGACTTGGTCGAGGATCTCGGCAGCCATCTCATAGACGATCGTGTCGCTCGACTTACCAGTTCCTCCGCCTGTCTGACGAGGCTGCATGTCCAGCACCGTCAGCACCAACGACCCCGCCTCGCTCCTCTAGTTACCACAAATAACAACCAAATCTATTACCCTCGTTATTATTATTATTACTGGCACGCCTACGCATAGTGTAGGAGACCAGATTAGTAACAGTCGCTGGCGTTTGTCATCGTCGTCGTCTGTCGTCGTCGTCTGTTACACTGCCGGCGGGCGGACGCGCCGGCCGCCAAACGAGCGGGCGGTCGGGCGGCCGACACTGCACGGCGGGCCAGTCGTGTTAGGTGCCGTTAGGGCAACATCTTGTTATTTGTTTTAAATCGCAAAAAAACTATAATAAAACTATAATCTTAAAGTTCATAACCTTAATGTCAGGGATAGATGGCACAAGTTTTTTTACACGTTAGACGTAAAAACAACACCGTCAAGTACTGAATGGAGTATTAGAAACTATCAAAACTATCACCCTTATTATTACTATTATTATTAGGCCACACTGCATCTAGCGATAGCGGTCTACTGCTATACACGGAGTAGCGTGGTCGGTCTGTATGTCTGTCGGTCTGTGTGTCTGGTGGTCACGTTCGTGAGCCCTGCGGAAACCGCTGAACCGATCGAGATGCCGTTAGGGCAGCTGGGTCTGGTGGGCTCAAGGAACCATGTATTATGGGGAGTGGACATCCAACAAGGGAACGCGGCAATTATTGGGGTTGTCCGCCCCACTGAAAATCATTGGGATACTTTGCAGCGGTGTATTAACAAACTGCACCATCCTTCTTCACATATCAAACAGTATTCTACAATCCACATGTAACTCACAAACGCATTGAATATTTAACAGATTTGGCAAAACCATGGGTGGCAATATAACATGTTAAACCATTTAACCAGAACTGTTTTCAATCTGTTTCCCATTTGACCGTGATCCTGTTGGATACTTTAATGCATGATAAATACTGTACCTACACAGGTCACGGGTCAATGCATATTGACCCGTGACCTAAGTGACCATATAAAATAAGGACCCACAGCATTTGACCCATCGGCCCAAAACCTATTGCTTGCTGTGCGCAGACCTGGAAGGCAATGTTGGCGTTGTCGTGCATTCCGAATATTTCCGGTTCGTCGATAAGCGGCAAAGAGTCGATGAACTCTCGGAACTGTGCGAGTGTATCGTACGACGGAGCGTAGTAGATTCCTGTCGCCGAGCGAAAGCAGATATAGTGTTCACTCGTCAAATCATCCTATTTGTCAATTCGCCAGCCTTTCCATCCAGTGGCGTGCCTACAGGGGGTTCAGGCAAGTCAATGAACCGGGGGCCCCGACCAGCTGCCTACCCTTCACTTATAGGACGCAGACAAATTGTGATGCCTTTTACCACGCGACGCTATGCTATAGCGTGGCATATGCCGTTGTCCCGTGTTTGTCCGTCCGTCTGTATGTCACAAGCCGGCGTTCAATCAAATTGGCTAAATGTGTCATCAAGCAGACAATACCGAATTATCGACTACGGACTCGTTTTCCGACGCAAAAGATCTCGGAAAAATTACCATAAAGTCACTCCCCCACTGGGCGCTGAATACGAATGGGGTAGGAAAAATTTGCGACTTTCAACAAATAACTCGCTACATCTAGGAAGGAAATAGTACAAGACAGACACGGTCTCTATAAAAGCTGAATAGAAAGTCGTATGTGTGTAATGTTTTTAATTTCTGAATGACAGTAATTCTGCGCAGACTATTCATTATTTTTACCAAACGATAAATGGCCAACACATGCATATATAATGGTCACGTGACGAGGTGCCATGAATCATGGGATAGCTGCATTTCCTTCATGGAATAGTTAATAATTCAGTGAGTAGAACAAATCCAATTACCGGACGGCGAATATTTGTAGGATTTGTCGAGCGTGGACGGATGAAAGAATCGTCGTAAGATGGTACTCAGGCAGCGCTGATCCCACTTGTCCGTGACTCTTCCGCCGAACGTAATCTGACGACAACAAACTCCAGGTGGGCTACTCACGGGTCAAACCAACCTGGATCACACCTAGACCCCAAACAGGCGCTGAATTTTTTGTCCGACGAAAATCGGCCGGGAAAAAAACCCAGATACCCGAATCACATATCCAAAATCAACACTGCGATAAAACTGTCTGTAGCGTCGTTTTTCGTTTTAGCAATTGTGGACGCCGATTGCAGTCAGGTGAACACCCGGCCTACTCTTCTGTAGAAGGGACATCCTTATACTGCATGTTTCTTACAGGCCTTCGCAAAAAAACCTCAGGGGATTGCCGCAGCGTAATTTTTACGGACGAAAATTCCGACGTGTCCAACCTATTGCGGGGGCCGTGCGTCTGCCCCCCCCGCCGTCCCCACTCTGAAATGCTCTGAAAAATTACGAAAACTATTATAACTAAAAACACTGATAAATCCATCTTCAAAAAGTCATTATCACTGAATAAACGTGGATGAACTGTATGACATTACAATTTAAAAAGTGGGGAGTGATGCCATTTTTCTAAAATTCTAAATACTCCACTTCCTTTTACCTAACAAAACTAGAAAAACTGTCCTCGATAGAGGATCGAGGTCAATTCGACCGCGTTACCGCGTTACCACGCCCATGCGCGCTGGACTCCGCCTCTGCCGCTAGCCTCGGCCGCGCCACGCAGCACTCCTCGCCGCGCTAGCGCGCAGCTGACGACGTGACATTAAAAAATTACTATTATGAACCGTCAGTCAATACTCATAGGACGCCGCAGTAGACACTCGTGTAGCACACTAATTTACGTTTACCATATTAACCCTGTTTGTTAAAAAAACAGAGTGGAAACAAACGGACGGACAGACAGAGGGACACGACCGAAAACATTACCTTTCCTGCTAACGCGGTCGATAAAGAGCTTAAAAATGTACGAAGACCGGAGTTTTGGGTAAGGTAATGTATGCTGACTTACTTTTTTTTACAATAAATTTAACAGTTTTGTCGTACCTCGCCAGTTATGTAGATAAGTGCGTCCCAGGGTACGACGCCTTCCTTGCAGAACATGTCCAAGTTAAGCAGCGCACATTCGCGATCACTGTCGTTAAACTCATACTGTCAACAGTAAACAACTGACACGTTGTCACTCGAAACGCTCTGAAAAATTACTAAATGTCCACTTGAGTGACATAAAATGGCATTAAACCATATTTCTCACAATAAAAAGTGAAGAAAAATGACAAACTAGAAAGCTACCACTCAATGGTCGCATCAACAATTATTATGAATTATAGCAAAATTTTTAGCCGACCGCGAGTTTTTGGCTGGCTGTTACTTATTTATAGTTTTCACTGCAGGTCTGCTTTTCAGTCACTTTTCAGAGAGTGCATTTGCAGAAATAAAATTTGCGTCCATCTGTGGCACAAAAATTGGGATACGACACAGAAAGGCAGCATTTCTTTTATAATCACTGAACTGCATTGATAACTGTGCAGTCAGTAAAAATTGACCTAAATAAAAAGAAAAACAAATGCCAGATAAAAGTTGGCAATCAGCTACGCTCTGCGTACCCTGATATTCCAGCCTAGTGGGCCAAACTTCTTCCTTTCCAGGACGGTCGCGTGAAAAAAGCACAGACCGAACACCATTCGCCTCCAGTCAATTCCGAGTGCTGTCACAAACACAGACACACACAGACACACCAGAGAGTTCACTAGAAAAAACGGTATACCCAAATACCCGGGTAAAAAGTAAAAACAGTAAATAGCTCGGAAAAAAACGATAAATATCTAGGTAACAACAGTAAATACCTCAGTAAAAACAGTAAGTACCCGAGAAAACAGTAAAAACTTCAAATTAATACTGGGTAAATACTCAAAAAAGTTTGGTCAAAAAGTAAAAAGGTAAATACCTCGAGAATATACCTAACGGGTATTTACTGAAAGGTTTTTACGTGAACCCTAGATCGGACTTCTGTTCCTCAGACTCCTTAACGAACTCTCATTTCCCAAACCCTGGCTCGTTCGTTCCCGGAGGCTCACCGTTATCTTGAAACCATTCCGGAGTGAGGTCGGCGAACGCGCGCTTCATGTTGGAGCGCAGTCCTTTCGGCGGCTCGTTGGTGACTTTGACGCTGTTCTGCAGCACGGAGACCGGGAACGACTTGGCCGGCATCGAGCTGAGAAACAGTCGGAAATCCTCGTCCACGTTTTCCGGATTTTCCGCCATGGACTTCACGATCTCTTCCATGGACAACATCCACGATGCCGCCAGGTGACAGTTCTACACAGCAGTAACACACAATATCCAGGCCCGGATTAAGGTTCGCTTAGGCACTGGACGACCGTAGGCCACTCCAAGTTTGCCAGTGAACAGTACTACACATGAAACAAGGTGTCGCACTAACGGGACGTAACACTACTGGCCCGCCGTCGCGTGCTGCCCCCTGGTCAGTTACGTTGCATATGGGAGTGATACAGACGACGACAGACGACGACAGATGCCGGCGAGCAAAACAATACTGCCCCCTACACTATGTGTAGGCAGGCCAGTAATAGCGTGTGGAAACTAGCAATGAAAGCGCTTACATAATAAATATTTAATGATTTCATCAATAAAAGTTTCACAAATAAATGCTTTTGCCAACTAGCAAGCGTACTTTTCTGTTCTTGTATAAAATACGTTGTAAAACAATAGTAAATAAATTATTTACAAATTGAACATACTTGTTTACCATACAACTCAACGTACGCCGCCATGACAGAAGCAACTGTGCATGCTCAAGTTCATCAAAAGTCAACTAAGCTAAATTTTTTCTTCTTAGGGCGTATTCGATTATAGAATCCGGATTCGAATTCACACTGTCAGGCAGCCGTTAGCATACGGATCACGCATGCGCGTAGCACAATACGCAGTGTGAATTCGAATCCAGATTCTATAATCGAATACGCCCTTAGTCTGCTACAAAAGCTCTTAGGACAGAACAAACGTTAAGCGCTTAGTTTTTTTCTAGCTAAGCACTCGCCGACTTAGCGGCACCCAGCTTATTTCGGGTGGCCTGGTGGCACAACGGGTTGGGCGTTGGACTTGCGATTAACAGGTCGCGGGTTTGACTCTCGGTGAGGGCGTGCCTGAGTAACAACTCTAGACAAGTAGTTCCCATCGTTGTGTCCCTGTCAACAAGCAATAGAATTTGGTACCGGTCAATGGGAGGTGACGTTCTGCGACTGGGAAGGTAACCGTAGGTCTGGCATCGCAGTGGATATGCGTTACAGACTTCAGTGTTTTATCCACCTACGGCTTAAGGCCCATAACACGCAAGGTCTCAGCTTGCGTGGGACGGTAAAATAAGTATAAGCTTTGGGTGAGCAATAGTAATAAATGGCGACAGTAGGTGTGGACGGTAGCAGCCTACCGGCGGACTCACATCCCAGGTTGGTTGGCGGCCACCTGGTGCTGTGTCTGCATTCATCCACTTTCACAATCGCCTAGGTATGACGACAGCATTACACGCGATGAAACTGGTCTTATTATCACTAATATTAAATCAGTAGCAGACGTGAGTGATCGCCTGACGCTAACCTGTAGGAACACCCAGTCACCGGTCTTTGCAGCACTGGCAATCAACCTCTCCGCCACAGGTCCCTGACCTTGACCCAGAGATATTGCCTGGATCCTACACACGAAAGCAAAACTTGCTCAAATTAAGAAGTGCTTGCGGTTAAGTGACAGGAAAAAGCTGCGGCGAAATGTTTTTAAATATTAAAGGTTGCTATAGAGTTACGAAGTCGAATCTTCACAGGCAGAGCATTTCAGATGGTCAGTGCCGCGAAGGAGAAGATACGGTTTTCCAATAAACAGACTACAACCTACCGCCCACTGCAACAAGTCACGTGGCCCTGTAGACCTACTGGAGAAGCTCCGCCTCCTTCGTAAGCTCCGCCCAGCACTTCAGCAGATAGCAAATAAATAGTGTAGACGCTATAAGATGTGAACATAGCTCGTTGCGTACTCGTAAAATACGCGTTCCGTACGTAAGTACGCTTCAAGAAAATAACGTACGTACGCACCGTACTGCACTCGAGCCGTGGTATGAAGGCTACTAAAACTGGAAGAGCGTCCATAATAAGTATGTCCGTCCTCGTCATACTCGGATGGAAATGTACGCTGGCCGCGTCGCGTGCTGCCCCCTGCTGATCGAGTCATGCGTCGCATGCTCTATTAAGGTTAGAAAAAGATGGGACAGACAGTCCGACGGACGGACGGACGGACGGACGGACGCCAGACCCTTACATTACGCTTACCGCTGTACGTAGCCAGCCTAATACTGTAAAACCATTTAATTTGGCTGCCCTAAAAGTTGGCGACCTCACATGCAAAGTTATTTTGTCGCCTTTCATTTTGGAGAATTCAAATCACACAATTCCAACACAATATATTACAACAAATGACCAATTAAAGTTGGTATAGTATCGATATTCGCGACCTTTAATTTTGCGGTTTTGATTAGCTAGCGAAATTTGCAAAATAAAGAGCAAGGAAACATTAAGGATTTTGACAGCAACTGCTTTCCGTGAGCCATAAACTTATCTCGCAAACCGTCGGTCATTACCTGTCGACATAGTCTTGTTCTTTAGCGAATCTAAGGAACGCTCCCATCGGGTCCGACCCGGTGCTTAGTACGAACACGAGCGGCGTGGTGTTGGACATGTCGGCGTAGAGGGTCGGCAGGTCGTTGCGAGGAGGTTCAATAAACGACTGTCCGAGGTTTTCACGGACAAATTCCGTCACAGCGAACACCACCTAGCAACCAGCACAGACGACTTATCACGTCTCTTATAACAC
>Ga0209363_1002163_pt1 | contig 10146 bp, 5 predicted proteins | sample WorMetexBAHAMAS3_FD_187385 | JGI IMG/M metagenome (GOLD analysis project Ga0209363, IMG submission 187385) | Marine gutless worms symbiont microbial communities from Max Planck institute for Marine Microbiology, Germany - Inanidrilus exumae... | ecosystem: Host-associated > Annelida > Digestive... | reverse complement strand
GAACTGTACATCATCTTCATTGTACCCCCCTGTACCCCCTTGGCCTCAAAGGTGGGGGGACAATGTCCCCCCACACCCCGCGGTTGCGCCGCCCATGATTGCACGGTCACATTGACAAACGTCAAATTGTTACATTGGCGTCGGAACCGGGGCAGCAGGGGGTTTCGGGCCCCCTCGGTTTTTTCAAAGCAGGGGCCTGGCCCCCTCACGTTTGCATTAGTTATTGCGTTGCCAATAATGTAACAGGCAATTTCATTCTCAGATACTGAAACTTACATTAGTAGTATTGTGTAAAACCTACAAGTGAGCCACCTTTGTACAGACTTATGGGGGCCCATCGTATAAAGTGGACTTTTGAACTTTTTTGCGGCGTTTAAATGGGCCCCTCACTTTTATTTTTCTTCTGACGCCATTGCCGGCAGTGACTGTTAACGTTGAGTACAGTGACAAGATGCTTAGCTATGCACGTCTGTGCTGACTACTACTTGTTGACTCGTGATGGTTAAGGCTGCTGATGCAGATTGCTGTTCAAATTTCATCACATTCCCTTTAACGCTTTGTGACGTCACTGACGTTTTTGTTAGCTTTGACTTCCCATGAAATGCAGGAATTTCGTTTAAGTGTACTGTATTTTTACATTTGTTTGCTATGCATGCTTAGAGAATGCTACATTTCTGTTTCCGGGTGAATTTTTGTTGTATATTGTTGTATTATATTGTAAATATAGTCTCACATTCTGTCACCTGTCGTACTGTATAAGTCTGCTACAGTCAAACCCAATAGTGACCATTGCATTCTATTGATTGCCTTTTATAGGCTTACTGCATTTATGTTACAAGTAAAATTTACAGTGCAGCCAAGAACAAGATGCACATTGAAACTGGACAACTACCCAAACAATCGGAACATAATAATGTCTGTTATTGGTCCATTTAAGCTGCACAGTACCCAATTAAATTGTTCAGTCAACTCCATTTTTGCAACAGAGAGACCATTCTTTAAACTTCATGGAAGGAATATTATGAGTCGTTTCAAGGACTTGTTCAGTTAGCCTATCAGCTTAGTATTGTAAGCATATTTCTTGAGTCTGTATTTTTAACTTTTAGAAGTTTTTTACGGTGTTTTACTTCGTCCAATCGCTGCATGATTTCTTCAGTCTGGTGAATTGCAATTCATATTCACGCTGCTATACAACTCTCAAAGTCTTGTAAACAATGGAGCTCAATTCTGAGTGGTTGGCGGCTGAGAATATTGCACTGCAGCTGTTCTACTATGTGCCGTGCATGTGCTGCCTACGGGCGTAATAATCAATAATAATGCGCCCGTGTACTAGCGCTGTCTCGCCAAAAGACAAAATGGTCATTTGCGTCGTTGTTAATAGCAGTTAGCATTTGTTCACGATATACACTGACTTTGACACACGTTGTTTACACAGCGACAGACTTGCTGAACATGAAGCCTGTCTCAGCAGCATGCTACATTCTCTTCATTATACTGTGTGCTGCTGCTGCTGCACATAGCTGATTGTTTTGTGAGTGAAAGGGGGTTCAGCTGAGACCTGGTGACAATGTGATGCTTTCAACGTTGTGTCTGTTGGCAAAGCAACATGGCAGCGTCCACGTGAAAAGATGCAGTTTACGGTTTTTCTGTCGCCAGATAATAACTGCAGAAGCACTAGTTAGGTAAAGCTGATTGCCTAGTTTCTCACCAACATGTCTGTCAAAAAATTATCAAAATCGGTCGATGTATGTCAAAATAAGCAAGACAGAATAGTGACATTTTGGGGACGACACAGTGTAGACGAATCGATACAGCTTGGGCGCAGAGGCTCTTTGAGATGAGATGCATGGACAACAAGGTGTCGCCGTAACGGGACGTAACCGTACTGACCCGCCGTGCATTGTCGGCCGCGCCCGGCCCGGCTGCGGCCGACCGCCCACGCGCCCGGTGGCCGGCCCGCCCGCCCACCGGCAGTGTCACAGACGACGACGACAGACGCCAGTGAGCAAAACAATACTTGCCCATTAGGCGGGCCAGTAGTAGACACAGCAGTGCGTGCGTTCATTGTTGAATTTCATGCGGCTGTCTATTGTGCTATCTGTGTCATAGTGTAGAATCTGCTTCCACTACAACTCTGCGTGTTCACTTGACTATCGTGCGTCTGCAATGTTCACATACGTTACTTTCTGCTAATGTATATAGCATACAGTTGCTGCTGCTGCAAGGCATTGCCATGTTTTCATCATGTAGCCTTCTATGCGAGTTCTATACACAGCATGTTGATCTGAGAGACAATCATATGTATTCACGTTGTCACGCTACTGTGTTTAATGCTTTCATGTAAGAAAAGTAAAAAAGTAAGTAAACAGTGTATAGCAGTTAGCATCAACTTAGCTTTCACCGCTATACGGGAAACTCACATGCCATATGGATCACACAGTGTTATCTGCCACCTGGCAGTGGTGAGAATCCCGCGTTTACCCCCAGCCGAAGCAGGTACTTGATTTACTGACCCCGAAGGGATGCAAGGCTGAGTTGACCAATGTTACGTGAAAGAGGACCGGCCGGGAATTGAACCCGCGACCTGTAAATCGCAAGTCCAACGCTCTATGTAGTCTGATTGGCTCTTCGTTTGTTACTAAGTTATGTTTCTAAGTTGTGTGTGATAATCTGTCATTTGTGCGACGTTGATCGTTGTAGGCTACAGCTACTGATAACTGGCAAATAATTACGATAGAATCTAGTTTTGTTAATTACCTCTCGGATTACAACAGTAGCGATGTTTCCATTGCATACCTTTTGTTTTGATGACCACGCAAACAAGCTGTATGATAGCTCCTTACCTCAGCCTGGACTAATGGTGCCATTCACGATTTCCTGTTAAACTTCTACTGTAACTACTGTAGTCTCAGTATCTTGCATCGTTTTTGAGATATTTTCACTTCCCAAAATTTAAAGAGGTCACGACACTGTTTTCCCCATCAAGACCTTGAGGTATACGCAGACGTGCTTGTCCTTCAGAACTGATCTCAGTCATCTGTGCAGAGGCGGTTCTAACTATTAGGCCGGGTAGGCCGTGGCCTACCCAAACTCGTGCCTGGCCTACCCAAATGCAAGTTGAGGAGAACCGAGAAAAGAGACGCAGCCTGTTGTGCTAATTCATGACTCGTGACAAACAACATGCCCAGAACGGTGACGTTAAAGCTTATATGAAAGCTTTTGGGTGCAAAACTGGTGACAGACGTTTCACATCAGGAGCGCCGACGCCTATACGGCAGACACGGCAGATGCATCCGTACCACTTTACTTGGCTGGTGCGGCTTACGATGCATTTTGCCGTACCACTTTTCAGGCGGGCCTAGTAATAATAATTTTCCTAGCAATTTAATTTTGGGAGCAGTAAGCGGACGTAATGAAATCAGTCTCTTCTGGCACTACTTGCAGAACAACATTGCGCAAATAATTTTTAAATGATTAGATTTACTTCAAATAAATCTAATTTTTATCTCCACCAGCATCGTTCTGTGGCCCCGAAATATGCTTAAAATGCGTTGGCGAGCCCCGGACCCCGCTGGGGGAGTTCACGACGCTCCCCAGACCACCTAGTCGGCTGGGGACGGGGTAAGTAAGTAAGCAAGTTTATTGTGAACGGATGTCGTAACGATTAGTTTATTTTAGTTACATTAGTCGAAGGTCGAAGGTCGACGTCGTACTCTCGCACGCAGTCTAGTCTCGCCTCCGCAAATGACCTGCAGTTCGCGCATGACAAAAGGCAGTGGTGTCAAATTCAAGATCATGCTCAAAATTTGCGCAGTGAAACAGTCTACCGCGCTTGGTAGCCAACCGGATGTTGTTCTTGGTGTTCCTTGGATTCCGTATGTTAATTAATTGAAAGTAGTTATAAGTAGGAAGCGTTTGTTGATAAATTAACAACTTTATGTTTTTGATGTGTATATGTCTGTCAGATTGAATATTCAGGGCTGTGAAAAGGCAAGACAACCCATGTCGTAGTTTACTAGGTCGGTATTTAGTATCCCGGCTTGTTATAGGCCTAAAAGTATTGACATTCACATTCGTATCATTCAATATGCTACTGCCTAAACCAGTAGCCTGGGACAAACAAATAAGTGTCACTTAGAACTTTTCAGCCTGCAGACTGCAAACTGTCGCAAACTTGGCTGTTTAATGTTGGGTGGAATGAGGTGCTACCTTGCAGTAAAATGGCACAAATGTGTAAGTGTCAAGAAACAACATGTACATGATAACCTTGTCAAATAGTATAAAAGTTAGATAATTATTGCTGAAAGACAAACGGTCAAGTATGTGCTTTTTGCAGTATAGGTGGCCTAGGTGGTGTACTGCCTACATGTGCTAGATGGACCGCTAGATCTGGGAGTCGACCCCAAAAAGTCGATTGGGGTCAACTTGGGCATTTAAAGACAAATTGGTTGCTTCATTTCAGTGCAACTGACCCCGAGTTGAATTTAGACAGAAAAGCGACTTTTGAAGTTGATTTGTACATGTCGACTTTAACTGACTTTATTCTGAGTCAAGTCAAAGTTTAACACATTTTGCAATTCATGACACATGAATCGAAGTCATAATTATTTAGTCAGAAGAAAGTGGTAAGCGTTACTTACTTATTTTACCCCTTTCTTTTGCGCCATATTGTGCGGTGGTTTGTTATCACGGCTTGTACAAGCTGTTATAAAAGCCAATAGTCAAAGTAATCGGGAAGGGCAAATTTTGACCCCATGTGGCTCCAAAACCCCGTAATGGATTTTGATGAAACTTGGAATATATGACTACGTTGTGGGTATGACCACACAGTGCACACGCAAATCCAGGTGGCACTGCGACATTGTGGGTGACCTGGTTGCACCCGTAACATGTCATTTTCAAGCCTAATATACAGAATATTAAAACTTGCATATTATGAAAACTACTGCACCAATTTTAACCAAATTTTGCACAGCAACAAAGACTGCCGAATGCTCTTCATGGGTGGTCTAAGCACTTGTACAACAAATCCAAAATGGCGGATGACTGCCATCTTGGAGAAATCGAAAATCGGCCATATCCCCGCAGCATTTTGACTGATCACAAAATTTGTCAACCTGACACATATTGACCCTCTGAACTGTGCCGGCAGTTAAAATTTCGAACTTTTAAAATTTAAGATTGCGGACGGCCACCATTTGAAAATCGTTTAATTGCAGTTTCTCGGTCATGGCTTGACATGATAACGACATTGGCCCAGTGAAATTTATTCTGCTATCCCATACATTACTCTTACTATTTTATGTAATAAAACTGCAAAAATTATTGTTTTAAACTTGCTTCAGTTTCTATTCTTTGTAATTTCAAAATTTTATTGGCAAATTTAACGTCTAGTTTTGCATGTCCCTGGATCAGTATGAAATGTATCGTCGGAACTGACGTTACTCACTTACTGAAAATGTTTATTTATCTCTAGTTAATGTTTTCTGACAAGTTTGTTATTGAAAGCAAAAACAGTCGTTTCAGTCAGTTTTATATTGAATTGCGTAGAATAAAGTCGTATGTACATTCCTGCCATGTCTAGGCTGCATTTTATAGTTTATGCTGTTATTTAGATCTTAATGCGTAAAAGTACTCAAATTCACGACATTTTGTGGCAAAATGTGAGACTTTGCGGTGGTAGGTCAAATTTACGAATTTTGCAGCTCCCACGATGGCTGTGAAAAAATTTCCAACCCCAACCGTTGTTGCATGCAAATCTACCATGATACGGAGTGATTTGTCTAGTTTGTCTTACTTACTTACTTACTTAATGGTGACAATAGGGTAATGATCCATATGAAATCTTCTGAGAGGATATGTGTTGTTCCACTCATTCAAAACAGTTTCAGTGACAGAATTTTCTCTGTTGCCGGTCCTCGTGTGTGGAACTCCTTGCCATCATATCTGCGACAGGACATGAACTACAGACATTTCATGCAGTCACTCAAAGGACACATGTTTAGGTTGTCGACGACCACGGCACATTGTAACTATAGTTGTTTTCATGCACCTTAGAAGCTTACTTCTAAGGTTACTAGGTTCTGACAAACTGTAGTGTGCTAAGGTTGGAGATGGTGAAGTGTAGATGCAATGAGTTGTGCTGAGTGACATCAACTATGTAACTACCAGATTACTGCTGATTGGGTGGCACCAATATGGCTGATGTGTTGTGAGCAGTGGACAGCCAGTGAGCGGTCAGTCACACAACATGACTATTAAGTGGACGTCACGGTCATCGTCATTGTCTTGTCTGCTGCGGAGGCTGATAGCCTGACGTCATGAACCGTTACACGTTTATCAAGCAGCTCGGAGACGGCACATATGGAAGTGTTATTTTGGCGACCATCACAGACACTGGAGAAAAAGTTGCCATTAAAAAGTGAGCAATGCATTACGTGGTAACAGCACTTACTTCTTACATCTCTCTTACATGTCCACATGGTCCTCAGAAAGATAGTTGTACGTATTTGTGTCACGGGGAAATCCCAGTCTACGAACTGTACACGCTGCACAGTTATAACTCTTGGTTATTACTCAATTTAGTTGGCATATCTTCTCACACATTGGAACTGATGTGTACTAAGTCTAGCTTTGATGAGCCTGCCCTGGTGGTCTATTGATGACACATCAGATAGACAAACAGCATAGTGCTGTAGGTTTGTTTAAGTGATGGCAAACTAAAGCTATCTATCTGCATGAAACGGAAATAGCAGAAGGCCATCAATGAAGGTTACACAAGCCATTTTAGCAATGTTTTCTTCCTGTGGCTGTGAACTTTGACCTAGGCCTTAGCTTCAGACTTGATCTTGGTATTGTCAAACTGAGCCAGTCTGACATATGCCTGGGTCAGATGTCACTTTGCTCAGAAGTTCTTGTCTGGACTCCATACAGGGTTGATAGCTTTGTCTGGTTCGCATTCTGTTTGACATCACATCGCAATCCTGCGTCATCTTACAGAAGCCATTCTTTGCCTGATGAGCCCTCACAGATGTCGTGTCATTAGTATGCGGCCGTGTTGTTAATGAGTGTTCATTTCATGTGTGCTGATGATGTAGAATGAAGAAAGACTTCAACGACTGGAACGAGTGCCTTAACTTGAGAGAAGTCAAGGTTTGTCATCGTTCTACACTTTGTCAGATTTACGTGACAAATGCAATAAAAACTTATCACATTGTAGATGAGGCAGGCATTGAGGCTTCGGCCCACACTCACAGAGAACTTAAATTCATAATTTCTCTGTACGTCTACATCTTAAAAGGAAATGTTGTATTTTAATTTTTTTTGTGGTTTATAATTTTGTAATATGCCAGTAGATGGAATTTTTCTGGAGCTTTGTTTTAATGTAGTCTGACATGAAAGTTTGTATCTGAAATGCATTTTCTTCATGGACAGCTGTAGTACCGCTGTGAAGCAATTTTGTTATTTAACTGCTTATATTATCATTATTATGTGACTAAAAATAATTAGTAAATCACTTTGCATTGCATTTTTTATTTTTTTCTCAGCAAGGGAATAAACGTCTTCTTAGTTGATATTCATTTAGTGCGTTATTCTCTCATTCCATTCGTAACATAAATTTTGTAAAATGTGGATAGGTTAGCACAGACTTTCAAGAGTGGGTACAGTATGTGAGCATTGTGTTAGATGTTTTGGTGATGTGAACGTGTCAGCTGCAGTATCTTCGCTGTCTGCTGTAGCCGTGAGCATCATCATACACCGTCACGTCGTTGCTTTGTCCTGTCTGCACTGATGATCTGTTTGTGTGTGACGTGTAATCTGTCAGTCGTTGAGAAAGCTGAACCACGTCAACATTGTCAAACTGAAAGAAGTCGTTCGTGAAAATAACAAACTCTACTTTGTCTTTGAATACATGAAAGAAAATCTTTATCAGATGACAAAGGACAGGTTAGTTTCGTTTTACTTCCTTCTTAGTGTGTCTTGCTGTGCCGACCTCCGACCTCACGAGGCCGTCTGCTCCTGAAAGCACACGACATCCACACTGGGTTCAGACCTCACGAGGCCGTCTGCTCCTGAAAGCACACGACATCCACACTGGTTCAGACCTCACGAGGCCCTCTGCGCCTGTTAGCACACGACATCCGCACTGGGTTCAGACCTCACGAGGCCGTCTGCTCCTGAAAGCACACGACATCCACACTGGGTCCACTCCACCCAACCAACATGTTTTGTAACATGTTATGTATGTGTTTATACATGGGGTCCCTGGCGATCTCGCCACATTAACACATTGCTCGTACTGGCTGCTCAATGTGACTACAGCCACCCAGGTTGACTCAGCCTTTCATCCTTTCGAGGTCGATAAACTGAGTAGTAAGCTGTAATCGGATGTGTGTTTCCTCGCACGGGCGGCGCCATCTGGTGAAAGCTTACCGGGTGAAGTCCCGGTGTGGTTGATTGGAGCGGTGGTGTGTTTGCTAGCTGCATGTCGCGGGTCCAATTGTATGTTAACGCGTGCAATGGATGGCCGCAATTTGTGCTGCAGCACCATTGGCTCTTGCCAATCAACTGCGACTTCCTACGATTGTACGGCGCAGCTGGTCGCGGCATTGCCAATGTAAGTAGTGCTATAGAAGAATCCGACCTTTACCTTTTTACCTTTACTAGACTTTGCTAGGATCACACTGTGTACCACAGAGTTATACACACTAGACTTGACGTGTGTTGCTAGGGGAAAACTGTTTCCTGAGTCGACGGTGAGAAATGTTACAATTCAAGTGATGAATGGTTTGGCGTTCATGCATAAACATGGTCAGTACTCGCATCACGGTCACATGCATATGCATTTGATGTGTGCTCAAAACTGATGGAGCTACAAGTGATAATTTATAATTCATAACCAAAACTTTATTGCCTTATTTTGACGGTTCAGTCTCATCGCGAGATCTTCATCAGATGAAGCTTCTTCTGATAAAGATCTCGTGATGAGATCGAACCGTCAAAATAAGGCAACAATAAAGTTCTGGTTGTAATTTATGAATTTTTACTTGTATTGATATACAATTGAATTTATTTCTCGAAACATCAATGGAGCTGTTAGAAGAATAAGTGTAAACCTTTCTGCTGGCATCTGACTAGACCAGATGTAGTTGTTGACGGTTGTAGCTGTGTTAGTTGTTGTTGGTTTGTTACATGGTTTAGATCGAACGTTCAGTGCTGTGACCTCTTTAGTGGTCCACATTGAGCATTTGGTCGAGTTTGTGTGTCTGGACTAAATGTACTAAATGACCTTTGAGTTGACTGACCTTGTCCATGTCATGTTACAAGGTCACAGTCGTAGGTCAAAGTTCACGATCATAGGATGAAGAAATGCTCATTTCTTTGGCTGTGGATGCACGTTACAAGGCGATGTATACATTCTGATTCGCCAGAGGGCAGCAGCAGATGAGCACACCTCACTTAATACAGTTTAAACTGCTGAATTATTGGTTGTTTGTTTGTCGAGATTGTTGTTGTTCTAAGGTGGTCGGCGACCTGGCTGAGGCGTGCCCACAACGACATCTGCACAGTGACCAATTGTCTGACAAACATGAGATAAATATCAGTGAATTTGACCAAAAGTGACAGAAATGCCGTGCAAGTGTGAGGGAAAACGTCCTGTCAGTGAAAACAGTTTATGTCTAGGTTACACGTGTGTTCAGTAGGCTGTTGTGGGTCCCCTTGTGTCGACTGTTGTAGGGATTTTGCTGCTTATTAAATCATGATGAACACTGACTTTGTAGTGTGCTGGTGGCAGTGACGACAGTGATGTATGTTTGATGTGGTTGTGTGTCATTACTCATGTCACAGTGCCTGGACAATGACCATCTTGACCAGTCTGTGACCATCTCGACCAGTCTGATGTATCCAGCTGCAAAGGTTCTGTCTAATTAGCTTTGAAAAGTCAGTCAGTGACGCAGAACCAACGCAGTAGTTGCTAACTGTCTACCTCGATGTACCAGTGTTGAGGTGGTTGTCGTTGGACTGACTGTTGTAGGGTATTTTCACAGAGACTTAAAGCCAGAGAACCTGCTGTGTACTGGGCCGGAGTGTGTCTACCTCGATGTACCAGTGTTGACGTGGTTGTCGTTGTACTGACTGTTGTAG
>Ga0209363_1002162_pt1 | contig 10146 bp, 10 predicted proteins | sample WorMetexBAHAMAS3_FD_187385 | JGI IMG/M metagenome (GOLD analysis project Ga0209363, IMG submission 187385) | Marine gutless worms symbiont microbial communities from Max Planck institute for Marine Microbiology, Germany - Inanidrilus exumae... | ecosystem: Host-associated > Annelida > Digestive... | reverse complement strand
ACTGAGTACTCAGTACATGAAATCGATCATTGGCATGTTGTGCTTAATAAATGAGCACTGACAGTTACGTTATATTCATGACTTATTTAAAGAATTGAGAACTGATAACAGAATAACTGATATAGTTCAAACTTCTGACTCAACCGTATAGGCCTACTTTGCAAACTGCAGTGTTTAGTTAACCGTTTAGTGTTTTGGCTATTAAATGTAGAGTGATAGTTGCTGTGTTTGACTGCCTACGACAGATCATAGGCACCCGCAGCCGCCGCTGCCGTTGATATCAGTTAAGGCGGCGTCAGACGCCGTTATCTTCAGTCACGTTGTATTACGTTTGCTCACTACGCAAGTACGCATAGTGGTATCGTATCAGTATCGGTTGAAAATGACGTACTTCGTCTAACACTAGTTGCAGCAAAAGTGTTATTGGATAAAATTCGCTGAATTCATCTTGACAATTTCAGCGTAGAGACCTGCCTGAAATCCGTCAATTCCGGCGGGAAAAACCTAGGTTTTGGCGACAAACGGTTTTGGGAAAAAACATAGGTTTCGGCGGCGGTTTCGGTTACCGTAACAACACTATGCAACATAGACAGTGGCACATTTAAAAAACACTCAAAATGGTGCCACTATACGAGTACTGTTGCCTGTAACTTAGACAAATATTGACCACGTTCAAAATTCATCCATCGCGAGACTCCGCAGTAAATGTGTAGCAAGGTCATCATTAAAACTCAAACACTGCCTTCTGACATAAACTAGCACCCTTCTACTCAGTGGCCAGAGGGCCTGTTTTTTCTGCACCACCCCATATAATCACAACTTGAATTCCTCGTTCTGTTTGTCTCCGAGCAACAGCAAATTGCCTCTGTAAAAGACCCGCAAGTTTGAAATATGTTACTACGTAAATAAGTTAACCAGCTAAACTGGCAGTCAGAGCAATTATAGTTGTCAAGTGTCACCTTGCAACCAGTGCCTCCAACACCGGGCCTCTGTCATCGTGAAGCAAATGAATTTCATCCTGCAGTTAAACACATGCAAATAAAGGTCATATCAACACACTGCAATTTTATACATACATACAACTGCATCTCGCTGTCTGTCTCACTAACCGGCCCATGACTATCAGGAGGGTATAAGGATACCACACATCAAATTTTGTCCAGATCCACTCAAATCTGTGGCTGTGCATAAGGAACAAAGAAACAGACAGACAGACGGATTCGGTTTTATATATATAAAGCCAGTAGTGCTATGGTACGGAGACGGTGTAGGTAATACAGGTAAAGATAAATCTAGCATCTTCACAACAAAGAAACTGCAGAAAAGAGAACGGACTCACAAAGATCATGAGTCGGACAAGTTGTGTGTAGGTGCGTTCTCCGCCCTTGCGAGTGATGATGTCCCACTTCTCCGGTGTGCAGACAATCACCTGTGTCGCCATTATCTGCTCCTTGTTCAACTGGTGATCACCGGTTAACTCGTCCACCTGAATGCCGTACGAGCTCAGACGCTGAGTAACACAACACATACACTCACTGTAAACAGTACAACGTCAACTTATACACTAAACGTTTAACAGACTAGTAGTTCATTTGGCACAGTAACTTCAATCAGGACAGGTAAGCTGGCCAGAGTGCCACTGCCACTATGAACAGCACTGTTCCATCATCATCAGCCACCGCATACAACTCAGCCTAGCCATCCTTCCAGGAGCAATGAGTACTCCTGCTGCCCGACCAAGAGTATCAAAGCACTGAGGGACAAATGGCTTATTAATGGACATTCAAAAATGCTATTTTTACACTGTTCGTTCAGTGACTGGAAAAACGACTGGTAAAAAGCAACTCCACTACCTTAATTTCTGCTGTATCCATGATGCACTGGGCCATTATCATCTCTGCCTGTCACAACTAGAAAACATAAGCAGTCGTATCGATATGCAGACCCACGACAGCAATGGCCACAGGTAACACAACACAGTAACGGGATACCGGCCATGGTCACTAGCAACCGTGCGCCATGACAATTTTCGTAACAGTGTGACCTTGACCTTTTGATCTCTGACTCAATGCATGCTAAGCGACTGCTACAGAGTATACATGTACCAAAGTTTGGTGTTGAAAGCTCAAGCCGTTTTCCTGTTAGAGCGCAGACAAACAAACATACGCACAGACAGACGTGACTGAACGCCCTAACCACGCCGGCAGCGATGCCAGCATGGTAAGTAATTCATTAGTACAACATACACAGCATGACACACACTCATAGTCAATAAAAGATGAAAAGACTTACCTTGCGAAAGTTGCCGACCATTTCTTGTACAAGTGACCTCATCGGTGCAACATAGATGATCTTGAACTCCTCTGTGTTGATGGTTCCGTCCTGGTTGATGTGTTTGCCAATCTCACGCAGCATTGTCAGCAGTGCGACGTTGGTCTTACCAGCTCCCTGCACACACACACACACAATGGTCAATCACATGGACAACTCAGTAGAGCTCATATCTCCCCCACCAACCTTGACCTTCCAAAAGTTAATCACCTTGTCCCCTGTGGTCAAGGGTATGACTGACAAAGTTTGGTGACAACTAAACTTGAATTGGCACCAGGAGGTTATCTTTCACTAAAAACCAAAGTCTAAAACCAAACTTACCGCTTAAACCAAAGTTTAAGACCAAAGTTTGGTCTTAAGCCAAACTTAGTCTGAGCAATCCGGTCGACCAAACTGTCCTAATGTGTCTAGATAGGTAATTATGACTAATCTCTTAGAGTTAAGACTTTAGTCTAAAACCAAATCACTTCATCTTTCACTTAATCTCAACTCGGTCTAAAACCAGGTTTTAGCCGTTCAGATTAATCTACTACACATCTGTGCATCCTCCTTGGACTGAACATGGGCCACTTAAGTGAAGAAATAAACGCGTGCCACTGACTGAGCAATGAATGCCTGAACTGTGCAGCTGTGGCACACTGCATAAAATCGACAAATGGTACTGTATGAATATTCATAACAAAACTGTCTAGCCAGTTAATCATCATCATTGGCTGAGTCCATCTACTCAGGCCGCTAGACTCACAGCCTAATACTAAAGGAACACATGGATGGGTCCACAGTGGTACGAACATTCACATGTGCTAAACAGCAGAAGCCACTGAGCACCAATGATATAATAATAATAACAATAACAATAATAATAATAATAATAAGAGTAGCTCACAGTCGGTGCACAGAGCAGTAGGTTTTCATCAGTTTCAATAGCAGACTTGCAAAGTCGGCTCTGGATGCGATTCAGTGTCTTGAATCCTTCAAATGCTGCATGTGCATACTTCGGCAGCTTGTCAATTGACATCAGCGACTGCACACCAGCACTTTAAGTAACTAAGATGGCAGTAACCAGAACCAAATAACAATGTACAATCTCCACGGACACATGGTGGCGCCATCTAGAGAATATTACCAAAGCATAGTGGTGTGTACACAATTAATTAGCAGGCGTCCGTAAAAATAAATCATGCTTCAATAATTTAATACAAAGCACAAAGCTGAAAAATTCTAACAGATCACGACTGTTCTTTGCCGAAAATTGCAGCTGTAAAAACTGACATAAACACTTCAGTAAAATCTCTCTCCTTCAGACAGGGCCATACAGCATCAGCTGCAGGCTGACAGATGGCCAAGCAATGAGGTCAGATATACACAGTGATGTTGGTAAAAATGTGCACATCTTCAACAGTAAGTAATGTATCATGTAATATGCCTGGTATGTTCCTATATTATGCACTAATAGAAAATAAAATTAGCCCCATACGGGACTGATGGTCGACTCCTCACAACTGACATTTCTGCCAAATTCAAAGTCATGTGACACAAAAACTACGGCAAATATGAATAATCTGGCCCGATCAAATTTAGATATTGTGCCCCAGTTTAAGAATCCATGGTCAGTTGTCAACTCCCATTGTAAATAGCTGAGATAGCTGTTGAAAATGGCCGAATTTAAAACATCGTGACCTTGACCTTGGATCGGGTCATTCTGCATACCATGGTGCATCACTCATCAAACTCTACCTACAAGCCAAATTTCAATAAAACGTTTTGTGAATGGACAGACGCACGTACATACGCATGCACAGACAGACGGACATTTAAGACCGGCTTTATTAGGTCGACTCTGTTAAAGAATCGACTTAAAAACTGCACATAACTATGCAATAAACATAGCAATAAAAAGCAAATGGGAAACCTCATGTGAGTCAAACGGCTTTGCTTTCAGATGTGGTACATGTACTTCTTCGTAGCCTGAAACAGACAATATGCAAACCACTACATGACACTGTCAAGCAGCTGAGAACGCTAACAGTACTGTGCGAAATATCCATACAAAACTACATATCTTCTCCAATGCACTTTCATTACAATGCCGTACCAACACTAGCTGTTAAACTGTCATTTGGCAGAAGGCCTGCTGTGTACTGAACTGCCAAAACTCCTCATAAATGTCAACGGCCACTCGATGTAAGACAGTTTTCCAATCAAAGCAAGCTACATAATGTATCCTTGCAGCAGACACTGGAAAAAAAGAATTTTAACGTCACCTGTAACTACAGCAGCATGCATTTCGCAGTGGTACATAACCTGAATTTTTATTAAAATAAACAAGGAACATAAATAAATAAATAAATGAACATTTCAACACGGGAACACTACTACTAACGTTTAGGCCAAGTCAACCCGTGTTAGCCAGCAGCCTAGTTAGCATATTGCTGGTGCAAGGTTTGCTGCTCACACGCTGCAACTAGCGCGTTCTGATTGGCAGAAAACGTTAGTGTTCTCCTCAGCAGTGTGACTTTCGCCGTCTCCGTACCCTGCTAACAGAGAAACACACGAAAAATAACCAGATCAATGTATTTCTGATTTTCAAGAGTGAAACGGCTACAAATACCTTTCTTCTGTTTTCTGAAAGAGCCTTCAGGCAGCTGGCATTTCTTGTTGGCCATGAAGTGAGATCCTTGCGCAAACACAAGATCGTCAATGTCGATGACGTTCATTGATTCCAATGCCTACGTCAACAAAACAGCACAAAATATGCCAAGCCATGACAGCAAGAAATTTTGTCACAGTGATAAACACGAGGTTACACTCATTTGTCAGCCATTTTCCAGTTTATCCGATTATCACCTCAAACTTTCGGGTAATTGATTTTTGACAAAGTACGCAATATTTTTGCTAGTTACCCAGTTTACAGAAGCATTTGTGAGTTTGCCTGTCTTTCCGCATGACATCGCGAAAATCAATGCACCAAACTTAACATAGAAATGTTCCATCGTGAGTCCCGAAAACCCATTTATATTGGGGTCAAGGCGACGAGTCACAAAAAACACTGCTGACATGGGTTCTTGAACTCTTGTGAGTGCTAGGTTCTTGCAGTTGAGTAAGTGAAGAGTTTATCAGTGTTAGCATGGGAACAAGATTCATGGCAAGAATGACTGTAAACTGCACACATTGTCAGTATACGTTTTATAGAATGTATTCTGTTACAAATGTTACATTCTGTGGGTCTTCGAGACTGACAAGATAAGAAGGGATTAAACGAGTGTAAAACTATCGGCATTGCTAGCTGATAGTAACAAGTTGATACCCCGGCATCATCCGTGTCCATGGCATCGAGGTCCATCTCAACGCGTGACTTCCTCGCCGCCTGACGTCGTTCTCTCTCCTCATGTACAATGTCCTCCTTGTCAGTCTCCTGCAACTGATGCAGGATTTTCACCAGCTCGCTGTCCGACTCCATCTGCTTCATGATCTTCTGTTTGTCCGCGTCGCTCTGTGCTTGTGCCAGCAACGAGCAATACAGAACTGCACAGACACACACGTACCAGCAACATTCAGATCCAACACAATAGACGTCTGTACAGACCCAGTGTTTGACATACAGTGCCAGGCCGGGCTCAAAGCTTCCGACCACCCAAAACAGTTGATATGCTAATTCATACTATTAGTTTAAAGCAATAGGCATATAATAAACCACTATTCTCGTCATTTGTTCTAAATGATATCTCTGTTACCGTACTACAAATGCTGCAAGAAGTGGCATTCCCTCCCCATTACCAACCAATGAGCCCAGTGTGCGGGGAAATGTTTGGTAACTCCAGCAACAGCATCTGCAGCTGGTGACGGTGTGCTGAAACTGCAGTAAACTCACTCATCTGTCGATGTTGTCGTAGGACACGAATGAAGTCAAACTGGTTGAAACCGAGCAGCACTACAAGTTTGTTCTCAGCTTCGCGGTCGTCTGTCGCCTCCTTTAGACAAGGCATCATTACAGACATTTCAACATTCACAGACGATGAAACCGTGACACACTGGTAGGGCAGGCAATATTTGACATATTTCGTCCCACATCAGTGGTCTTAAACACACTGCCAGCTGATAGTTGAGATGTTGTGTGATGGGACACTGCAGTGTAACAACCGTGAGCAAGTTGTTCTCTTCCACTTGTCTCTACTGTGTCAGCAGTACCGTTGGGTACAAGCAAAAAGCTGGAAACATAGCGAAAGGTTATGCAGAAGGTGTGGTCTACCACCCACATCAGTGGTCTTAAACACACTGCCAGCTGAATACCAGGATAAGGAGATGAGCACCATGTCCTTACCTGTCAGAGCTGTCTGTAATAAAGTCATTCTCACCTGGGCTTTATCTACTCACCTTACCTTCACATATAACAAACATGGCAATTTCTACTATTGCACTTGTACTGTCAGTTTTCATTCAGCCAACCTATTTTTCTCATTAACCAAAATTATATTTGATTTCTACTACTGGTTTCCAAATTTTGATACTTTCATTAATTTCTTGGAGAGAAATCTTGAACAGGTAACGTGAGCAATGGAATACGACACACGTATACAGATTACAGAATACAGCAGAGATCCCGACTATGCACAATGCAGACACAGAGGCCAAGTAGGATTGTGGAACAGAGCAGAGCAGACCTTGAGTATGGCAAGCACTTCACCGGCTCTTGTCTGTGCTAACATCGGGTCATCGTAATGTCGGCTCAGTTTCCTCTGCAGCCAGAAGGCGTCGATGTCATGAGGTTGAAGACCTCGGTCAGACTTGCCGAGCGCATCTTCACCACCAGCCAACTGAACACACAGCAACGAAGTTTAAGAACAAAGTTTGGTCTTAAAAACCAAATAGGTCTGAGCAATCCAGTCTTAGACCAAGTATGTATTGTAGGGTTTAACGTCCCACTCTACATTTTGGAGACGATTTTACAAATCAGATAACCCAACCAACAGTGTAATAGCACTGAAGGATGACAGTCTTCCAGATCAAGGGCCAATCCCACAGGCCAAACCGTCCTAATGTATTTAGATAGGCAACTATCACTAATCTCTTAGAGTTAAGACTTTCATCTAAAACCAAATCATGTTATCTTTCGCTTAATCGAACTCGGTCTACAACCAGGTTTTAGCAGTTCAGATTAAGCTTTGGTTTTAGACTAAGGTTGTAGACTTTGCTTTTAGCGAAAGACAAAGTGACGCAGTCACTGAGCAATGACTGTCTAAACTGTGCAGCTGCAGCACACTGCATAAAATCGACAAACGGCACTGTATGGATATTCATAATAAAATTAGCCCCATATGGGGACTGATGATACTGTTTGCAACTGACGTTTGTGCCAACTTCAAAGTCACGTGATACGCTTTTTATACGCCAGGTGCTCTGCCTGTCTATCAACCAACAGTGTCAAAGCACTGAAGAAAAGCAATATTCCCGATGTCATTTGTAGCTAAATGCAGCAAAAATTGATAAAAACGGACTTCAACAATTTGCTACGTGTGTTAGTAAGTGCCAAAAAAGGCAACTTTCAACGCCGTTTTTAAACTATCCCTAGAGTTCATAAGCTTCATCTGACACAGTTGCAGATGGTCCTGTGGCCACAGTCAGGCCTGACATTAACAGCTGTGTGGGTGGGGCTTACTGTTGAGTGACAGGTTAAAGACGTTGGATTGCACTGTACTAAGAGATGCTAACAGCAAAAGTCTTAATGCTAATGACAAGGACTGAATTCTAGTGACAACTCAAGAAACAAGAAAAAGTATAGTTTATCAAATTCAAGATCTCAATAAAACTTTAGAGCAATGTCACAATGCCGCAAAAACAATTTTAACCAGCAATGCTGTTTGCATTTTTCATCCTTGAAACACAAACAACTCATAAATTCTCGGCTTTATTTTTATATTGATCTCCTACACAACTAACCATTTTTCACACATTTACCATGCAAGAAATTTTATTATTTTACAATTCACTTCTGGGCCATTTGTTCTTTTCTAGGGATTTGGACTAAGCAACATGAAACAGAAATCATTAACATGCAAAGAAAAGGTTGCAGGCAAAAGATATCAATGCCTTCAGTGCTTCCTTTGCTTTCATATATGCTAAAGATTATCAGCTTCACATGCAAGCCCATAACAATTATGTATTCAAATAGTGATTGACAGCCAATAGCAATGGCACGGTGAATGCAGGAGAAATGAAAACAGTGCATAACATCACAAAAACTAACAAGCAGCAGTATCTCACAGAACGTAGCAGAAGGCAATGAAATGGGAAGCCAATAGAGGCGTGGATGGAACAGGTAAATAATACATCAGTAAGTCAACACAAGTGCATGTGGAACAAACGGTACATTAGCTCGAAGAGTGGCTTCAACTTCCGCCTCCTGGCCTTCATCATCATCATCATCAGCATCATCTTCACCTCTTGCTTCCTCGCCGTACACATCCTCCTCATCCTTCACATTCAAACACCATCATCACAACAACAGCACTGTATCACTCGACACGAAACAGGTCATTTCAGAGACGTTCTTCTCTCGGCTCAAATCTAACACAAACTGGAAATGGCACTCTTTCACGTGGCAGTTATTTACTTGACGGCCATGGCTAAATGCTTCCCTACAGCGCATCGACACTGGTCACTGGTCAACAGAAATGGCTTCTGCTCTGACATAAAAGCGCCTCAAATTTATCCCCAAGCTTCTGTTTTGGGGCGTTTTGGTCAAAATGTGGATCAACTGTAAGCTAAAGATGGACTTCCATGCCCCAGCATCAACATGGATGCCTTCGTCACCTTGACGGCCTGCTGTGACCTTGACTTTGACCTCCAAAGCCTAACTAGGTCATCAGTAGGGCTAGTAGGTATTCCCTGTAGTTTCACCGAAACTGCTAAAGCCATACATGAGATATTGTCGGTCAGCATAAAAACCTAATGCCTTTGCTGACAATGTCGGCTGGTGAAGGTATTAAAAAGGACAGATGAACAACAACCGAAAGCACAGCAGTGGGATGACCCAACCAACAGTGCAATAGCACTGAAGGATGATAGTCTTCCAGGTCAAGGGCCAATCACACAGGCTCAGCAGACTAAAAGGTAAAGCAAAGGATGTAATCAAAAAAAATTTCTAAAATTCTTTGGGTTATTTCGCTGAATTCGTTAGTTTCTACATAGAGCACCAACTACACCGAACACACAAGAGGTGCACGGAAGACAGCTAAGCCAAGCAAGACGAACTGCTCATTATATAGGTGTGCATATGAAGTGCACAATTATGATGCACAACAACACAGAGCTGGTCAAATAATCTCCCCTCATACCCTCCAGACAATCACCATAGCTCAGATGTTGTCTGTTGAAGGGGAGGGGGTACGCAATAAAGAAAACAATCAGAACGTACTTCTTCTTCTGACTCTTCAAACTGAACATTAATCCCATACGTCTCGTCAATGTTATCATCTAGACACACAAAGTAATGCAATTTTTTGTAACTGATATCTGGCAAGCTTGACACAAACACACAATATAACCAACTGCACCAAATTACTACTGAAAAACTGAAACTGTGACTCTATACCAACAACAGAAATACACAGTCATGAATAAATAGATTAAATCCATATTTTAATTTAATAATTTAATCTGATATATTCAGACTTCTTCGTAAAAGTGTAATTGGAGTCAGCTTACATGCAAAAAGGCTGCCAAGTGAACTGAAATATGAAAGTGAGTGATGCATAGTGCTGTGACAATTGTGGCTTCTTAATGAATGATCGATTTCAATTGATTTTTTTCTTGGAG
>Ga0209363_1002161_pt1 | contig 10147 bp, 6 predicted proteins | sample WorMetexBAHAMAS3_FD_187385 | JGI IMG/M metagenome (GOLD analysis project Ga0209363, IMG submission 187385) | Marine gutless worms symbiont microbial communities from Max Planck institute for Marine Microbiology, Germany - Inanidrilus exumae... | ecosystem: Host-associated > Annelida > Digestive... | reverse complement strand
TAAGGCAAAAATTTTTTCTGATATGGGAAAGTGGTTTTGTGAAACTGAATGTAAGCAAAATGGTGTCAAAGAAAATGCTAAGTAATCAGCAGGTAAAAGATAAACATTCATTTTAACTATTAAACAGGACGTGCACACACACACATGTACAAGCATAGTGTTCATTTTCCAAACTAGCCTGGAATAGCCAGTTCACGAAATATCACAACAGTGACAGGTGAAAAAGTCTGAGTGGTAAAATGACAATCAGACTTTGTTATCCTGTCTTCATTCACAAACTGATTAGTAAATGAAAATAACGTGTACAAGACATGTATACAGCACTTTATACCAGCACTTTATACCGAGTATAACTCTCTAAGGCACTCAGGTGTGGCACATGTTAACGAGGTATCACAAAGTTTTACCTGCCACCCACGCATCTATCCACAAATGGAATAAGCCGTCCTGCCTTTACTCCCAGCCACAGAGCACCACCACACTATGGTCAGTACTTCCGGTACCCACTGAGGGTAGGAGCCTGGGTGGCTGGTAACATACCGAGGTGGTTTGCCCACCTAAAGACAGTCGCCCATCCCAGTACTACCTGGCCCGATGTACGACGGGTGGCGGCGTGGCGTAGTGGTAGCGTCATTGCTCTAGATCAACGAGGTTAACCTACGCTGAGCCCGGTTAGTACTGGGATGGGTGACCGTGTCAGGGTTCAACACCCAGAGGCGGCACTTTATTTCGGTATTTAACCAACCACCAAGGTCGATTCAGCCTTCTACCCTCCGTGGGACGGTAAATAAGTACCAGCCAAAAGGTGGTGATGCTCTGCGGCTGGGGAGTAAAGGCAGGCATGGTGAAATTTGCAGGTAAAACTGTGTGATTCATGTCTGAATGCATTAGAGGTAGTTACGACGATGCGCTATACAAATTGACGCATACTTTACTTTACTTTACATGATGACGTAAACTTTGTGGATGCGCCAAACGCTGTTATTGGTACGCCGCTGTCTACTCATGAGCGAATGTTTGGCTTTGATTTATGTGCACTCTCCAATGCTTGTAGCAATCAGAATATACTGAAGTCAAAAATACGCATTTTGCCCACAGATAGCAAAGAAGAGCTTAACTGATAGCTCATACCAAGCAATTCGATGCCGTTTCAATATGTCGTCATTCATAAACAGTTGTGCAACGCCATAATCTGAAATTTTCACCTAAATTACACAAATACAACAGATAAAGTTAGCTACATTCGTTCGTTATTGTGGGCAGGGCTCCAGCCTACTCTGGACCCCAGTGCTCAGACCTTATGTAGGTCCAATGCGCTAGCCCGGGAGAGAAGAGGAATTGGTTGGTGTATGCGAGTGCATGCGTGACCTGTAGAATGGTGAGGAGTGAACAGCTTGTCGGATATTTCTGTAACATGCCCCCTCTAGGCGTGGCCTACTGTCTTATTAAGCCCGGACTGTTGCTTATGCAGCGCCAGCCATGGACTTGTCACGTCTATCTGCTTCGGCTCACGTCAGCGCTGCTAATACCTTGTCGCTATTAATCGAGGCATCAGCAACAGTCACTGATTCCTGCCCGGGATTATCTCCCTGTTCATCATGTGTGTAGGACTTATTAGAAATAATTTTTTGGTAGGCGACGCGTTTGGGCTAAGTTATGAACCCTGGCCACTGAGCACATCACGCTCTACGACACATGGAGCCCGAGTGCTTTGACCACTGGGCCACACGGGCAGGTTTACAAGGTAGCTACATAAACGATAAAAATAAATTCAAATACACACGGAATGCCACAGAAAACTAGAAGATAGACTTCGACACCCCAGCGTCGACAAGAATGCTTTCACCACCTCTACAGCCTGCTGTGGCCTTGACCTTTACCTCCAGAATCTAATCAGTAGGGGCTAGTGAATATTCCTTATCAGTTTTATCATAATTGTTCAAGGCGTTCATGAGATAGAGTGATATCTGTCCGGATGAATGAACAAACGTGGCAAGGGACAGCCCAAAAATATAAATGACTTAGCAGACGCCGTCGGGTAAAGAAGGCATAATGTAAATCCACCTAATAACTTTTAAATTATCCTGGTAGCAGACAGACACACAGAACCCCCACCAAAAGTGGAGAAAATAGTATTTAAGCACAAAATGCAAGCCAGTAAGAAAACACAAAACAAGAATGTCCAACTTCAAGGACTGCCACATGCCGATACTACGTCCACACGCCACATAAACTTGATATGCACGTGATTATGGAAGCTCTGAACTTCACTTCTCAGTGGATGGCCGATTCATCCAATTTTGGGCTTCTGGGAGAGCAAAGTTCCCCAAAATGGGAGATTTCCTACCCAGGATGCGCCTGAACCACCGTACAAAATTTGACATCGTTAGCTTTACCTCGCCGGAAAAATCTGTTACCGTACAAACAAACAGAAACACACACACACACAAACAGTAAACGATATATCCACACCTTGCCTATCGGCATGTGTGGATAATAAAGTTGACGACAAAAGCTCAAAGGCTGTGAGTAGTAATAATATGCAAGACAAAAGACTTGCCTGCTGAGCAGAGGTTCGCATGATGTTACATGCAGCAAGATCACCATGAACAAAAGACTGTGATTCCAGATAAAGAAGGCCATGAGCTATCTGAATCGCATACTCCAGTAGCATTGTCACTGTGATCGCACAGCGATCGGTCAGATCTGAAGGCGGATGTTGCAGATATGACTTCACAGAACCCAGCTCGGCAAACTCAAACAACTAAAAACATTCATAAACACACATACAGTTGATACGGCCTTTATACAAGTCAACCTGTATTAGCCGACAACCCAGTTAACAACTAGGGGATTTTGCTGCAACAATCTTTTACTGTTCATATGCCCTAGCTGACTGCTACTAGCGCATATGGATTAGGAAGAGTTAGTTTGTTGGAGTTCAACATCCCTTATCAGCACAAATATGGCTCTATCAGAGACGAAAGGTCAGGTGAGGAGAGCTATCCCTACCCAGTAAAGAAAGGCCAGCAACATATTAACCTCATATTACACAAAATCTAAAAAATATACCCACGGTCGACTCTACGCAACTGACGTTTGTGCCAACTTCAAAGTCACGTGACACAATAACTAGACCAAATATCAAAAATCCGGCCGAACCAAATTTAGATATTGTGCCAAAGTTTGAGAATCCGTGGTTAGTTGCCAGCTGGCATTGTAAATGGTGGAGGAGATAGCTTTTGAAAACGGCCTGATTTCCAACTTTAAAGGGCTCATGACCTTGACCTTGTATCGGGTCATACTGCATACGGTCATCATTCACTCATCGACCTTTACCTACATGCCAAATTTCATTGAAATCAAAGAAACTTTTTGTGGACGGACGTACGTACGCATGTACTACTTACGAATGAACAGACGAACAAATACACATTTGAGACCGGCTTTATTAGGTCGACTCTGTCGAAGATTTGACCCAAAAATCCGGACCGATCAAATTTAGATGTTGTGCCGTAGTTTCAGAATCAGTGATCAGTTGCCAGCTGTCATTGTAAATGGCGAAGATAGCTTGTAAAATGGCCACATTTCCAACTCTGAAGGGCTCGTGACCTTGACCTTTGGATCAAGTCATGCTGCATACCATCGTGCATCAGTCATCGACCTCTACCTATATGCCAAATTTCATTAAAATCAAGGGACTTTTTGTGGACGGACAGACGTACGCACGTACGTACGCATGTACGGACGGGCATTTGAGACCGGCTTTATTAGGTCGATTCAGTTGAAGAATCGACCTAAAAACTAAAGCCAGGTTTAGTCGCCTCCTATGACATTCGGCCTGGAAACGGAATGGGATTATTCTGGTAGAATGGGATGGGATGGAAAGCAAGGCAACAGATGAAGCAAGTAGGAAAGGGAAAGGGAAAAAAGTAAAAAATACTAAAAGATAGAGTAGAAGGTGGGGAAGTAGAAAGGTAAAGGGATAAAGGGGGATTGCCCCGGGCCCACACGGGGCGTAAGTGAGCAGAATGTGTTGCCATCATTATGGTACCTATTACTATCACTGTCATAGTCATCATCATCATCATCATCATCTTCAGACACTATGCAGTTACACTGACCAAAGTCGGCGCTGCCATGGGACTGACGACACCGAACATTTGGATGATGCTGGTGTGCCGAAGGTCCGACATGGCATTCAACCGGTCAATCACCTCATCACAAAGTGACTCGTTCTTCGTCAGTGAACCGGTCGGCAACTCTCGGGCCGCGACTATCACCTGCGAGCATTACAACGACTACTAGTAAACACAGGCAGTCGAATCGACATGCAGACCCACGCCGGCAGCAGCAGCACACGGCCATAGCAGCACGTGTCACTAGGAACCGTGCGACCATGACGGTTTTCATAACCGTGTGACCTTCACCTTTTGACCTCTGGGTCAATGCATGCCGAGCGACTGCTACAGAGTATACGTGTACAATGTTTGGTGTCAAAGCCGTTTTCCAAACAGACAGACAGACTAAATGCTATTCCAGATGAACCACGATTTAGTTAGTCTTGCCTCGAACCTCTTCCTCCACCTGCTTCGGAAGAGGACAGTTATGGATTTACATATGTAAATTGAATTATCCCTTTATGAAAAAGCAAGAAAATAGATAAAGCAAGTAAGAAAGGAAAAAGAAAAAGTAAGAGACACCAAAAGATACGAGTAGAAGGTGGGGAAGTGAAGGGATGAGAGGGAGGATTGCCCCAGGCCCACACGGGGCAACATCTGCAGAAACAGACCGCATTTATGCAGTGCATGCAGCCTTGGTAAACAAGCCTTTCGAGTCGCCGCTCCCAAGATGTGGAATCAACTCCCATACGACGTCCGCTTTACAGAAAATACTAACACTTTCAAGAAAAACCAAAAACTTATTTGTTTACAATGTTTTACGATTTGTGACTCTATTTGCTGGTATATTTTTAACATGTTAATCTGTTTGTATATCTGTACAGCACTTGTCAGCTTGCTTTCAGCTGTAGAGTATTTTACTGTCACTATTTCACTCTGTAACTGTAACAATATAAAACTGCAAGCATCATGCTAGGCTAGTACAAGTACAAAGGCAAAAGACGACAACCTTTCCAGAACGGAAACAACATTCAGCCTTGTGAACAATTCCAACAGAGCCTCGGCCGATCACTTCCAATAGCTGTAGGCTGGAACTTGGAACGACACATTTCAAGTTTTCCACCTGCATCCTGCGAACGTCCTTGCTGCTTTTACTGTCCGACAACCAACTGTCAGTGCTCCACAGCTGTTTATCAATGGGACTGCATGACATCTGACATACAACACACACCACCATGCTAATATACTTCTACGACATGTGGCGGTACTGATTAACTGAGTTAAGGTTTTACGTCCCACCCGACACAAAATAGGTCATTTTAGAAACGTTCATCCCTACCAATGTTTTGGTTTAGTACTGAATAAAACTAACTTGAACACAACAAAAGCAAACATGCATCCATAACAAAATATACTACAACACAAAATAAACACAAATAACTAAAGCCAGGTTAGGTCACCTCTTACGACCGCCGGCCTGGAAACAGAATGGGCCTATTCTGGAAGAAGTAGACAAGTAAGGAAGTAAATGAGTAAGGGAGTATGTATAAAAAAAAAGTCAGAAGGGAAGTTAACTAAGCAAATATCCCACATTTAACCATTTTGGTACAATACCGACTTGTGACAGACAGACGGATAGACAGACACAGGACTAAAGCATATGTTGTGCTAGCAAAGCGTCGCGCGGGTAATACAAGTCTCCGCTGCCGCTGACAGACCCGCGCGACGCAGTGCCTCGCACGCATCGTGTTGTACACAGATGTCCATGTTCATTGTGATAAACTGGTGACGGAGACCGTCACCAGTTTACCACACTGTGCTTCCGTCTAAAGTTGACAACACCTGAAACGATCAGCCGTTCCAGAGATATGGTTGGTGCCCACCAAAATTTTAATAATTCACATGACCTCACCACGCCCCTTTCGGGGATGGTTTGCCATCCGTGGGCTAGCACTTGCTACCGTCAACCTACCTACCAAATTTGAAGTCTGTCTCCACTCACTACAAAGATCTAAAAGATGATATAGAATGTCGAAAATGGGGTGGTTTGGGGTAGGTAGGGACCGTAGGGTCCCTCAAGGTCACTGGAAATAGCACCAATTGATAGAGCACATACGAATTCCTATTAGCGTTCCATGGTAACTATGTTCCTATCTTGCACAGTTTCTGAGACATAGCGAGATATTGGTCGAAAATCGCCGTTTTAACCTATATACCACACCTCAATTTGGCGCCCCCAGTGGGGGTGATACGTTGGAATTTCGCCGAGATTTTTGGCGCCAGAAAACTACAGTCATTGTTCCATCGTATGCAGTTGCTTGCGTGATCCTACATTTAGCTATTTTGGTACAGTGCTGGCTTGTGATAGACAGACTGACGAACACACGACGACAGCACATACCACGCTAGCATAGCGTCGCGCAGTAAAAATTAAACGTAATTTTAACTGTGGTACCTGGTAACCTGGGCGTTATCGATGATTTTCAGGAAGAAAAATATTTCCAATTCCAAACTGGCACGCAACTACACGTGTTTCAACCCGATCAGATCAATGCGACAAGCAGCCATTGGATCAGCTATTTGTTCCTGCACAAAATGTACAACACACCATGTTGACTGAATAAGGCTAAGGTTTCACGTCCCACCCGACACAAAACAGGTCATTTCAGAGACGTTCCAGAGATATGAAGGGAAGTCCAAAACGTGAGAATAATAAGTGACTTGGTTGACTGGGGTCCATCAATATCATCGGCAATGTAGCAACTTGACAGAGCACATGCGACTTACTATTTACTATTCATTTCACAGGAGATATGCTCGTATCTTGTACCGTTTTCACGACAGAGCAAGTTATTTGTTAAAGGTCGCAAATTTTTCTTACCCCTAGTGTATTTGGCGCCCTCATTGGGAATGACCCCACTGAAATTTCACCAAGACTTTTGGCATCAGAAAACTAGAGTCCCCAGGCCATCGTACGGTGTTGTCTGCCTGGTGATATCTTCCTAGCCATTTTGACAAAACACCAGTTTGTGACAAACAGACACACAGACAGGCAGACACGGCCACTGAATATATCGCGCTATACACAATCAGCGCATATGCGCTGCAAAGCAAAAACAGTCCATTTTCTACACGCCCTTCCCTAAACAGCTTCTATATTTGGCATGATAAACTTTGGGACAGTATCACTCCTAGCATTTTGAAATACTCGTGGCAATTCAGCCTACAGGATGTACTAGCGTAAACCAGAGGCAAATGCATGGCTGCTCAGCTCCACTATTTGCCGGAACTGTACCGCAGCACATCAGTAGCAGGATCTTCACAGCTGGTGATGGGACGAAGTTCACAATTAAATGCGGTACTTAGAAGACACTGACCCATAACAATAAAAACAGCCTACGTGAATGAGAAATTGCTTAATGACACATCAGCACGTGTAGGCCATAATAGGCAATATACTGCCATTAAAAATTAAACAACGTGTCGCCCTAACGGGACACTGGCCCGTCGTTGAGTGTTACCATGGAGCTATAATTAGACTGGAGGCGGTATGACGTCATCACCTGGCCTGCGCGGGTGAAGTCGCCTCCAGTCTAATTATAGCGCCGTGGAGTGTTACAGACGACGACGACAAACGCCAGAGAGTGAAACAATACTGGCGCCCTACAGTATGTGTAGGCGGGCCAGTAATAAACATAAAACCATCAAGTATGTCGGTCATATTTCTGTCGGGCTGAAATGTACACTGGCCGCGTCGCACGCTGCTCCCTGTGAGTCACGTTGAGTATAGAACAGGTTGCAGACAGAACTAAAGCTGCTGCGATCGATAGACTTATTTCGGAGGGAACTGAAATCATTTCTATTGCAGTCTGTTTACGGTCACGCTTTGTGATGCGACATCGGTCTACTAGCAGAGAGCGCAATGTATCTATCTCAGTTACGTTTTCTGTTACTGCGCCGCCGCTCGCTCTATTAAGGTTAGAAAAAAGACAGGACAGACAGACGGACGGACGCCAGACCGTTACATTACACTTACCGCTACACGCGGCCAGCGTAATAATAGATGGTAAACAGGAAATCTAAAAGCGATGATAAACGGAAAAGGTTTCGACAGACCGAGTACTCTTCCTATTACCTGACCAACAGTGATGAAGCCGCGAACAGAGTGCAGAAAAGACATCAAAAACAAAATTTTCTATGTAAAGTTGAAATAACAAGCATTGCAGTTGGTTATAAAATAAATTAGCCCCGTACGGGACTGACGGTCGACTCCTACTTACTACCAACTTCAAAGTCACGTGACACAAAAACTAGGACAAAAATAAAAAAATTCGGCCCGACAAGCTTTAGGTTTTGTGCCATAATTTATGAGTCCGTGGTCATTTGCCAGCCCCATTATAAATGGAAGAGGAGATAGCCTTTGAAAATGGTCGTATTTCCTACTTTCGAGGGCTAGTGACCTTGACCTTGGATGGGGTCATTCTGCATACTGTCATATATCACAAGTTGACCTCTACCTACATGCCAAATTTCATTGAAATCGAAGAAACTTTTTGTGGACGGACGGACGTACATTTGAGACCGGCTTTATTGGGTCGACTCGGAGGAGTCGTTCGTCTTAATAAAGTTCTCTGATTAAATCGATAACAGTATCGCACTGGCTACGGAACCGTCAATACGATTCCGCTATTTTGAGGCTACAGAACAGTCAATTTCTATGTTTCTTTTGTTTTATACCCACAAAAGACCTAGCCCCTTTTCTATACATACCCCATAAAACCCTCTTTTAATGATAAATAATCAATTTCTTCTCGCTGGCGTATGCTGAGCTGAGTACAGCTAAATCAGCGAACGGGTAGTGCAATTATTAGCAAAATAAAGAAACCGTCTTGGCGGTTACATAGCCACTGCCTAACAGCATGACTATCGACGCTTAAACAACAAGAGGAAACACCAGTCATGCAAGGCATATATTGCAGTTTCCATGTTACAAATTGTGGCCTTTCCAATATAATTTGAAGTGTGCGATTTACATTAAGGTCTATTCTGAACACCCACAAGGCTACAGCATTGTTTGCCCTTAGTTTGAGAATCAGTGGTCAGTTGCCAGCTCCCACTGTAAATGGCAGAGAGGATAGCTATTGAAAATGGCCGGATTTGCAACTCTGAAGGGCTTGTGACCTTGACCTTGGATCGGGTCATACGGCATACCGTCGTGCCTCACTCATCGACCTCTACCTACGGGGCAAAGTTCATTGAAATCGAACTAACGTTTTGTGGACGGACGGACGTAGGTACGTTAAGTCGTATACGTACGTACGGACGGGACTGACAATGACAGGCATTTGAGACCGGCTTTATTAGGTCGAAGAGTCGACCTAATAAAGCGCTATAAAAATCCACAGGCTTTAATTTACGTTACTGTATTTCGGTATAGTGGGCCCAAAATGATACAAAACGTTACACAAACGGTCAGAGGTCTTTTTGCATTGTATATGGATTTGAGGAAGTACTTCTTTTCTGAGCGGGTTGTTAACCGATGGAACGAATTAGATGAGGACACGGTTTCAGCTACAACGGTCAACATGTTCAAGAGCAGACTGCAACGCATTCGTCAGTTCAAGACAAGCTTTTACACGGACACTTAAGTGTCCTCCCAGCTTCAAGGCCTCATCTGGAAGAAGTCAATCTTCTCCCTGGTGCCGCCGCACCAGGTAATTCACCAGATATGTTACAACATGAATAAACCTACTTACTTACATGACGTCACGATCCGAGATAAAGCAGTAACCTATAAAAATTAGAAGTCAACACTCACAAGAGTGCAAAAAGAACTCATCACGAGATGAGATAGTCAACGTGAACGTTTTTACGACGATATCACAAACGTACTTCGAAATACCAATAAAGAGAACTTACTTCGTTTAACAAATTAGACGATAGCTAGGCAAGTACTGCGCATTAAGTCTTGAATTTATGAATCTGTTACAAAATTTCAACCTTGCAGTTATAGAATATTTATACTG
>Ga0209363_1002160_pt1 | contig 10148 bp, 7 predicted proteins | sample WorMetexBAHAMAS3_FD_187385 | JGI IMG/M metagenome (GOLD analysis project Ga0209363, IMG submission 187385) | Marine gutless worms symbiont microbial communities from Max Planck institute for Marine Microbiology, Germany - Inanidrilus exumae... | ecosystem: Host-associated > Annelida > Digestive... | reverse complement strand
AGCTGGAACGGGCCGAGACGGGCACCGGACTCTTCGACGACCACATGCACTTTGTGCGGACCTTGGCCGTCGACCTCCAGGCTGACGAGACGACCCTCATTCTCCTCCTGGTCATCTCGCTGTTCTCGCCGGACCGCGACAACCTCGAACACAAGGAGCTGGTGGCGGCGGAACAGGAACGCTACTCGATGCTGCTCCGCTGCTACCTCGAGTCGGCTTTCCCGCTGTCCGTCGCACGCATCCTTTACCCGCGCCTGCTGATGACGCTGACAGACATACGCAATCTCAACGAGGAACATTCGCAGGTGCTGCTGAAGGTGAACCCCGAGGGCATCCAGCCTCTGATGAAGGAGGTACTCGATCTGACCAACTGAACTGTGTAACAGACTGATCGATGCCATTTTGTGCTGTAGGCAGCGGAACCATCTACAAAGTGGGCGAGCCAGATAAAACACCAGTCTCAGACCCACACGACCCGCCCGTCGTGTTGTACACAAAGGTGGACGTTCAGTGTGATAAACTGGTGACCGACGACCGTCGCCAGTTTATCACACTGAGCGTCCACCTCTTCCTGGGCCCCCAAAAGTATACTTTAACCACTGAATTTAATTATTTATTGATTTTAAATGAAGTACTTTCTACAGCAGTTTCTATTGATTTTCATAGTAAATGAGAAAATTAGATTGTTCTTCGATCTTAAAAAATATTTTTATACTTTCAGAGGTGGGTGGATGCCTCGGCATACTGGTATCCGCCCTGAATATGCGACTGGATAGACGTGACTTTGGTGATCATGATAGAGAAAATTTAAGCTATTTCAGGCAGGTAATTATTATGCTATGTTTTAACAGGGCTATGTGGCTCAAAACAAGACTGGCCAGAGATGGCTGCGGCCTACGGGCCAAGAAGTGGACCCCGCCCGTCCCCCCACGCCCCACGAGTTTCCGCTGCCTGTGTAATGTGTCCAGCTATTGCTATGAATGATTATGTTATGTGTCGGTTTCACGCATCGATGGATGCCGTGTCGTCAGATGTATTTCTGGTCGTTGTTACCGAGTGTTAATGTAAAACTGATTTTTTGCCCGAAAAATATGACGTTTTCAAAAACTCTAGTAAACGTACTTGGTGGATGGTATTACTAACCACAGTAATGCACTGAGAATTACTTTGTCCACAAAAGTTACGCACCATTTGTGCAGTCATCGGCCTACAAGTGATAGCGGATTTATGATAAGTTCCGCTGCGGAAGGTGCCAATGTGGAGATAATATCCCAGTTTCTTTGGTTTCCATTCCACATGGTTGCTGTTACATAATTCCAGCATTTGTCACCTTTTTGGCGGATATTCTAGGGTACGGAGCAGGAGTGAGTACCTTAGTGACTATATTGCATGCACCGTTGCAGTGCGGCTTATCAAATATATCACAGTGGTTACATCGTGATGTTGTTAATTCTATGCAAACTTTGCAACACGCGTTGCCTCTGTTTCCAATATCTGCTTTGCCTACGATGTTTTCTGTCGTGTGCCTTTAGATGCATCCGACAAAAAAAAACACAAATGTGGCAAACCCTTAGAAACTATTCCTAAAGTTTGATAATATATTATTAGTTTGGTGAGCAAATTGTTGTTGATAATATATTGTTAATCATTCATGTGAGCGAAATGTTCCAACTAATGCTAACAACGATTTGTAGAAAATGGCAAACAAGCCTCAGTTGCCGAAATGTATTAGCTATCTTTTTTAAATTGCGCACTTTTATAAGTTTGATTTTAAAGCTGCACATTGCTAGTTACCGGTAGTTAAGTCTTAAAATTGAAAACGTAGAAACGCCCATTGCTAGATGATAAAACGAAGAACTATTTGATTCGCTACTGTTAACACTTACGTATCGGTTGTTTGTTTAAATCGTGATTAGTGACTAGGGTTATTAATGATCAACCGATGTTATTGTGTGTAAAATCGGATTTCTATGCACCCAGTTGTGTTGACAACCTGCAATCTGTTACATACTATGCATGCACAGTGTAATATATGATGATGTCGCTGTATGTGTAGGCGCCAGTAAGTAAGTAAATACGAGAATTACGTGTAATTACGTTCGTTATCGCCGATAGGAAAAGTTTGTTTTGCGTGGTGCCTGGTACCATCTGTAATTCATTGTATCATCGTGATTTAAATAGTCTTTGTGTAGTCATGCAGCTGTGGTTGTGGTTTTAGTTACAAATGCTTGCTTTGGCCACTTCAGCTTTTCAGAGTTTGTCCAATTAAAAAAGTAACTGTAAAGTAATGTGATGCAGGCATGTAAGTATTTCACTGTTAAATACATAGGGTACAGTGACGTCACAATAATCTATGGTCACGATACGATTCCATGTGGTAGGGCAAGTGGTTGTACTGTGCAAAGTTAACTGGTGAAGATTTATCACGTTATTCAGATAAAATTGAATCAGTAGGTTTAAGAAAAACTTAGTGTTAGCGCTATTTTGGCGATCTGACTAAGTGCTGCAAAATGTTTACATTTGCTTGCCCTATGCCGTGTCGGCCAGTACAGCTGGCATAGATAGGAATGAAGACATTACGTCAGTGTCACCCTATGTATATGTTGGTAGCGTTTTCAGTGTTTTGACTAGTTGGCTGGTGGTAATTAAAGTCATTCCGACTGTTAGACAATACCACGACGACAGACCTCACGTCTTCCTTGGAACTCTTAAGGGCACTGTTGACTAAACCAAGCTAAAGTGTCTGCATGCGTATGTGCATGCAATGTGGCAGAATTAAATTCACTCGAAATATTCACAATTGTGTTAATAATGGGAGTAAAAAATTGTACATACAGACTGTATTCAGTGGCAAGCATTTTGATCGTTTTTGGGCCGCATCGCCTGCACGCAGATGTCGCACATAATGTGGTCTGTCTCTCTGTCTGTCTGTGTGTGTTGGGGACATGGGTGGGCTGTGCAGAAAACGGCTGAGCCGATCATGATGCCGTTTGGAGGGCTGATTCATGTAAGTCCAGGGAACCATGTATTAGATGGCAGTCCAGATCTCCCAAGGGAAGGGGCACTTTTGAGGGGGACATATACCAGTTCATTGCGCATTGTTTGCGTACCTCCGCGGGCGAATGTGCCTGCTCAGCGCCCGCGGCGGACGAATGCATTCACGGCGATGCGGCCTTTTACCAAATTGCTTCGGACATTTGTTTTCTCGTTCCACAGTGACGTTAATGATTTGAGTAGCGGCGTTGAGAGTTGTGATAGCTGTAGTGGTCGTTGTTCTAATCACATTGATTACTTGCTTCGACTGCTGTTAAGACGTGTCAATAAACCGTTTTCGGAACTGAACGACTTTATTTCAGTCAGCTACTAGAAGTTGAAAACTTCACAGTATATCTCGATGCCCATTCTGCTCATTATGCAAACGATTTGTTAGCGATGTATATTCAGCTAAGTGAACCGCACCCGTTGTTAACAAATGATTGGCCGAAAGTCGATTGTAGTGTCTGCTGTGATTGGCTGAAGCCGTTTAACAATATGCAAATTGTTGATGACTTACCTATACGTTGTCCCTGTTCGTTAACGTTGTCGTTGTTGAAAACGCCACAACTTTGGTTTGGCCTTCCTATGAATTTTATGATTTGTTGTTTCAAAATTTAAGAATGTGATGGCTTTGTCATATTTTGTTTAGTTTGTATTTGGACTTTCCACAGTAGAGTTAATAAGTAACTCAGAAGTATGTAGAGAATTTTTCAGTTGGTCACTTACTCTATTAAGGTTTGTCTTTGACTAATTAGGCTTATTTTTACTTGAGAAATTCTTTAAATTAGTGGCAGACGTCCAGTGTTTTGGGTTAGCAAATTCAGTTATTACCTTGTACAGAATGTGGAAATTTGTCTCCAGGCCTGGATTAAGGTTGGCATAGGCCCCAGACACTGCACAACTCTAGGCCCCTCCGTCTCTCTTCTGTCGCACTGCTAAATTGTTCGTTACTTTTGGGCCGGTTTTTCCACATAAAATTAATCTTCCATTAACGTTAATGGGAGATTAACTCCCATTAATCAATGGGAGTTAATCTCCCATTAACGTTAATGGAAGAATAATCTTAGGGCGAAACCGGCCCTTAAACAGTTAATGTGCTATTTTTTTTTCTATTCAGTGCTGTCAGGTCATTACGTGAAATTGACGTTTTAATGTAAAAATGGACAGTTTAGTGCTAACAATTCAAAAAATATTAGTTTTTGATTGGCTAACTTATTTTCAAAATATTTTGCTTTTTTGTACACCCCTTCGACGTCGTAAGCCATTATTCGGCCGTGTTTGTCTCAGACATGAGTTATATAACGTGAGAGAACTTAGAGTGGGTGTTTAGGTCTGCTTGCTTATTTCTGAAGTGATGTAAAGTGTTTGTTCAAAGTGCGTCAGTATGTAGGATTGTATGTGCATTAGCGCTTGCCGAGAATTGCTCTGTCGATGTGTCTTTGTATGTATGTGTGTGTGCATCTGTGTTCGTTTGCATTTGAAACAACACCAAGCTATAATGTTTGTTGTCGTTAACCGTCCTGCTGTGCAACATTTGTCGCACTTTGATAGCTGTGCAGTTCAGCAAGTTAAAAATATTTTAAAAATCAGTCAGTTTTAATCGCAGTGTTTCTTGAAATGATCATTAATAACAAAAATTAATTGCTGTAAAATGGTAGTAATAATAATAATTATCATTATGTATTGTTTTTGTTTTCCCCTCGAAATTGTTTTTTTAGAAACTTGTGTGTGCAATTTTATGTATTTTAACTTTTTGATTATTGTTAGAATAAATTATAATCGGTTGAATTGTATAGTGTAATTTCTGTCCTATTGACTGAAGTTGTTTAATGATGCCTGACGATTGATGTCAGGTAGTCAAGGAAGTTGTTGCTAGACTATTTCTTTCATTTCTTTAGTCCATTTTTGTTGTACAATTACTGTGGGGTAAAATTAAATAGTCTGATTTACAGGCTTGTGGACGTATATAATGTTGATAATTGTTCAGTTCATGGCGTGAAGTTTATATAATGTCGCAAAAATCTCTGCTTGAGAGTTGGTTTGCCCATTTGAAGATAGTCACCAATTTTAGAACCTGGACCTAATGCAGAGCAGGTGGCGGTGTGGCGTAGTGGTAACGTGTTGGTCTCGATCGACGAGGTTAATCTATGCTGAGCCCGCTTAGTACTGGGATGGGTGACCGTGTCTGGCTTCGACTCCCGAAATTATTTAAATTATTATTATTAGAAATTATTATTAGAAATTATCAGAAATTATTAGCGTAATTATTTCGGTATGTAACTAGCCACCCAGGTCGACTCAGCCTTCTACCATCCATGGGACAGTAAAATGAGTACCAGCCAAAGGGCGGTGATGCAGTTGGGAACTGGGAAGGTAACCGCAGGCCTGGTGGAAAGTAATGGCAGCCTACCGCTGAGTGGATGACTTAAGTCACTTGCGGGCTGACTGCCTGTACACCGGGATCAGCTATGGGCCCAACGGTCGGTAACGAGTATGGGAAGCCTTTACTTTTTTAAAGCAGAGTAATTTCCTTGACCAAGACCAACACCTTGCCACTAAACCAAAGCACTAGACTATTGAACTGTTGAAGCCCTGCCCTGCTGTTATGAATACAGTAACAGTAAATCATGTGACATCAAACCATTCTCTGATGATTGTTACTTCCGAGTATAGACTGCACATTGCAGTTGATGAAAGATGTAAAAAGATTCGAAATTTGGATTTGAAAGATTTGACATTTGCAGTAATCTTGACGTGCCAAGATCTAAGGGTAATTGGTTTATATCTTTTGGATTTGAATGCAAGATATGATTGTAGATTTGCCCATCACGACCACATGCCATTCTTAACGTACAAATGGTTCTGTATCTAGAAAAGATACTGGATGTTGTGTGTGTTCTAAAAACAAGTATGTCGGTCCTCCTTAGTGTCGGGCCGAAATGTACGCTGGCCGCGTCGCATCTGCCCCCTGACGAGTCATGGCGAGTATGCCAACGGGACAGACGGACGGACGCCAGACTGTTACATTACGGTAGACGCGGCCAATGCAATAAAGTAATTTACACTGTAACAGTAGTCTCATAGGTCAACAAGCTATTTATGCAGGAAATGGTACTGTATCTAACAGACAGCAATTTTATGTGTTGCAATGCGATCAGGCAGCCAGTAGTTGCTTAAGTTCTCGTGATATCAATGGGTAAATTACTTTATCATTTGTGATTTCTGTGCTTGCTTGTATCCATGTACATGAGCAACGTTTTAATTCTGACTTGCGTTTATTCGCGGCAACAGCTTTCATTATTTTTTTGCGTGGTCCACTTACATTGTGTAATTACTTGATGATTTTCTAGTGTTAGTTTTCTTTTTCGCGGGGATTTTGTTTGGCTATCATTTAATGATGACGGTGGATTTGTTGGTGGTTAGGTAGGTGTATGGACGATGCGCAGTGTGTTGAGTGGAAAAATAAACATGGTTTGAGTGCGTGTTGTATCTACATAAAGCAAATTATTTTTATTGCACCGATGGTCGTCAGAATACAATTACTTTATCCTTCGCTAAAACTAAAGGCTAAAATTTTAGTCTAAAATCTAAAACTAAAGGTTTAGATATTAGTCTAAAACTTAGGTCGACTCCTCCGAGTCGACCTGATAAAGTGGGTCTCAAATGTCGGTCCGTACGTCCGTCCGTCCGTCCGTCCACAAACAGTTTCTTCGATTTCAATGAAATTTAGCATGTAGGTAGAGGTCGACGAGTGATGTAGGCAGAAATGTCTAGATGTCCGGCAGAAATGTTCGCTGGCCACGCCGCATGGTGAGTCAATGGATATTCCGACAGGACGGACGGACGGACGCCAGACCGTTACATTATACTTTCCGCTAGACGCAGCCAGTGTAATGAATACAAAACATGTCTGATATAAACAAATTTATCGATTATGCCCTTTTGAGTAGCTGCTGAACAAAAAGGCGGCCAGGGTTGAGTGGTTGACGTTAATATATCACTGGCCTTCCTTCACTGGTTAGGGATAGCTCTCTACTTCTGACCGTTTGTTTATGATATTTGTGCTCAAAGGGGACGTTAAACTCCCCAACTAAGTAACTAATAGCCATTGGTTTATAACGCTTTTACTTGGCTGTCTGTAAGGGTGCGAAGTATTGTGATCAGCAGACGACACCGTATGTTTCGTCCAGTTCGCCAGGTGGCAGAACCGGGGGCGAAGTCTGCCGTTTTCGACTGCATCTTGTCCTATGCAATCATTTCATCATATGTCAAAATGTGGTTCGTTTTTCCAAGAATGTCCGACTCAAAAGTTACATTCACAAATACGAGACGTTAAGCAGTAAACATATTGATCAATGATGATAACAACGATAAAATACGGCGCCATAGGCCTATATGATGCAGATCACGGTGTATCAGTGTTGGCCGTAGTTCCGTCAAGTCTGTCACCTTAACGCCAAAAATAGTGTGCAGCACCAGCCGCACGTCAGACGTGTGCCCGTGTAACAACGTATGGAGCTCGCAAAGGAACATACATAAACATTTTTATCTCGTGCGTAGTAATGAAAAGCTATCTCGTTCCCGTGAGTTGGTATCTCGTGTGAACGAGATAATTTGTTTAGCTCAAGAGAAGGTTTATCTCGTTCCCGCAACTCGCTATCACGAGATGTCCCTGCGCTGGCTGTAGGAGCCTGCGAAGGGACATGTGGTAACGAGATGCTACCGCGCGAGCACGAAATACAAAATAATTTTTTGTATGTTTTTCGCGGGCTCCGTATTCCGTAACGGCGTGTATGGCCTTGGTAACTGACAAAGCACAAAACTGATTATTGCGGCCTGCTAGTTTTTCTTTATCACCGTGTCTCCTTTGTGGTTTGTTGATGGGTTGGAGAACTGTGTGCGTTATATATTCTATGCTTGTCGAGGTTTATTTTTTCTTTTGATTTATTATTATTTTGAAAGTCTTAAAATGATAGTAGCAGCGGTCACTAAGACGGCCGCGCAGTGTCTGTTAAACAGATTTCCACTGCATAGAGATGAAATATATTAAGTACGAAGCACAGTCATTGTAGATGGCAGATGTCGAAGAGAGAACAGAAGAAACGTCCGGGACGGACCAGAAACCAGGCAATGGAAAGATGCAAATTGCAGCTGATATGCAGAGTTGCATTTCTTTTCTCCAGAAAGGTTCAATGCTTACCAAGGTGCACTCGATTGGTCGTCGGCATCGGCGATACTTTTATGTCGACACGTCGTCGCTGACATTGATTTATTGTAACTCACAGAAGTGTTGGAAGAGGTCGCGCCAGTGCGATATTCCAATCAGGCACATTGTTGAGATCCGCGATGACGGTCACAGCCCTACTTACCAGCAAGAGAACATACTGTCTTTTACGATAGTCGTTGGCGAACGGATGAAGACATTGCATCTTGTTGCACCGAATGCTGATGTTAAGAACACATGGGTGCACGGACTTCGTGTTCTGGTGAATGCACGCTCGGTGGAAGATCCTGCAAAACAAGAACGGATGTGGTTGGAGGAGTGTTTCGCACATGCTGACAAGAATCGCAATGGTATACTTGACAAAGACGAATTAGTTGGCTTGCTTCAGTCACTGAACGTGTCTTCTGAGGTTGCAAGTTACATGAAAGAGAGGGCAAGCAAACAGAAACTGTATATTGACCAATTTATTGCATTGTATAAAGAGTTCAATGGAAGAGAGGAGCTGGTTGAACTTTTTAGCAAATATGCCGGTGATCACACTACCATGACCACCAGCAATCTGTCAGTGTTTTTCAAGGAAGAACAAAGTCAGGATCTTACAGAGAACGAGCTGACAGACATTATTGCTAGATGTGAGCAGTGTCCCCAGTTGAAAGCTCAGAATCTCCTAAGTCAAGTTGGATTCAATATAATGTTTTCTCTGCCAGAGCTTAATGTGAAACAAATGAAATGTCGAACAGTCTACCAGGATATGACTCAGCCTCTTAGTCACTACTTTATTAACTCTTCGCATAATACTTATCTTGAGGGACATCAGCTTGTTGGCAACAGTAGCCCACAGCAGTACAGTCGAGTATTAACCCATCGCTGTCGATGTGTGGAGCTAGATGTTTGGGATGGCAAGGATGACGAGCCAATTATCTATCATGGTTACACACTAACAACAAAAATCCTGTTCAAAGATGCCCTGAAAGCTATCGAGAAACGTGCATTCAAGAAGTCCAGTTATCCCATCATTTTGTCGATCGAAAACCACTGCTCAGTGGAACAGCAGATTTGCATGGCAAAACATTTCAAAGATGTATTCAAGGATAAACTGCTGGTTGAACCTCTGCCAGTGGACAGTACTGCCCTCCCGTCTCCTGAGCAGTTGAAAGGTCGAGTGATTGTTAAAGCACAGAAATTGGTTGATGGTGAAGTTATTGACAGTGACAGTGACGAGGCAGCTGAAATTGAAGAAGAAGAAGTACAGAAACGTGTCAAAGAGAAGAAGAAGAAGAGGGAAAAATTGGCACAGGAGTTGTCGGACTCTGTCGTCATCTGCCAGTCGGTATCTTTCAAGAACTTTGAGGAGTCGACAAAGAAGTGGACATTTGTGAACATGTCATCATTCAATGAGAACAAAGCATTGAAACTGATGGAAGAAGATGGTGGGCGTAAATACATCCAGCACAACGCTTGTCAGTTGAGTCGAGTTTATCCAGCTGGATCACGCATCGATTCTTCAAATTATGACCCATTTCCGATGTGGACAGCTGGATGTCAGGTAGTTATTTGTAGCTGTGATACTTTGAGGGAATTTGTTTAATTACATTAAAATTTGTGATTTTTACTTTTTGTATAAATGAGGCTTAATTTACTGTAGACAAGTCATTACTAGTAAGAAGCGTCTTTTGCATCAGCTAATGCAGAAAATGTACCCAGAATTTTGTAGTGCTGTTTGCTTTTAAATAGTGTTGTTATGACCACCAAACTTTCACTGCCACCACGGTGGTTAGCTACCACCAAACCAACACCGCTATCACGGTGTTTTACAGTGTTCTCGGCGGTCTTTCTGGACTCTGTTTCCTGAAAACTGCCCATCACTTCCGCAGCGTCATTCGATACC
>Ga0209363_1002159_pt1 | contig 10153 bp, 9 predicted proteins | sample WorMetexBAHAMAS3_FD_187385 | JGI IMG/M metagenome (GOLD analysis project Ga0209363, IMG submission 187385) | Marine gutless worms symbiont microbial communities from Max Planck institute for Marine Microbiology, Germany - Inanidrilus exumae... | ecosystem: Host-associated > Annelida > Digestive... | reverse complement strand
CAACTATCACACCGCAAGACTAAACTAAACCAAATACAACAAAACAACAGAATAAATCTTAACTAAGCAATACAGATAACACAATCATAAATCAAACAAACTAAACCCAGGTTCGGTCGCCTCCTACGACCTCTCGCCTGGAAACGGAGTGGGACGATTCTGGTAGAAAGGGATGGGATGGACAATAGAGGAAAATAAGTAAAGTGAATGAGAAAAGGAAAAAGGGAAAAAGTAATAAAGACCAAAAGATGAGGAAGTGAATGGACAAGGGAGCAGCAAAGGCGGAAGGGGGTACCCCGGCCCCACGCGGGGTAATATACAATATAGCCTAAATTGTGTTGAAAGCTCCATTAAATACTGATGAATCAACAAAAGAACGTTAATTAGCCTGCCTGGCATCGTAATGCCGCGCACTCCGGTCAGGCTTGTGTTATAATGCTTGTTAGTTAACTGTATCGAATCAAAATACAGATTCACAGACGTGTATAAAGTCACTGAATCATGCAACACTAGCTGGGAATTTGTTGTTGTTTAGTTTGTTTGCCAACAACTGGTTTTAAGTCATGGTGCGACTAATTTCAGTTTTTGTTTAACTGGCCTTTTGTAGAGTTAACTTTGGGTTGGAGTGGAAAAAAGAGAGGTATTTTGGGCATAACTGCAGCAGGTTTTACAGGAACAGCAGTCTTCCACATATGCCATCAGTCTCGGGAGTCGTGTGTACTTTTCCCTTCACTGATAACTTTGCATGAGACAAGTGAATGCATCATATGCAACATCCCTGAAATTAAACACTGAATCCTATCCAACCAACCTTGCTGTAAACATATCTCACACTGGCCAGTCCAGTCCAGTCTTTGCTAGCAACATAACCATCTGACGCACTGTATTTTTTCAGCTTATTTAAGTATAACATCTTTACTTAAAGGTTATATGTGCCTTGGGATCTTAATTTATAATGAATGTTGATACTTCGGAAAGTCTTAACATTTTTTGCTAGTAGAGTAGAGTGACAAGATTTCGTCAGTGTAAGAGTTGCGGTAATGATGATATCTGAACTGATTATATGTTGTACAATGTCAAGACAATCACCTGTAGTTTTGTGTAGCAGATACTCAACGTAGTCTAGTGTTTACAAAGGCAGTTTTTTCTCAAATTGAGATTGCAATCAGGCAACATTGTACCACAATACTTTTCACATGATATTAACTGCAAAAGTATGTTGACTGATAAAAACAAGTGCAATGTAATGTATTATACCAAACACTAACAACTAGTGTTTCAAAACTGCATGCCACGTACAATGCAAAATATATCCTTAATTAGTTTAGCTTCAAAACATCGTAAAATCATGGCAAACGTTGTAGTGTGGTGCACGCTTGTACATAATGATATAAAAATAGAACGCATCGTATGATTGATACACTAAGTGGACCGGACTAGTACTAATCATAGCAGCACACTGACTGTAGATAACGTAAAGTAGTGACAAGACGTGACCAGACTAGGTCTAACAATCGCATGAGTACAATTATGGAACTCATAATCACGTGTAAAGTCAAATTAAATACCAGTTCTACATGGAAATGTGCAATCATCAGTAGATAAGTGGCAAATAATATGCTCCTAGTGAAGTGCAGCTTGTGGACTACTGCCATACAATTCATCAATGAAGCAATAGCATGCAGCAGTATAGCCAGATGTAACTCAAATGCATCAATACAAAGTACATAAACACACAACCAAAACGCTTCTTAACAGAAAAATCTGCAATAAACTTAAATAAATATACCCAACTACCATTCAACAAACTCAAGGAAAAGCACCTAAGCTGTACAACTCTACAGTAGTGCAAAATAGCCAAAAGGCGTTACTTATCATCACCACCATCATCATTTCACTTACTTAAAAACTGAGCTTTCTAGTTGCCAGGAAGCATGACAATACTTATAAGTACTTAACATACCAGACTAGTCAGTGGAACACACTATAGCATCACAGATTTCACACTGTTATTGTACCCTTCATCATCTACAAAAAGTGAAACTAATACAATACCCCACATAAACATGATATTTTTCAACAAATTTAACTCCACAAAATACAAAAAGGTCAGGAATTAAAATGTGACAGTCAACACTGATACTGCTGCATTAGATGTGCAAATGTCAGTGCTTACACGATCCGATTCTCCACCAGGCCAACGTATGTGAAAGTTACTGGGAAATAATCTCGACGTAGTTGTCAGGATAAAGGCCAATCCGACCGTTAATGCTGCCGCCACACCAGCCTTGTTCGTCACGATCGCGCACCTTCACAAACACGTCTCCTGCAACACAGTCACATGTATCAGACTTGCACACAATTAAACAAAGACACCCTTGCTACAGTGCTTTCAGTGTACATCATGATATGCATCTGGCCTGTAAAAAGTTGAGTGATTAGACGCTGGCCTCGTCATCTATCTGCAAATGATTCGCATATGGTCCAGCTGATGCCACTGACACCCGTCATCTTTTGCTTTAGTAAAATCCAGAAAGTTGTTCACTATTCTGGTGCTGGCTTACCCAGGTTGTCTTGCAAGAAAGGACAAACGAGCGTTCTGTCGGTAATACTTTATTAAGTTCCTGAGAAGAACTTGATCATAGTAATAAGATCTGTGCGGACGAATGAACAAACACAGTGGATGAACAGCGAGAAAACACAATGCCTTCGGCGACATTGCTGGGTGGCAAAGGCATAAAAACAGTTCATAGTTATTATTATGGTGTTATAAGCAAAAAAAAACTTTTTAAAATGGAAGCATACTGCCCAAATGTCAGTGTGCTGTAGATTACTGCAAAAACATTTTCAGTTCACAGTTACATGCTACAATCTACCCTACCCACCTGCGTCTTAACAGCCAGTTAGGTGAACGTGGTTAGCCCACTGCTCTCCGTTTCTTTCTCCACTTGGTCAGAAAATGAACTTGGGTTAACTGGCTAAGTTCATTAACACAGGCTGGAATACCTTTCTGTCATCAAATCAACAGCACTGACAACAACTGGGGAATATCAGCCACTTGCTTCATCCTTTTTTGATCCACTGCCACACTCCTCAGAGAAGGGACACTGTTCCTGTTGCGCTGGCTCTGCAATACCTGTATTCTTAATAAATTTAACTCATCATTATGCACATTACATATCGTTTTTGACTTGCTGACCGAGATTGATTGGTTGAGTTAAGGTTTTACGTCTCACTTGACACAAAATAGGTCATTTCGGAGACGTTCTTCCCAGACAATCTCTTGGCTTAGTACTGAAAAACTACACCAAACACAACAAAGCAAACATGCATCCATAACAAAATATACTACAACATAAATGAACCCAAAAAAACTAAAGCCAGGTTTGGTCGCCTCCTATGACCTCTGGCCTGGAAACGGAGAGGGCCTATTCTGGTTTTGGTGCTTCGTTAATTTGTCAATTACTTACATAGACACTTACCTACTTACTTACAGCCCCCGGCGGGACCTACACGGGGCTGAGTGAGATTGAATGATCACAAGCAGCACACAATGAATCAATGATGAATATGGTAAAAATGAATTTACATTATGCTTACAACGTACAGAACTGTGTAAGCATAATGCAAAAGCAATGCAGGTTTTTAAACTGCAATTACAGAGAACACAACAGAGAACAAAATATCTCACCAGCTTTGAACGACAGTTCATCGGGTTCTTGTGCTTGGTAGTCATATAACGCGCGTACTACAAGCGTGTTGGTCTGTTTCGCTGATTGCAGTTGTTGTACTAAGTCGTGTGTGGGTGCGGAAGCAGGCCGTGGGTATGATCCATTCTGTGGGCGTGGCTGAGCCGAGTTGGTGCCATTCTCTGCACTGTGTGAGTATTGCGGTGGTTCTTGTCTGCCTGCTCCAATGTTCTCATAATCATCCCACTCATCATCCTCGCTCTGCTGCCTACAACACAGCCATGACCACGCTGCACCGCACACTGCTATAGCTAGCAAGAAAAACACTTACACGCACACATAAACCGTTTTCGTGGCATTTTATGCATGAACCTGGGTGAGCTGGCCGCCTACTTCATTCTTTTCTTCCACACGTTTCAAGAGATCCACCTCTGGATACAAGTGGAGCAGGTTTTACATGTCCATCATATCAACCAACCAACAGGCTGGTTGGTTGGGGTTTAATGGCACCTTCAACACAATTCACGCCTTTAAGGTAAACTATATTATAAATATTAAAATTTAATAGGGATTAATTTTTGGAGTAAGATAACTGAAAAAAGAGAAAAATATAATAATAATAATAATAATAATAGTAGAATTAGATTGAATAAGTAAGTACTAATTAGGTAAATTATTTGATTGAAAAAGTATAATTTGTGTAAGATTTCTCATTTACAAATTATAACTGATTACATAAGTAGACTTTTTAAAACAAAATTTAGTATATTTTGGTTGAGCATACGATTGAAGATGTTTTTAATGTCAGTAACAGTGTCAAGCACCCATCAGTCATCATCCTTTCTTCATCCACAAGTTTAAATGGAACAGACATCGCACCATTTTTACACAGTCTCACTGATGCCAGCAAGACATTCACATGATGAAGAAAGGTTACTAATGTGCCACAGTGTTACAGCGGAATAGACGACACAAGGCAAGAACGGACAATGATGCTACGTATCTATCTTCAAAATATTGTTCTTACAATCACAGTCTGAACTGTCACTCATCTCTCTGACAACTAATGATAAACAGCTGATAATGTTACTCTCTATCTCAGTGCTCATCAACGTTTCTCACATTATCACTCCGCACGCTACTCAGTACCTGCAGCAGGAGTTATTAGAGAAATAATCAGCTGGTATACCGTGCAGAGTCTTGTGAGTCAATTGTACCAGCAACTGAAGCTGCCGTGTGGCCGGTAGACGCTCCGTCATCAGTACGTTGAATAGACCTCAGCATCACTCCGTCAGATGTGCCACTAACAGCTGACCATATGCCTCGTTCTTTCCTTGAGATTGCATGAAACTCGTCAGTATATTCCTACAGACACAACATAAACGACTGCTCAACACACGCCCAACTGCACCTTTGAGACTTGATTTTACACGTGTCACAACCAATGTTCTCACAACTTACTGCTCGTCTGTTGCAAGTTATTAGAGACCTTAACCAGCTTCAAATTTTCTCACATTCAATGATCCAAACTTGATATGTTTCTGTACTATACATGTAATGTTTAAGGGCCGGTTTATCCACTGCAAATTAATCTTCCATTAACGTTAATGGGACATTAACTCCCATTAATTAATGGGAGTCAATCTCCCATTAATGTTAATGGAAGATTAATTTGCGGTGGTAAAACCGACCCTACAACTTGCAAGTATGTGCAGCAAAACATTTTCAAGATAATCAGTCTCAAGAATTACTAGTTTTTAGATTTTGTCTTCAGCAGGTTTCCCCAATATCCCCTTCTCTAATGAAACTTGGCACTTTAATTACACATATTAATAACAGCTGGTTCATGGCAACAAACCACTACTGATTGTTTTTCTGCCATCTGTACAAATATGACAATTTTTGTCGTACTAAAATGGGTGCATTCACAATGCTGCCTGTGGTAGAACACAGTGACTGACATGGTTCACACCAACCCGGTGGCAGTCTGTAAAATTTTTACAAAATTCCACACAGCACTTGTCATTTCAGCATAAAATGTGGCGCCATCTAGCGGTAGATTACAAAAACATACAGAAAGTTCTAAAGGGTGTTTCTTCTGACAAGAATGCTGAAACAATATTTTATCGCTAATGGGCCACAAACCCATGATCAAGTGAAATTTGCCATCAGTGCCAAATTTCACCATGAAAAATGCAAGATGCTGCCCCTGTGGGCTGAAAACTAAAAATCTACGGAGCAAAAAAAACATTAAAGGCACTTTGCCGTGCAGTAACCAGTCGTAAACCCTAGAAATGGATAGCACTTTATTATTAGCTACTCATCTCTAAGGCGCTGAGGTAAGGCAGGTGTCAACGAATGATCACACTGTTTCACAGTACTGTAAAACACTATATTTTTGCTGCATCTTAATTTCGCGACTTGATTACGTTGAAAATTTGCTCCATTTTAATTTTGCATATTTTCCAGGTGTTAATATTCTATGCAGATAAAGTTATGGTAATGGGCAAATTCCAGAAATTCGCAGGTATTTAATTTCGCGATTCTACTCAAATCGCGCAAATTTGATGCATGCGAAAATATAGTGTCTCATTATCAGCAACTGATAATAGCTTTGACAGAAACGTGTGACAATGCACCATCTGATTACCAAATAAAAGACAAGAAGCATGCAATATTTCACAACGCTTCTGAAGCGGCTTATCACATGACATCATCAGCTAATAATGTAACGTCTACAGCATGGTAGGTCTACTCGGTGTTTACCTCAAACTGCGGCCAAGCCATTGACATGGTGGTGCCATAGTTGTCAGACCACCATTTCAGATCAACAGCAGCATCCGACTTGTCAACCGACTGACGAAAACGTGCATAGATGTCAGGCATCCTATGCCACAAGCACATGAAGCATACAGTATTGCAACCATTACAATTTACAGTATGCTGCTTTACGAATAAATGTAAAAAACTTAGCCGTTTAAAACACGGTGTTAGAAGCCAAATCACACATCTAAAATGGCAATCTATTGCCGAGATATGGCCATTTTTTATTTTTCAAGATGGTGGCCGTCGGCCATATTGAATTTTCAAAAGTTCAAAATTTTAACTATCGGTATGGTTCTGAGGGTCAAAAAACGAGCTTAGTGGCCGGGGTTCAAACCTTAGCCCGGGTGCATCTGCCTACCAATAATTATTTCTAATAATTCCTATGCGCATGATCAAACAAGGAGATAATCCCAGGCAGGAAAAAGAGGGTTCGACGGTGTCCTCTATAAACAGTGACTGTTGATCCGTCGTTACTCTAGCTCGGCCACCTTCATCATCCTCTCTATAAAAAACTGATCGCTCCTTCCGTTATGCTGCACCTTGTCTCTGGAATCAGCTCCCTTTGTCTCTTCGTCAACCTCATTCTGGTGCCAGTTCCTCCATTTCCTACTCAACTATTCCTTCACCTATCACTTCTTCCTCTTCTGGTTCACCACTGCTCATCCATAACTCCCTCTCTCTTTTACTTCCGGCTTAAAACCTACCTGTTACACAAATCCAATCCCTGGAGTTTCACTTCTTCCTTCCGGACTGCCTTCACCGACTACTGCCCGGACCGTTTCTTCTGAGCTACTCAGTTTTGTATTTAGTTTTTCCTTATTTTTCATTTCTGGGCCGTGCGCTACATTTAGCTGGCCATCTCATCAGCGGTTGAGCACATGTAAATCTACCGTATCGTATCATATAGTTAGTTAAGTAGTTGGAGTTCAACGTCACTTTTTAGCACAAATATGGCTATATCAGAGGCGAAAGACCAGGGGTGGAGAGCTATCCCTACCCAGTAAAAGAAGGCCAAAGATATATTAACCTCAACCCTGGCCACCTTTTTGTTCAGCAGGGTTGACAGCAATAGTAAAACAAATGTGGTGACTGATGATGTGACTATTCAGAGAACACACATACTGCGTCATCTGAGTCGCATCCACACAGGAATGGTAATCATACAGCAACTTCTTGAAGAACGCCAGTCTCTTTGCTTCAAACTGCTGAGTTCTAGAGAAGACCTCATTCATGTCCTCCATGTACTTGGAGTTGTAAGAGTTCAACTCGTGAAGTGACGTCGTGTACGCGGTGCGAGTCGACTCCACATCACGCTTGCATCTCTCCACCTTCTCTGTCAGCTTCTTCACCTAACACAACATCAATCAGCTCACAATAATAACCATTGGTGAACTGACTCATCTTGGGCCAAGCTGTCATTTCATTTCATTTCATTCTCTTTATATACACCGCGGTCCACAAAAAAACTTGCTACTTTATTTTTGATCATAACTCCCACGGTTGGTTGAGAGATTAACCCCCTTCAGCATAAAAATAGCCTATATTGGGGACAAAGTCTTGGGTGGAGATTTAGTTTCGCCAGGTTAAGGATGGCCAACGAAACAGTAACCTCCCAACTGTGTTGTCTTTTTGTTCAGCGACAACCCAAAATGGGGAAGGATTGGGGATGCTCATTAAAGTTACTACGGTATTATGCTTGGAAACTAACCAACCACCACAAGACCTATTTATCAGTTCAATGTGATATCTTGTGTCATTGCTGTTCGTCAGTATCAGTGCTTAAAGACTCTTGTTGCATAATATCTTTTGTGTGTTGGTCTGGATGTGGAATACTTCTCTTTGGTAAAACACAAAAGAAGCATCCGGGGGACCTCCCATCCAAGGTACCAGACCTGCCCCTCCACCCCTGTTACTCCCACATTTTTTGGTGGATTTTTACACTTCTTGTACCTATGAAAACAGGAATGAATACTCTACAGTTCAATTACTTAACGGCTTGATGACGTCATAACTGTGTCACACTGCAAAGTTAACTGCTGTGTGTACAATGAAATATGTTAAGTCAAAACCTGAAGACTCTTCAAGGAATTCCCCAACAACCATTGAAAAGACAAACACTGGACTAAAAAGTAAAAGCTTCCTATACTCAATACCGATCTTTGGGCCCGGAGTGGATCCCGGTGCACAGGCAGTCAGCCCGCAGTCATCCACCTGGTGGTAGGATGCCATTACCTTCCGCCAGGCCTCCGGTTATCTTCCCAGCCGCAGAGCATCACCACCCCTTGGCCTGTAGCAAGTTATACTGCTTGGTGACAGAGGCACGTAAGGTGTGAACAACTTGTTCAAGGTTATTACACAGTATTGCACACTGACTACTACCTGCAAAGTTGTGCACAACCAACATGATCGAATGCACTGCAGGAAGCAGTTAGAAACGAAGTTGTAGATTTTATAACACTGTTCTGTAGTGTTCATTCCTGTTTCCATTGGTACATGAAGTGTAAAAATCTACTGAGAAATGCAGGAGTTGCAGTTAAAAATTAAGTGTCATTTTTATGGTATGCAGTGTATATGGCGATTACAATAACATCAATTCACAGTTACATACTACTCAGAATCTAATGTTGAAATATCAGACAGTAAAAGGTACGCCAGAAACATAAATAATATTAACAGTGTGTCACACTATGAAACTGAGGCCTGATTTACAAAAAAAAATCTTAGGACATACATAGGATAAAGTGTGACTTTAAAAATCTTAAGAAAAACCTAGGATGAACTTATGCAAAACTTCAGATCAACTTAATAAGAAAAACGCAATTTCTCAAAAACAACATTTCATCACAGAATTGTCTGCATATATATATAGCAAGAACTTAGTAAGTCTTAAGACTGCTTTACTAAATTACACTTAAAATGCTATGTAAATTTTAACTTTATAACTTAGGATAAACTTAAGATAAAGTAAGGAAAGCTCATGCTAAACTTAGAATTTTTCTTAAATTTTTTTTGGTAAATTGGGCCCCTGGTTCACTTACACCAACAACCATCGTGCAGTGAACGTCATCGGATGTCAAACACAGCCTGCCTGATCAGCAGACTAATCACTTCTATTACCTGATCAGCTGACTGATCACTGCTATTCTTAGCATTATTTTCCTGAGTGATGGCAGTTTTCGCGGCTTTACATGCATTGTGATAATCCTTCTTTGACTTCTCCACCTTCATCAGTTTCTTCGCCCAAGGTTTCTGTGCCTTCAAACACCAGCACAAAGCAACAAGGTTTATTTTTGAAATTCTCACAGTACCTCTGAAACTTAACGTTGTTATATGTGTTAATTACATTAACGTTACAACAGAAAGCCTATCCTATGACACTACAAATCAGTGTGATAATAAAGGTAAAGGTAAAGGTCGGATTCTTATATAGCGCAGCTTACGCGATGACCGGACCAGCGCGATGTACAATCTCTGAAGTGGCAGTTGATTGGCAAGAGCCAATGGTGCTGCAGCGCAAACTGCAGCCATCCAATTGCACGCGTATAACATACAATTGGACCCACGTTATGCAGCTAGCAAACACACCACCGCTCCAATCAACCGCACCAGGCCTTCACCCTGTAAGCATTCACCAGACG
>Ga0209363_1002158_pt1 | contig 10153 bp, 6 predicted proteins | sample WorMetexBAHAMAS3_FD_187385 | JGI IMG/M metagenome (GOLD analysis project Ga0209363, IMG submission 187385) | Marine gutless worms symbiont microbial communities from Max Planck institute for Marine Microbiology, Germany - Inanidrilus exumae... | ecosystem: Host-associated > Annelida > Digestive... | reverse complement strand
CCAAAAATATCGATTTAATGCAGAAAAACCTCAAGGCGTTGACAACAATCACGGATAATCATCCACTGGTCTCAACTGAAGCACACACTGTTCCAGCAGTCATTCAAAAACATTATCATGTGACGCTTTCTTCACTGTAACACGCATAGTGGTCCTGTTTGCAGTGTTATTTCTATTTAGTTTACTCTCCAACTTTACGTAGAGAACTGGCTGCAAAAGGTCGACTCTGATGAACAAAAACGCAGTGTGTCTAAAGTCATGTTCAAGTCGTTCAAACATCAATGAAATCAGATAATTCAAAAGATCTTACGAGAAAGTCGAGAGCTGATTGATAAGCCTGCTGTAGTCGGCTGGTAGTGAGACCAGTTGGCTCACAGCTAGCGGACATGGCAACGTGACGCTCACTTTGCTGTCCTGGGCTGCCATCAACTTCAGCTTTATTGTCGGCTCCATGCACCAGCTGATGTCACAATGAAACTGCATCAGCTTGTACGTCCTCACAATTTCAATATGATAGTTATCTGCACTATAATCGTTTATATTTACATAACGGCTAAACACGTGCCCACACACACAAATACTGTTATTGGTTTAACCGGCCTTCACTGAGCTGCTACTCCAGTCAGTCAGGCTCCTGTAACAGAACCTCGACACAACTGAGGCACTATTTTACTGGCCAGATGGTTTTACTTTTACCAACCAGCAGTGTCTTTCTCTTCTTCTTTGCGGGGAGATGTTGCCATCAGCGCTGAGGCCTCAAGTGGGCCCAGTGCTCAACCCCACATCCAATAACGGCTTAGAATTGCTGAGAGGCTTTTGCAAGCTTCAAAAGAGCACATCAATGCACCTAGCCTAGTTCCTCATAACTGAGGTTTGGGGAACCTAGAACCAGAGGATTTCTTTGAAATAAAGCTTTAATGCCCATGTGTCCTTGCTAACGACAACTTGTTAGACAGATGTTAAAATTACAAAAACTCTGCGAAACATAACTTAACAAACTGCTCCTTTCGTACAGTTTTCTATTACATTACAATAACAGTGATTCAGTGTTGTTTTCATAACAGATCAAAGACTGTGGATATTACAGCAGATAACTGCAAGTGACTTCTTGTTTTGACAAAACTGATAAGCAATTCACTAACAACGAGTTTCGTTATTTCAGAGTTAAGTTAACGACATAATTAGTTTCGTGAAAAAAAGTATCTTCCAAAAGTACCTTCACTTTTGTCAAGATAGTTTCAAAAGGTATTCTGAAAAATACAAGATAAACGATACTTTTAAAAAGTATTCTGAGGACACACAAGACAGAATACTACCTCGTATCTTCAAAATACAAGATACTATCTTGAAGACAGTACCTTGTACAACATCGCTAACAAACAAACTAGCACATGTCAAAACCTACTCTCACCAGCCAGCAACAGCTTATTTCACAATAAAATGCCAGACCTAGGTAGAAGTTGTTGGAGAACATCCGACTGTGAGAACAGAACAGAAAGTGACGTCGGTAAACCAAGATATTGACACAGAACATCAAACTGGTCGTCGACGACAACATCTGACAGTAAACATAAAACAATTTAATTAACTAACAACTGCATACACTAACACAGTTTGACTGCATTGTCTGTATATACACCAGCGCCGACAAGCATCTCAATTCAAGATATATAATTAATATCTGCCATGGGTGAATGTAGTAGGATGCTAGCTGCAGCGGTCTACTTCTTCCTAACATCAGCAGCATTCGTTCTTCTACTTTTCATTCACTAATAACTGTCCAATTACTTAAATCATATTTTCTTATATGCATTACAGAAGCTGTATCATTTTTGGACGATAATATACGCTGCCTAGAAAACTGTATGAAAGGAGCAATTTGTTAAGGTTTCTAGCATAAACAGTTCAGAAAGTGTAAAAGATATACCTCGTTATCTTGGCAAGTATATCTTAGTGCAGTGACTGAGGAGGGACTATGCGTCCTGATTCTTCTAAAGACCTTGGCGCTATATAAGCCATTTACTTACTTACTTACTTCCAAGTTTGCAGACTAATAATTTGTGACAGTAGGTACATACAGCATTACTCTTAGCCGTGTAGACTTCTTTTATCTTTATTTTATTCTGATTTTTACTGTGTGTGTTGTCCGTTTGCTGCGCTTGAGCAAAATAAACTACACGTATCTACTAAACAAACAATGTGAAATTAAGTCATGACCCAGACAGACCAATTCAGCTACCGCTGCTGTGTTTCTCAGCTATTATATTCAAATATCAGGAGAGTCATGCTAATATAAATAAATTAGCCCCATACGGAACTTGCGGTCGACTCCTACTTAGTGCCAACTTCAAAGTCACGTGACACCAAAAAATGTGACAAAAATCCAAAATCCGGCCCCGATAAGCTTTAGGTATTGTGACCTAATTTAAGAATCCGTGGTCATTTGCCAGTCCCCATTGTAAATTGTGGAGGAGATAGCCTTTGAAAATGGTCGAATTTCCGACTTTCAAGGGCTCATGACCTTGACCTTGGATCGGGTCATATTGGATACCGTCATGCATCACTGATCGACCACTACCTACATACCAAATCTCATTGAAATCAAAGAAACTTTTTGTGGACGGACGTACAGACGGACGGATGGACGGACATTTTAGACACATGTTATTAGGTCGGAGGAGTCGACCTAACAAGTGTGAAAAAAATGAGCCTACCTGACATAAGTGTTGCTGGAGGAGTCACTTTTGTTAGGAAATGAAAGAACATTGCAGATGCCCGAAGGAACGGCAGAGACGAACGACGGACATATGTCAGTAGATGGTACGGTGACGTCACTGGCTGTATGCCATAACTGACCCTGCAATAGACACGCAGTAAAGACACTGGCGGCGTTCCATAACTACCCACATACACACACAAAACACACCAGTAACAAAAACTTCTTCCATGACAATCTATGTCTCTCTCGCTTCTCTTTAACCAGCCTCTTCATCTTGTTGCCAGATTTCCAAAAACATCTCCGAACTTTACTTTAAAAGCAATTTTCCAGGCGTCTTCCACTGCTTGCTCCAGAAGAGAATCTTTGGGGATTAGTGACTCGGGTTTGTTTACAGTTTGGATGCCTTTGCTGTCATCATCCAACCAGCACTGTCAAAGCACACCAGCGGCCGCTTATCCTTCCACATCTATTACTAAACTCCAGAAGGTACGAATGCTGCTTCTGCTATGCCAGCCAGCTCTTTGACGCCTGTACCACAATGACGACAATACCATATTCCAAAAGACCACCATGTCCAAAATACTGTTTTCAAAGATCGCTATAAGAAATAATGTTGGATAATGCTGCTTATAAATGCCGGGTGCCTTTCTCGATGTCGATCTGACAGTGTCCAACCAGTGAAGGAAATCTGGATGAAAACGGGTTTAACTGTTTCAAAGTTGACAGATTTGACAAAAAATCACACAGCAAAACGTACTTCAAATAGCATAAGTTCTATCATTACTTACTTAATCGAACTCTAACGAAACTAGTTTACTTACTGACTGATAATCTGTGTATAAACGGCATAGAGAGAGTCGGCTTCGTTCTCATTGACCGACTCTTCTGTATCCATTACATCTGCATGCAACCAACACAAACTGTAAACTATACACAGGCGGATTTGGCATAAATCAGACATTATCGCATCGCTAACCTTTTTGCACACAATCATTTTTAGCCATTATACAAATTAAGCTGTTAATTAAGCTGTTAGCCAGCACTCTGGGTTAAGAACTGGAGCATTTCATTGTGGCACTCTTGCTGCCAACATGCCATCATTGCTAATGGAGCCTAGCATATTCGGATTAAGGATAAAATGCTCGAGTTCTCTTTAATGGTATTATTTACACGGTCTCAAATTCTTTATGCACTGCCAGCAAAATCAGCAATTACCCAAATACTTTCAAAATGATGAACAGATAACAGACAGACAGACAGACAGACAGACAGACAGACGAACGCCAGACTGTTACATTATACTTACTGCTTAGATGCAGTCTGCACAATAATAAAGAGATCATCATCACCTTGTGACTTGAGGTTGGCCGAAGCAGCAAGAAGCAGTTGGACAACATGAGCGGTGAAGACGAGGTACAGAGCATGGAGGTCGTTGAGTCCGCCAGTCGCCACGAGCAGGTGCTTGTCAGCAGCAAGACACTCGTCGTCAGCATAGAGAGCTGGCAGCGAGAAACAGAGAGCTACGAGGTGATGAAACATGTCAAAGTCGAGGATGCAGCGACGTCTTGCCTTGTGCGGCTGACAGTCATTGTTGTCACAAACCAGTGCTACCACGACACATCAACTACCGTACAGTCAACCGGACCACAAATGTTTTAACAACCATTTCTCAACATTCACTGGATCATACAATGGCTCTCAAAGTTTATAGGTTCTCCAGATAAACCGACAAAGAATGCTGAATTTTTAGGTGGAGAGGATATTCTGGAAATAGCAAGACATCCATCTGTGGTTTTCAGCCAGTTTTGCTCTTGTGCATTCATAATCCACTCATCTCATTTCCAGTGATGTTGCAGTGTTGGACACTGATGCTGTGCTGAGTAGACGGAAAAACACAAGAGCACATTCAACAATAAATTCCCTGTAGACAGCTGCAAAGACCACAAGGCTACAGTGTGCCGTACCTGCGAGCAGAGTGACACAGTGCTGTTTGACGACTGCTGGAGTGCTCACTTGTCCAGTTACAGCAGCAAGGCGGATCAGAGCGCTCACACAGTCCGACTGTCGAGATGCAAGTCCTCTGAACAATGGCTTGTCTTCAGTACGCAAGCTATGCTCTGTCAATCAACATCAGTCACACTGCCAACGACTTAATGTGACATTGATAACAGTTATGCACGAGTGGAGTTTAAGTTTGTACACCAGTCGCTAACTTCACTTGCACCGACCTACCTGACTACTGACATTCATCTCGTCTCCGAGTATGGTCGTCGCCCTCTGCGCTCGTCCACTGATAGGACACTAACAGTTCCACAAACCCACAACAGATTTGGTGATAGAAGCTTTGCTGTTGCAGGGCCTCGTTTGTGGAACAGTTTGCCAATAAGTCTGCGCCAGATCTCTAGCTTCGGACAGTTTAGGCGACATCTTAAAAATCATTTATTTGGGATTTGAGAAATCACAGCGCAGTGTGACGTATGATTTTCTGCACTATATAAATATTCTTACTTACTTACTTACTTACATTAATGCCAATAATTTCTACTCTGCTGCAACAAGGAGGCATCGATACTGAACAGTAAACCAAGCCGAGCGTGGCACGGTGATTAGGTAAACGACGTCACACAGTATTAATGACAGGTCTGTATAGCACGGCTTGACCTCCTCCTTCATTCCAACGACTGTTTTCCAGCTACATCTGGATTAGATGGTTTATTATTACAAACAAGAATTACCGCACTCATGCTGATGATTCTAAATGTTCTGAATAATAACGTTTGGGGATCAGTGACATGCCGGATACCTTCCTGGTATCAAACCAACAGTGTCATAGGACAGAAAGCACTCAATGAACCGACCCCAACCCACGAAAACTACCCACAAGGCTTATCATTTCTTCACACTGGGGGCATTTCTCTCTTTTGGCTCAACGCTGCTAGTTTTATAATACTGGACAACTTTTTCACATGCTTGTCCATCCTCTGTTATCTAGCATCATAATCTAGTACAGGTGTAAAAACCAGTACAGTATTGACAGGCTGTATGACCACATGTCCGTAAGACCAGGTAAGCACAATGATTCAGAAAGTGGAGGTAAGTGCCGCATCTATCATCGACACAGCTGAGATGGTAAACTGGGCCTTACTTACTTGATCCCAGCATTAGCCAAACAACGCCAGATCTGCCTTCTGCAAGAACTGAACTGACAACCATCTCAACACAGTTCAACATTGTCAGCAGAGAAAATGTCTCAGTATCTTGTAACCTTCAAAATACGACAAATGCAAAATACGGAAGAGAAAGTTGCTACAAACCGACAGCCATGATGGTGTAGGCACATGAGCGCCAGACCATCACCGGGACATTGATGTTTCGTTCATCAGGCAGCACACCAAGGCCAGTCTGTGCAAATACATATCACATCAATCACTTCCTGGCATTGTACATCATTAACAACGACTTTAATGTTGTTAAATGACCTTCCAACTTCTGTACCATGTAAACAGCTTGTGGCATTTTTATCTGACCCATAGCTATAGCATATAGCATGGGACACATTATTTGCATCTGTGCGTGTGTGTGTCTGTCCGTCTGTGGACACTCTCACGGTCGCATTTCTCTGTCGATTTTTCACCAAATTGGACACAGACGTGTAAACCCTCAAAAGTAAGAACGAGTTCGTTGGGGTCAATATCGCCCCACCTCTTCCCCATTTTCCCCTAAAAACCCCCATTTTTGACCCAGAGGTCCTGAAAACCCATGCAAATAAAAGACGCAATATCTGCCTTAAACGTTCACAAATCACCGAAATGCCCGCGTCTTACAGGAAATCTGGGTCGGGGAACATAATGGTGACATCAGATATTTGACTGAAGTAAAAATATGGCCGTTTTGCGCATGCGCAATGTAAAACATGCAATTTGGCCCTTATTTGTGACCGAATCGCCGAAATTCCCGCGTCTTATAAGAAATCGGGGTCGGAGAACATGATGGTGACGTCAGATTTTTGACGGGAAGTCATGGACTTGTGAACTCGGCTATGGGGCAGATACCATTACCATGTTCCATAGAAGGTATTTCTTGTGGCATATGAAGCTTGCATACTGACCGAGTACACGTCAGTGCAGAATTTCCGCAGAACTTCGGCCATGCTGTCGGAGAAATGTGCACTGCAAAATAACCGACAAACACGAGTTACTAGTCATAACACATTGTATAACACAGAGCCTGAGCCAGACATCAAGCATACAACATAGAAACTAAATTATAACAGGCAGGATGCATTGGGACTGGTATCAACAGCCGGCATGAAGGTACCAACCTACACCGCTTCCTCTAGAAGTCCAACGGTGTATAAAGAAATTAGAAGATCGACTTAGCATTGACGTGGACACTTTCACCACCTCAACAGCCTGCTGTAACCTTGAACTCTGACCTCTAAAATTAAACCAGGTCATCAGTCGGGGTTAGTGGTTATTGCATGTAAGTTTCATCAAGATTGCTCAAGCCGTTCATGAGCTATCGCGTTAACAATATCTGACCGGAAAAACAAACAAACGCACGGACGGACAGACAGACAGCCCCAAAACATAATGTCTTCACCAACACTGTTGGGTGACAAGAGATTAAAAATGAGGCCCAGCCCACTGGTCAGTGGTTTCAATTTCCTGCAGTGGTTTGACAATGTTCGTTCATTGATGACAGGGAAATGTAAAAGCCTGTGCCAGATATTCTGTAAGGTTCTCTTACGAAACAAATGGGGCAAGTTTGACGCAGGTTCACTGGAAAACAACGGTTAAAACAGACACTGTGCTGACGTCGTGCAACAAAGTATCTAAACACAACTCCAGTGTAAGTCTGTTGCTGAATGTCAACATTCCATCAATTTGGCCGCTGTAGAAAATTCCAAACAACAAGACACGAACCTTGCATCATCATCGCAGACGTAATCAAAGAGAAGCTGAAAGTTGCGAGCAACACTTTCGGTCATCATCTTTGTGACGCTTGAGAGAGGACAAGGTACGAAGAGAAATGACTCTTCTGCAATTACCCACAGAAAACAAACGCATACAAAACAAGCACTATTGTGTTCTATCGAACTTGTGTCTATCAAATGCAACCTCAAAACGGCCAAAATTGGCATTCTCGTAGCCCTGAAATCGGTCATATACTTGCGGTTTGTCTCAGAAACTATAGGTGTCGAGCCGATCGTAGTAACGAGCCACCACAATCGCGAAACTGCCAAAATCGGATCTTGCACATCTCTAAAATCGGTAATCTACTTCCGGTTTGTCCCAAAAACAATAGCCTTCGAAACAACCAAATTTCTGAGCGGCATGCAAAATTTGGTGAAAATCGGTAAAGAATTGCGAACGTAATCGTTCGACAACCAATCGGTGGACAGACAGACACACACAGACAGAAACCAAAGTGATTAGATAGTCTATCAACTGCATTTGATATACAACAATGCCATTTAGAAATGATGATGACCATGCACTGCAATGAATAGCTGAGCATCTGTAACAGTACACATTCAGCAGCTGGCAAAGCTGAACGTAAGCACACAGCAGTCAACATTTAGTCCAATTAGAATGGTGATGCTTGGAAGCATAAATCATTTAGTCTAATTAGAATAGTGATGCTTGGATGCATAAATTACTGTAGTCTTATTTCAAGCTAAAACCTACCCCACATTACTGTAGAAAGACAAATAAATGACCTTCACTAAACACACAACAATTTCAGATCCAGCGAGGACCCGACTCAGACGTGTCTGTTAACAGACAAGTCTGTCAGTCATCAGACAGACCACATCACTGTCACTGGCTGTGTACATTAAGTCACGCTGGGTTTTCCTGCTGTAATGTCCCGCTGCGTCACGTCCCAGCATCTGCTGATGCTGCCGCGAGACATTAACCACGAGCGACAGACAGAGGGCTGGTTTTTCGATGCATGGAGTTTTTTGTAGTCATGGGACAGACAGACAGACGGACGCCAGACCGTTGCATAGCCGCCACCTGCCAGACACATCCAGTGGCAGCAACAACCCCAGTACTGTTGATAAGAGTAATGAATTGACGGAGAGACAAGAGAAAGCCGAGGAGCGAGTGAAATGTCACTCACCGTGAGATTCAGGATCACGACACTGCTGAATGCTGTGTTTCACTGTCTTCTGTATTCCATCGAGCCAGTCGGACAGACTTAGCATCGGCTCCACAGCGCTCACACTGCACACAGACAGACACACATCCAGCCACACACACATCCAGCCACACAGCAGTGAGTGACAGACACACACATCCAGCCACACAGCAGTGAGTGACAGACACACACATCCAGCCACACAGCAGTGAGTGACAGACACACATCCAGCCAGTCGGCTCCACGGCGCTCACACTGCACATTAACACATTACCAACACAGCGTCTTTAAGTAAGTAAGCAAGTAAGAATATTTGTACATGGCACACAAAAGCAACAGTCAATATGCGCCGCAGCCGTAGACAAACCAAAGTGACTTCAAAAGTCTCTTAAACTGTACAAGTGAAAAGTCTCTGTCACGTAATGTAGCCTAACGGGCCGAGAGTTCCAGAGACACGGTCCAGCGACGTTTGTTACTAGCCGCACTAGTCCTTGCAGTAATATTTCCCTGACACTGATGGTTAGGCGATAGGACGGGTGTTCAGCATGTAAAAATCCTGATCCGCAAATTCCATTTGTTTGCATTCTGAAGACACGGCCTAATGTGGAATAATTCTAGACAGAAGCAGCAGAAGTAGCAGCAGCAGCAGCAGTGGCAGTGGCAGTGGTAACAGTAGTAGTAGTAGGCTCCTCGGGTAACTGCAAAGTTTGCCAAAAAGGATTCGTCTGCAGCTGCTGTTCCAACATACGCCCTGGCAATATCAAACCAATGAAGAAAGTAAAACTGTCAGAGTGCTTTGAGACTATGCATAGTATAAATGGTGCTATAGAGAAATATTCTTCCTATCAAACGACAACCAAAAGTAGCACTACCTGTCTTTGTTGAGTGACTGAAGTGCAGGCAACAACGGCAGCACGGTGTTGCTGACCGTCTCACACAGAGGACACAAGAACTCATTCTTACTGATGTCAAAACTGGACATTGTCACTCGGAAACGCTGATTACGACGCGTCTCCTTCGCCAGCAGCGCATCGAAGAATCTATCACACACAACTTGTTGTTGCATCTCCACAGAATCTCTGACATGGTGGAATAGTTAGTTAGTTAGTTGGAGTTTAACGTCCCCTTTCAGCACAAATATGGCTATATCAGAGACAAAAGGTCAAGGGTGGAGAGCTATCCCTACCGAGTAAAGGAAGGCCAGCGATATATTAACCTCAACCCTGGCCGCCTTTTTGTTCAGCAGCCACCCCAAAGGGAAAGGGATCGAGAGGCTCATTTAAATCATTA